>Ga0214472_10000466_pt1 | contig 49960 bp, 72 predicted proteins | sample RVTome_6_FD_207662 | JGI IMG/M metagenome (GOLD analysis project Ga0214472, IMG submission 207662) | Soil microbial communities from uranium-contaminated site in the Upper Colorado River Basin, Wyoming, United States - RVT140D175 | ecosystem: Environmental > Terrestrial > Soil > Contaminated >...
CGCTCACCATTGCGGAAGATGTTCGGGTTCGCGAAGACGATCTCGGTCGAACCGTCGAACGCGAAGACGTCGTAAAGCACACGCGGCTCGAAGCCTACCGCGTCGGTCTCGGCAAGATTCCGCTGTGCGAGCCTGTGCTGATACTCCTTGAGATCCATCGTTCAGCCCTCGATCACAGCATAGCCCGTGAAGGACACGCCGATCTGGTAGGTGGGGAGCCACATCGTCTGGCCGATCGTCGGGCCCGCAGGGAATTGGAGCTCCATGTCGAGCTGCTCGCCAGGCCCGAGCTCAATCGGCTCGGGGAGGCACGCCACGAGCGCCGGCGTACATGAGGGCGCCACAAGCGCGAGCGGCGCCCCGGAACGCCACCACCATTCGCCCGAGCCCCCATTCGCGCACCGCGCTCTGGTTGCGATACGCGTCGAGAGCGGACTGATCGGGTTGTCCCCGAACGGCGCCACCCAATCCACGATGTAGTCATCGTGCGCAACCTGATCGATATGCACGCTAAAGCCGGTCAAGCGGTTGTGCGCCTGACCCCGATTCGACTCTTGCCGGCGGTAAGTTTTCGTCCGAAACCGCGATTCAGTCGGCCACGTCTGCGACGACGGCAGCACCTGCGCGGCGGGGAAGAATCCGAATCCATCCGTCCCGAACGGCGCATTGACCGAATCGGACGCCCACCGGAGCGTCATGCGATCCGTGAGCCGATCGTTCCCGCCGAGCATGTCCGTCGAAACCTCGTCGAAGGCGACCGTAGCTCTGACCGTAGGCGCCGTGTCTTTCTCCTCGAAGAAACCTGGTAGCGTCATGGCCGATAGGTCGAGCGTACAGTCGACCTTGGGCGGAAGGATCAACTGCCTATCGAACACCCAGCGCGAGATCCCGAACGGACCCGAAGCATCAGGACTCACCGTCGAGTAGAGCATGCCCGGCTCCGCACTCCCGCGGCCGGGACTCAGCATGGCGCGCCCGTCACGACTCGTGATGTGGAGCGTGTACGGAGCCGAAAGGAAGATGTCGACGAGGTTCTGTACCGCCATGCAATTCTGCACGTCGGAGACGTCGTCGATCGTGACCGGCCCGTACGAACGGAAGACGTAGTTGATGCCGCAGACGAGCGCGTGCGTGAGCACGATTGGGTACCGGCTCACGTTGCGGAAGTGATCCTTGTTGACCTCGACGCGCGCTGCGAGGATGTTGCCCTCGCTGTCCGCCGCAGCTTGTCGCACGACGGTCCAGAGCGCTCGAGGCTCGTGCGTAAATCGATCGGTGTCGTAGCGCTGCATCACGTTCCCCACGCGATCCACGCTACCCCGACACCGAGGCCCGCGCCAAGCCCTAGCGCGAGAAGCGGATGAAGCCCTGCACGCGTTTGGAGCGGGCCGATGGGCACGGGGAGGCGCGCCTCGGCGGGAGCCGCTCTGATAGCCGCCTCGAGCGCCTCCGCGACGGCGAGCAGATACGCGGCCTCCGGGTCGACTTGGGGGCGAAAAGGGCGATCCGCCGCCACGCGGGCGCACGCCGCGTAGTCCGCGCCAGCCGCACCTAGAAGCGCCGCGAGCGTGGTGGTCGTCTCGGGCTCTACCGCCGGCTCGATCGGAATGACCCGGATGCGCGTATCACCGGGCAGACGACGCGCTTCCGCCGCAGCGCTCGCCAGCCGGTAACAAAATTCGCGGGTCGTGGTCAACGAAAAAGCCCCTCGGGTAGCGCCCCGTGCGGTGTCCCGTAGGGGCGCCCGAGGGGTGAGTTGCGGACGCGTCGAGATCAGATCAAGCCGGGCGCTTGCTGAGTCCGTCCAGGTAGAAGACGATCCGCACGTTCTGGCGCAAGCCCGTGAAGGCGCCGAGCGGGTTGTAGAAGCGGCCCTCAAAGTACATCGAGTTGCCGGGTCGAGCGTGCTCACCGAAGCCACCGATGTAGATCGGGAGCTGGAGCACCTCCTGGTTGCGCGCGCTCATCTCGCCGGCCGTTCCATAGTCGACGTGAGTCGACGTCGCACCTGAATCCGACGCGTAGGATTCCATGCCGACCGACTGCGAGAGCCAGGCGAACGGCACGTCGTACTGCGGCTTCTTGATGCCGGCTCCAACGCGCAGGGCAAAGATGCCTTGCGTTTGAAGTCGACGCAGATCCGTGCCCGAGAGCATCGGAGCGAGCGCGATCGAATCGCCCGAGCTATCGCTCGCGCTCGAGAGTCCGAAGACCTCGAAGGTGATGGCGCAGACGACCAGGGACTCGTCCTGGTTCATCGCCTTGCGCTTGATCATGTTCGTGTCGCGCTCGGTCGCGATCCTGGACGCGATCCCCGGTGTACGCGAGACGGGCTGACCCGGCGTGTAGTTGAACGAGCGCAGATTCACCGAATCCGCTGCTGCCAGCTCGACAGTCGAGAAGCGCGGCTGGTGATAGACCTCGCTGATCGCGAACTCGCGTCCGTCTGCCAGCCTGACTTTGTTGAGCGAGCTCATGCGTTCCTTCTCCTGATCAGGCGACCGGGCGCCGACGAATCCCGCGCTGATAGACCCGCGCGGTGATCCGCGCCGTGCTGTCATCCCCGAACTCGAGACCCGCGATCGAGCCGAACGGGAAGGCGAATTGGAGGTTGAAGGCCTCACCCGCGCCGACCTCCTGAGGCGTCGCGAGCAAGCGATGATCGTGCTCGGACACGCCGCCGTTCTGGCCGATGAAGACGCCCTCGGAGTAGCCTGAGCCCTGCGAACGCGACGATCCGAGCACGTGTCGAACTCCGCGCGCTGCGGGCAAGAACCCGAGAGGCACCTTGAGGTACTCCTTGGTCGACGCGATGTTCAGCGAGACAAGCGTATCGCGCTGAACCCGGAGCACGTTCGTCCCAGCCACGACGGGCGGGTCCGGCATGAGGGCCTCGGTCCCGGCGAAGAAGTCGACCGTGCTCGCCGCCGAACGCTGGTAGAGCTCGATCGAGAGACCGTAGATGAGCAGGCTTTCGTTCTCCGCGAGTACGGAGCCCTGACCCTTCATGTTCGTGTCGAGCTTGGTCGCCACGCGCTGCCCGGTACCGGACGCCGCGATCGAACCGGGAACGTCGCCACCCTCACCGTAGCTGAACGCGAGCAGATTCTGGAGCGCGCCGGAGTTGATGTCGACCGCGCTGTAGAGCGGAGTGCTCGTCCAGTCGCCGGGCCGAACGACGCGACCGTCTGCGTAACGGATCTTAGTGATCTGAGCCATCTCGCTCTCGCTCCTTCAGCCCGTGGGCCGCTTGTGCAGACCCATGAGGTTGAACCGCAACCGGTGAACCGCGTCAGCATCCTCGGCGCCGGCCTCAGTGCGGTACGTGATCGCAGTCCCGTTGGGGTTGTGGAGGATCACCGCGAACTTCTCCGTCCCGCCGATGTGCGTGGGGACGGGGAACATGTCGACCGCTTCGCGCGAAGCGACCGAGTGCTGCCCGTACTGTCGCGTGTCACTGCTTCCCGCCGTCATCGGCCCGAAACCGGGCGGGAACCACCCGAGAGACGCCTGCTGGTAGGCCTTCTCGCTGATCTCGAGCTCGACGATGCATCGCTCCATGAGCCGCGCGATATTGTTCGGCAGCGGGATCGGCTGACCAGCCTGGCTGTCGTCGATCACGCTGTTGTTGTTGTCCTCGAAGAGGAAGTACACCTCAGTGCAGATCGCGTACACGAGCATCTCTTCGGTCGCGTCCATCTCGGCCGGCGAAGCAATGTTCGTGTGCTTGAGCGTCGCGTTCTCGACAATCGTCATGTTCGAGGATCGCGCGATGGGATCACCCTCCGAGTACTGGAAGGCGCGGAGCTCATCGTCCGTCCAGCCCGAAAGCGTGTCGACGGTCGAATACTGCGGGCGCCACGTCCAGTCGATAATCCCAACCTCGCGCCCGTCCGCGAGACGGACCTTGGTGATCTGATTCAGTACCAGCGCCGGCTGGCCCGTCTCGGGATCAACCGGACCTTGCGTAACAGGGAAACAAGCGCTGCTGGTCATGTTCTTTTTTTCCTGGGAAGGGGCGTCAGAGCCGCGGGCGGTCGGGTGTGGTGTGTCCTCGGCCGACCCGCGAGCTCGGACCTCGCGTCAGAAGGGGCTCGTACCGAAAGCGGCCGGGTTGTACCCGGCGCCGAGGCCGTTGACGTTCACCGATTCGCCATAGGCGCCCGCAAGGGGCTCCATGACAATTGCGCCGAGCCCGTCGTGTCGCGGCGCGTACTCCGGCAGGATCGCGCCGAAACCGGGAAGCCCGTCGGGAGCGGGAACCGTACCCGCGTCGGCACCCAGCGCGCCCATCGCGCCCGCCTTCGCGGCGTTGAGCCGCTCGCTCGCGAAGAGGATCCCACCGGTCGCGACCGCGACCGCGGTCGTAGTCAGCGCGGCTTCCATCCCCGCCTTGCGGTTCGACTTGCCCGCCATGAAGTAGAGCCCAACCGCGCCAAGAACGCCCGCGCCTGCTCCGATGAGCGGCGCGAACCGGTAGAGCTTCTCGGTCGCAGCGCCCGGCTCAGGCCGGAGGTAGGCGCGCAAACCGAGCGTCGTCGCTCCGGCAAGCACCGCGCCCGTAGCCGCCGGCAGAAGCGCCCTAGCCCCGCCCCGAAGTTGCCCGAGACCGCGCATGCGGGGGCGTCGGCTTCGCTTTCTCTTCTTCGCCATACGATCTCCTACATGTAGTAGTAGCACTCACGCTGTACGAACTGCAACCACAGCGACCTACCCCCACCAGCGCCACGCCGCGTAGGCTCCGCCGCCGAAGAGGAGCGCAGCTCCCGCGAAGAGCAGGCCGGTCCGCAGCATGCGACCTCCACGCTCATCGCCGATGATGCGCCGCACGTCATTCACCCAGGCGTTGACGTCGACCAAGATCCCCGCCGAAACGGTCCGCCAGCTCTGAACGCTCGCCTCACTCACGAAACGGTCGAGCGCCGCCATGTGCGCGCCGATTCGCGTCGTCAGCGCCGCGTACCGCGCATCGAGCCGATCAGCGTCGGACGCGGGAAGCAGGCCCGCTTCGTGCGCCTCCACCAAACGCTCGAGCGTGGTCTCGAACAAAACGAGCTGGCCGGTAAACCACGCACCCGCTGCGCCACGCGCGCCCTCGAGATCGCCAAAACCGCGCCGATGCAAGCCGCGAAACCCGCCATCCATCGTCATCACGCGCATCAGCGAGGCCTCGCAGCGTAGTAGGTGGCACCGAGCGTCGCGCTGGCTGCGCCAAACGCGAGCGCGATCCAGACCCACGCGGGCAGGATCCAGCGAGAGCGCGGCACGAGATGCTCGGGAAGCGTGGTCACGTCACCAAACCGCACCGGCTCGAGGAGGAAGTGGCGCACGTTACCCGCGCCCGGCGCGAACCTTCTTGACGAAGCGTACGGCGCCATTCGCCTTGACGACGTAACAAGCCTTGCTCTTCGCGCGCTTAACCTTCAAGCCGCGCCACGACTTGGGACAGACCATCCGGCTCTTCGCCCGCGCCATGCTAACCGTAAGCACCCGTCCCGAACGCGCCAGATGCGTAGCGCTTCAAACCACGCGTCCGCTTGAGCCTACACTTGCCTTTGCGCGGTCCGCTCTTGACCTTGCCGAACTTGCAGCCCTTCGCGGCCTTGCGCTTGCCCTTGCCCGAACTACCCGGCGAGACGATCCGTCCCTTCGCGTTGCGGCAGATCGTCTTCACGTGCGCGCCAACGCGGACGCGCTTACACCCGGCGGTACTCTTCTTCTTCCGCTTCTTAGCCATGAACAGCTCCTTCTACCGGCGCCGACGGCGCTGCTTGCGGCACAAACCCTTGCGCTTACCGGTCTTGACCTTGCCGAACTTACAAGCAGCGGCCTTGCGCTTGCCGGCCTTGCGCTTACTCGAGCCACCGCTTCCGCAGCGCTTGAAGCGACCGTTGGCCGCTCGACAAATCCGATGCTTCGCCATGTTTTTTTCCCGTTCCCGTCAGCGCCGCTTGCGGCGGAAGTAGAGCGTCCCTGCAACCAGTCCGACGACGGTACCGACGGCGCCCGCCCAGACCCACTTCGGGACGTTGGACAGAACGTTACCCATCCCGCGGCGCTGCACCGTGAGATTTGACGCCCCGGCGAACCGCTGGAGCGCGCGCACGTCTGCGGCTTGTTGTCCGAGCACCTGCCCGCTGTTGAGCGGAAGGGTTGCACCGAGACCGTTGAGCGGATTCATGACGATCATGTGGTTCCTACACACACACTATCCGACACGTCAGACCGATGTGCAAGCACCTCACCGCCAGAGGTAGGCGATCGCGAGCCCGGCAACAACGCCAACACCGCCCGCTACGGCAGCTCCGAGCACCGTCCCGAACGCGCTGCCGAGCGCCGTCCCGACGACGGTACCGACGGACGGATCACCGGGTGGCCCCTCCGCCAGAGGTAGGCGATCGCGAGGCAGAAAGAGATCAAGCCGTGGAGTGCTCGGTGTGCTCGGTGTGCTCGGTGTGCTCGGTGTGCTCGGCGAAACCATGCCCGCACCGATCAGATCGCCCGCGTTGGGCGAGGTCGCGAGATCGCGCAGCGTGACGTGGGCGAGGAGCGCCTGCCGGTAGACCAGCTGCATCACATCCGCCCCTTCTTCTTTCCGAGCGTCTTGGCCATGACGAGTCCGAGCGCGAGCCCGCCGAGACCGGCACCGATCGGGATGCCCCAGTTCGAGAGAAAGTCATCGTCACGCGGCGGCCGAGTCACGTCGAGGATCGTACGGCTCGTCTCCATCGCCGAGTACAGAGGCGGGATGTCCCCGAAACCGAGCCGGTCGCTAGCGCCAGCACGCTTGAACGCGCGTAGACGTGCCATCGAGATGGCCTGCGCTGCCTCGCTCGTCACGGGCAACGTTGCGCCCATCCCTTCCATCACGAACATAGATCACCTCTTCCCGCCCAGAAGGTACGCGAGCCCGAGCCCGCCGACCAGACCGCCGGCTCCGATAAGCCACGGCACCAACCCGCCCCCACTCTTGCCTAACGCATCACGCCGCGCGGCGAGATCTTCGCCCGTCGCACCGGAAAAGTAGTCCTCCATCCCCTCGCGCTGCTTTCGCGCGCGCTCCTGCGCCGCAGCTCCGAGCAATACCGTAAAGTCGCAATCCCCCGAGGCGCTGCGTCTCGTCAACGGGTACGGACACTGCCACCCACCGACCGCCATAGCGCCCGCCGCCGCGAGCACATCGAGAAGCAACGGAACAAGACCGACAATCATCCCAGCCAGTGGATTGATCGCGGAGATGAGCGACGCGCCCATCGACCACGCACCGCCGGCAAGCGCAACCGGCCGCATCACAGCAGCCTCCCTGGCGAGCTCCACGAAGTCCGCGGCGGGCAACGCCAGATACCCGCGCTGCGCCCAGACCGCCATGTTGGACGCCCACATCTCGACGCCGTAGAGAACGTACATCTCGAACGACATCGCAACCACGTCCTGCGCAAGGCTGACGTAGTAGCCGAGCAGCGCCGCAGCATTGACGCCACGCGTCGTATACCACCCAGACGTGACCTCGCAATGCGCAAGCGCATCATGCGCGCGCAATCCGTACCGCGAGAGATACTCTCCGCCCTTGAACGACACCAGCGGCAGCTCGCTCCCCGTCTCCTCGAAGCTCGCGCGTCGAACGCGCGGCGCGATACCCGCGAAATGCGCAGGCCAGTACGGATTGAGCTGAACCCCCTCCTGCTCGAGCGCACGCCGAGTAGCCCACGACATCGGCGTCTTGTCGCCTACACGACGATTGTCTGGCGCCGGCTGGTAAGGCGCGCCAGGAACGCCACACGCCGACCGCGGCGGTTGCCGAGGCTCACTCATCGCACCGACACGATCGCCGGCACCACGAACCTCGCGCGTCCCCCCGCTCGCACTCCGCACCACCCCGCTGACATCGACAACAAAGTCGCCTGGGTTGTGGTAGCGCGTCTCGCCGTTCGGCGTGTGGTAGTTAGCGCCCGGACGGTTGGTTTGGACGTACGTCTCCGGTGGAAACATCACCACCGGCGAGCCGAGATTGAAAGCCTCCCGGTGCAGCCCTTGCACAAACGCGCGAGTCCGCGGCCAGAGCGCTGCCGGCAACGAACCCGGATGACTGCGCTCCTCCGGGCTAGGGCCCACTGGCATCGAATGCCCAAGCAACCAACCGGATCTGATATTGGTGTCGTCGAGCGCGGTTTCGACGCCGAGCACGATCGAACGGCACCACGCATCCTTGACAGCCGCAGAACTCGTCGCAGTGGGTTGTACCGCAAGCAAACCACGCAACCCCTGTTGATACCGCATGAAAGACGCCTTGCGAAACAACAGGCAATCAATCGTCTCCGCCGTGCATGGCGCGTTGTAGTAGACCGATTCTTCCTGGCAGGTGTGGATGTTCGTGGGGATCCGCACGGCAGGGTACAGACGCGCATACTCTGCGCACGGCCCAGGCAGGGCGATCGTCTTCTGCACTGGCGCCAGAGGCGCTACCACCAAACCGGCCACCTACTTCACCAGGAACCAGACTGCAGCGGCGGCGAGAACGCCGCCGCCCACGAGGAGCGCGGTCTGCATCGTCTTCTTGCCGGCAGTCGCGTCACGGGCCGAATCCTCGTACGCTCGACGCGCCGCTTCGATCTCCCACGCGCTCGGACCCGTCGAGCCGGGCACCGACGTCCCCCCCTCCGCATTGATCATGTTGCAGAAGTTGACGAACGCCGCGCCCGCACCGATGACGCTGCCGCTGATGCGATCGTAGTCGGCCTGCTCACGCGTACGCGTCGCGATCTGCGTAGCCGTGGCGGTAGCCGGATCGAGACTGACCGGACGCACCCCGGACGCGATCGCGTTGGCGACCCCAACGCTCACAGCGCCGAGCGCCTGGCACAACGCCCGATCCGACGCCGCGCTCCCGAGACCGTACACGCCATCCATGCGCGGACCTGCCGGCGTCATGCCAAGCTGGCGCATCACGGCGAAGTCGCTCACGCGCGAGGTCATCGCCGGGCCCTGGTAGGTGCGTCCGAGCGCGCCGCGATAACGACCGCTCGCGATTGTAGATCCGAGACCGTTCATGTTCGTGCTCCTGTTGTAGGGTCGGTATCGGTTCAGGTACTCGGTCGAGTAGCTAACGTTTCCGTAAAATCCGTAGTTGCCCATCAGCGATCCTTCAGCAGGAAGTCGAGGATGGCGCGAAGCTCCGCCACGTTGTGCGTGATGCCGTCGAGCTCGGCGTTACGATCGATGGCGCGGATCGCCTTGACCAAGCGCTGTGCCGCCCGCGTTCGACCCGCCTTGCGCGTCACCACGCGACAGATCCTCCCACCCTTCGAAGTCTCTCGGCACACCAGGCGCCGCTTCGCTTTCGCCACCATCAGCCCCTCACCGTCGCCGGGAACGACCTACGGCCGGTGCCAACCACGAACCGACGCGGCTTATCGCCATAGCGCGCCATCTCAGCGCACCCCCAGCATGCGCGCCATCATCGCGCTGCGAGCTCGCCGAGCCGGCAAGAGATCGGGCACGAACGCGGCGCGCGCGACGCCGTAACGCATCACCTGCTGACGGACCTGGTTGGTGATCGCGCAGGCCTGCCGATCCCGCGGGTCGTAGGGGATCTGGTGCGCACCCGCCGGCAGTCCGCCCGCACGTCGGTTCTGCTCACGCGCCATCGCGATGTAGTCGGGCGCAGCCGAGACGCGCATGTGCGCGAGCTCGCGCGCCGCAGCAGGGGCGAGAGTTCCGCCCTGGAGATAGTTCGCGAGCACGTGCGCCTGGAGCGCAGCGAGACGCCGAGCCTCGCGCGAGACAGGCTCGAGCCCGTTCGCGCCCGAACCGGGACCCTGAAAGGCCTGCTTGGGCAGGAACATCACGTCCTGCGGCATGCCAGGACGACCCGCGAGAACGCGCTCCATCGCAGAGAGGTTCTCGGCGCGCTCCTGCTTAGGGAACGTGTGCGAGCGCACGAACTCGAACGGCAGCGTGCGAAACTGCGTCGGGAGCACCTGACCGTGTTGGGGCGAGTAAGGCCCCAGCCGCCAATGAGTCTGCCGCATCACCGCCTCCGCTTCCGTTTGAGCCGACACTTGCCTTTGCGAGGCCCGCTCTTGACCTTGCCGAACTTGCAGCTCGAGCGCCCGCCCCAACCGCCGCGGCGAACGTCGTACTCGATCTCGCGCTCCCGCGACCGCGCCATGTCACAAAGCTTCTTCTCCGCCTCGACGCGCGCCTTCTTCCGCGCCGCAGCGTAGTCGGGCGCGCGGAGCTCGCCGTCAGCATCGCCCGCCTCCCATGTCCAGAACTTCTGGCCGACGCCATAGTACTGTCCGTACTTGCCGGGTTCGTACCCATCGCGCGTGAGCTTGACGCGACGCACCGTGAGCCGCGGAATCTTGCACCTCGCCATCAAATCCCTTTCAGCGTAGCTCGCGCGATCACGAACCCGGCCGCCACGCCGATCACCCCAGCGAACCACAACTTGCCGCGCTGCAGCCGGTCACGTTCCGCCATCAGAGCGTGTATGAAAGCCACACTCCACACGCCGTCGGACGTGTTGGCTATCTCGCTATCGTCCGTGCTCGAACACGACTCGACCCCCATCGCAATCAGCTCGCTCATCGCCTGCCGAGCCGTCCCGATACGCAGAGCTCCGTTCAACTCGAGACGCAACTCAGCCGTACTCGGAAGCCCAGAAAGCCACCGAAATACACTTTGCCCCTGCCGACAGATCTCACCGACCCTCATTCGCCATCTCCGCTGAATGGCGGTCGAAAACCGCCACTCGGAAGCGACTCGATCACGAAGTCCTCGTCCTCGTCCTCGTCCTCGTTAGCGATCGCATCGTAGACCACGAAGCCGAGCAGGCCCACGAGAGCCACACCGGAGAGGACGCCGATCACCTTGACGGTCACGCGACCTCCGTGATGATGAAATTCTCGCGCGCCGCGGGTCCCGAGTATTCCCAGCCAGGGTGTTTACCCGGCTCGGTCGGATCGAGCGGAAGCCAGCCAGAACGGAGCCTCACGCAGGCATAGACGTGGTCCCACGTCCCGCCCTCCACGCTGATCACCGAAGCAGCGACCTGATAGCCGACCGCGCCGAGAAGAGAACCAAAGACGATGCAGAAGCCGTCGCAATCATCTCCCCCCGCCTCGAGCGCCGCGCGCAACGAGGGGTAGGTGTCCTGCCCGCGCACGTCCTGGAGGTAGCGGAGGTTGAGGACGACGAAGTTCCAGATCGCGTTCACCTCGCAGCGCTCGTCGCGCATGCGGCAGATCTGAGCCTGCCAGCTCGGCGCAGCTCGGTAGAGCCGGCCATGGAACGGAATCACCGGAACGCTGCCACCGGTACGCGGGTCGACACGAGAATCGTAGGCCCCGCTCGTGATCGCCACAGCGAGCGAGCGCGTTTCCGGGTCGTCGAGGCTGCGCACAACCTGGCGACGCATCAGATCGATGTGCACGCGCAGGTCATCCCCGGTCTCCCAGTGCTGGGCTCGACCTCGATCGCCGAGATGAACGGGCTGCTGCTGACGCACGGGTGTTCGGTCTCCGACTCTCGCCGAGGACACACCACGCAGGGAGTGTAGCACCCGCCGCCCCGAGAAAGTAGCGCCCCGCCAACCTGAGAGGGGGAAACGGTTGGCGGGGCGCAGAGAGCCTAGCGCCGGCAGCATACGGCAGAGACCCGCCACGCCGCAACTAGTTGGCCGCAGCCGTCTCGAGCGCCTGCTCTTCGAGCACGCCCCACGCCGCCGGCGTGTAGACCGTCAGCGCAGGACGACCGCCCGTCTTGGTCCGAACCTGCACAATGAGGCCCTGATCCTCCGCCCCATCGAGAAGTTGGTCGATCGCCGGCTTGGCTAGCCGGTTGCCGTACGTCTGATAGATCTCGCGCCGCCTCACGCCGCGCGTACCGGCCCTCGTGACAAGCTCAAGCAGCAGACCGAGCTGCTTGTCGATCGAGAGCGAGACGGCAGCGAGCGTTCCGCCGAGCGCGAGCGCGTGCTCCCGCGACCGAAGCACCAGATTCGCGGCACGCACCACGTCGTCGTACGAGATCTCGATATGTTCGTCGACCACGCGCGCATGCGAGAAGGCGTAGATCGCAGCAATCCGCGCTGTGTGGACCAGCGCTCGACACGCGACTCCGGCCCCGAAACCGTCGCCAGCCATATCGGTCCGCAGACGGCCGAAGAGATCAGTCGTGTGAAAAGCGAACGCTTCGGGGCTGTACCGGATCTCGCGCCGCACACCGTTCGCGCAACACCCGTCGACCGTGGCCAACCAGTGCGCCCAGTAGCTCAGCACCGCTGACCGCACACGATCATTCGAGCTCGGCATCGGCGTCAGGTCGGCCGGCTGAAGCGACTCGCGGAACCAGAGAAAACGCGAGAAGAGCCCGCCCTCGAGCGTGTCGGGCTGCACCGCGCGCTCGAGCGCGCTCGGTGTGGTCGTCACGACCGCCGAGAAGCACGTCTGCGCGATTATCGAGCCTTGGTTGCGCGTCAACGGCCCGAGCTCCTGCGCCTTCTGGAGGTAACGGAAGTTACGGTGATAGTCCTCGCCATCGTAGATCTGACAGAGCGGCTCGGCGGAATCGTCGTTGCGCAACACGCGCGAAAACTCCGTGTGGTAGAGCACGCCGCAGGTCCGGCCCTCTGAGACGGGCACCTGCGCAAGGCGCTGCAACACACCCTGCATCGAGCCCTCGAGACTGATCCACGGATTCGGAACTACATCGCCGTAGACCAGATCGTAGAGATCACGCGAGAACGCACGCGCGATCTTGATCTGCGAGCTCTTCGCCGACGCCGGCCCACCCACGATCGCCATCCACTCGGTCGGCTCCTCGAAGAACGGCGCCGAGAACCCGCGGCGTGTGGCTTCGTACGCTACGACCGGCAGGATTCCGGCAAGATGCAGAATCGGCGGAGCGTGCGTTAACGGCACGCGCCACCCGACATACTCGGCGATCGGACCCTCGGCGGGGAAACACGCCGCGAGATCCGCGCTCAGGCCCGCCATGGATCAGCCTGCCGCATCCCATCTCCCTCTCCGGGACGGTTGTACCGGGCGCCACGGATCCTGGCAAGCAACGCGTGTTACTTTCGCGCAGCGGAGCGCATCTCCTGAACCCACGCAGGGAGCGGCGGCGGTCCCGGCTTCGACGCTCGAGGGACGGGCGTAGGCAGCCAGGGAGGCGGCGGTAGAGGCGGCGGTAGATCCGACTCGGCCGCGTCCTGGGTCTCGGTCGACGCGAGCGCGGGAGGATCGGATCGACGCGGCACTCTGAAAGCCGCCCCCGTGGCTACCTCCTCCCCGGCCGACGTAGCGTAGAGCACCAACGCGGGACGACCGCCCGTCTCAGTCCGAACCTGCGTAACGAGCCCCCAGTCCTCCATGGTTTCGACCATCCGATTAATCGCCGACCCGCTCAATCGATTGCCGAAGAGGCGGTAGATCTCGCTCCGCCTCACGCCGCGCATACCGGCTTTCGCGACGAACCCGAGAAAACGCGACCAAGCAGTTCGTAACGGACGCGGCAGGTCACCCACGCCCGCGGGCGCAAGGACTGCGACGAGAGCGTACGCCGCGCCACGGCGCTCACACACGATGCGCGCAAACGGCCCGTTCTCGACTCGCACAACCTCGAGGATCGCCTGCAGCCACGGGCTAGGCGCTGCCTCGCCGCGCTCGATCGCGCTGAGCTGGCTCACGCTCAGCCCGAACACGGCCGCGAACATCACCCGCGTCCAGCCGAGCTCACGCCGTACACCTCTGCAATTCACGGTACACCTCCATAGTTGCGGACGCATTTCGTGTCAGTGGGGTATCGGTACTCGTATCAAAAAGCCTATACCGTGCCTGCACAGGCACGTCGAAAGCTTCTCGCCCACCGCTTACGCTCTGTACTAGCTCGCCGTGTACGGCAAGTCGAGTTCTTTCGCGACAGAAAAGCTACGGAAAACCGCGACCACGCGCCCTTCGACTAAAACGCGAAAAAGCGACGCCATGCGGAAAGAGGACCATACTTCGCTTTCTTAGCGCGGCTTAGTACCTTCGCGGATAGATAAACAACCACGCGTAATCATAAAGAATTCGCATGCCAAACCTTATTCGACTCTCACCCCACCCCCCCGTGGGAGGGGGGTACTAATTGCGGTCCGTTCGACCCGCGCGGGCTATTAGATACGTGTATATCTAAAAACGCGAGGGGGGTGCGCGAGCAAACGAGTCGAACTGCGAAAAGAACTCGTAGAAGCGCGAAAACACAACGGAATCGACGCGTACCCTTCGACTCTCACGTGTTGAGAGAAAGAGAAGCAAAGCCCATGTAATGAAAAAGAAAATCTCTCTCTTAATTACATGATCTCATACTGTTACGGCACGCGGGCTTTCTTTTTTCGCGTTTTAAGCAAAGGGGGTCGACGGGCGTTTTCTCGGCTCGCGGAAACGCCATCCATCGACACGCCACGGATCGACGCGTGGATGCCTCTGGCTGCCCGCCAGAAGCATCCCAGCGCTCAGGACGATGTCGGGTAGCCTCCGCGACGTCCCGGCGGCTGAAGGGCCCGTCCAGGGTCAGGAACAGGCCGACGGGTCGAGCGTCACGCCCTGACCCAGGACAACCCTTCCAGCGCGGCTCGTGAGCTTCCCGGCAAAACACGCCTGGGTGGGTGCGTGTGCGATAAAGCTTACATTGCGGTTTCTATCGGGCGGTGTGTACACAAACACCGCATGTAAGGGCGGGTGGATACTTCGAGCCCGACCAGCGAGGAAGCGCATGGGTTTGCGAGATCTAGTCAGGGGGGTGGCGCGTAAGGCGGTGAGTCTGCCCGTGGTCAGCGATCGCGTGATCGGTTCGCCTGCGCTCGAGCGGCAAGCTGCGGTCGGTGATCTCGTGCCCAAACGGTGCGGGCTCTGTAAGAGCTTTTCACGAGATCGCTGGGAGCAGCTCGTTCAGCGCGAGCCGACATTTCAGCAGGCGATGAGCTTGCTCTCGCCCTCGATGATGGGCCGCGTGAAAACCGTGGCTTACACGTCTCCCGGCTCGGCCGCGGCGCGTGAACTCCGACCCATGCTCACCGAGCGCTGGGAGGATTACGGGGTCTGCTTGCTACACGAGTCGCGCGGCGGTCCCGCGATCTGGGCCTTCGCTGAGCAGCCTCCGATGCCGCAGGACGACTCGGAACCGTGCGTGCGGTGGACGTGAGCGAGGTCGAGGCTGCCAGCGGTCTCCCGCTCTGGGAGTACGATGCCGACCTGCTACTGCGGCGGGTAGACTCGTGGGATACAACGCTCGACGAGTACGGCGCGGAGAGCTGGGAGCTCGTCGCGATCATCGAGCAGAGCGACGATCGCGTTCGGTTCGTCTTCAAGCGCGAGCTCGAGCTCGACGAGGACGAAACCGATGTCTGACAAAGAATTCGATATTGTCGACGAAGAGGACGCGCTCGCGCAGCGAGCGCGCGGCGGCGTGCCCATCGAATGGAAAGCCGCGGGGAGCGATGAGGTCGTTGGCCGCGACATGCTGATCCAGCAACCCACGCAAGGCCAGGTCAACCTCTTCTCGCAGGCGCGTGTCCGAACCTGTAGCGGCTGCCGTAGCTTCGCGCACGAGCACTTCCAGCAGAAGGACGTCAAGCGAGGCTTCATTCGGATGCTCTGGGAGGAATGGGGTGCGGGCGGGCACAGGTACGTGGGCGACCGGCCTGATCGGCTCGGCCGATGCAAGCAGGACGCGAGTCTCGCGGTCGGGCCCAGCTCGCTCGCGTGCTCTCACTACAAGGCGCTGCGGTGACGGATGCCGAGGGCGAGTATGAGTTCGCGCTCTTCGAGCTGCGCATCGCAGATGGGGGCGAGCCCGATCCGATTCATGACTTCCTCGTCGAGTGCTTTCTCGATGATGGCGACCAAGACAGTGAGCCGTTCGTTTCGTGGGATCTCGACGAGCTCAATGCGATGCTCGCTCAGTGCGCCAGATCGGCGCTCTGCGTGCTTCCAGACGACGGCGAGGATGACGCGATGGACTTGATCGCGGAAGGGGAGAGTGATGCTGACGGGCTCTGAGCAGAGAGATGTGAGCCACCTGTGATCGAGTTTTGCGCGTTCATGCTCGTCGTTTTCGGGCTGATCTACGTGGTCACGGAATCCTCGATCTTGGCCGGTCCGCGCTCTTGGCTTGCCTCGCGTGGCTTACTGATTGAGGTCTTCCTTTACTGCGCGTATTGCGTTGGATTCTGGGCGGGCGCGCTGCTCGAGCTTGTGTGGTATCGGGAGCTGAGTTTGCGCGATCTTCTGTTCAATCCGCTTCTCAGCGGGTGCCTTGTCATGGGCGCGATCGCCGTTATCAGGGCCTTCGCGCCCGCTTTCCTGCAAGGAGCCTGGGAACGTGAGAAGCCGATCATCCATGCCATTCGCGACCACCGAAACTGCTGTGCGCAAGAGTTTGACGATGCCGCCTGAGCCCGATGACGACTTCGATCTTGATGATGAGCCGGAGTCGGATGACGCCGAGAACGGCGATGATGACGAGGTTAGCGCTGTTCCGCCGCCGCCGCGGCAGCGCATTCCGTTGCCCGTCAACCGCAAGAAGGATTCCATGAAAAAGCCGAAGCGAGTGCAGACCCCAACTCTTGATGAGATTCCGCGCGAGGAGGTGCTCGCGCTTTCGAGTTCGCACGAGCAGGTGATTCTCGAGATTCGTCGACAGCTTCCGACGGGGACGTGGAGCAATGTCCGCGGTGCGATTCGGATGCCTCCGTATGCGCTCTTTGAACTCCAAGAGCCCGTTACGGCGCTTGCGGGCGGCGGGACGTTCGTCTATCTCGTTTGCGATACCAACAAAGTTCCGATCCTCCCGCGCTGGAAGGAGAGCTACGACGGCCAGCCGCAGGTGACGCCGCAGCATCTCACGCTCGCTTTCAACCAGGAGTCTGGCAAGCTCCAGGTCTTCGAGCGCGGTCATGCGGCCGGTGCGCGGGGGATCTACAACGGGGATCCGAATGCGGTTCCTGTTGTCCAGCAACAACTCACCGCGCCGGCGTACGCCGCGTACGCTCAGCAGCCTCCGATGGTGCAGCCGGGCCAGCCGCCTCCGCAGAATCAGCAGCTCTACCAAGCCGCGCTCCAGATGGGCCCGTCGCCGCAGTATCAGGCCGGTCGGCTCCAGCCTCCACCGAGCGGGCTCGTCCCGCCGTGGCTTGCGACGTTCGCGCCCGACGTGCAGTGGCAGCACGTGATGACTGAGCGGGTGAAGAAGCTCGAGGATCAGACGCGTAACAATCCCGCTGGCGCGCAGGATGGTGGCGGGCTGGCGAACCACTGGATCAGCCACGAGATTCGAGCTGCTGGTGATCTCAAAGCGCAGAACGCGGCGCTTCAGCAGACGCTCGCGAACATCGAGGCGCGTACGGCGGAGCGAATCGAGGGGCTTCGCAAGGAGCTCGAGAGCGCCGTGCTGGCTGAGCGCGAGAAGCGCGAACGTGCGGAGCGCGCCGAGGAGCAGGCCAAGGCGGACGCGCGCTACAGCGAGCTCGCCGCGCGACTCGACGCGCAGAACAGCCAGAAGCCGCTCATCGATTGGAACGCGCTCGTCGGGCTCGCCGGCGCGTTCGCGCCCGTGCTCAGCGCGCGCACCAGTGCCGAGGCGGACACGCGCAAGTCAGAGCGCGCGTCCGAGATGCAACTCTTGACCGCGATGCTCACGAAGAAGGAGTCGAGCGGGTTCGATTCGCTGGTCGCGCTCGCTCCGCTCATCACGCCGCTTGCTCTCAAGATGATGGAGACGAACGGGCCGCAGGCGCATGCCGAGCTGCTCGGTATCGAGCACGAGCAGCGCATGATGCATCTCAAGATGATGGCGGATATGCTCAGCTCGATCTCACCCGATCCTCCGCCCGCGTGGCAGCCCATCGTCGAGCACCTGATCAACGCGTTCGGCGGTTCGATGCTTCGCGGTCTTCCCGGCCCGGCGCAACCGCAGCGTTTGCCACCGCCCGCGACATCGCCGACGCCGACTGAGCACGGGCTCGAGCACCTCATCTCACGTTTTGCGGAGAGCGACGCGGACGCGGCAGCGGATGTGCATTCGATATATCAACGATTGCCCGCGCATCTTGGATTCCATACGCACGAGTGGGCGACGATTCTCTTCAACGTTCACTGTCGGCTCGATCCCGAAGAGCTCGCCGAGGTCGTGACCGCACACCTGGTGCATTGCGATCGGTTCGGCAATCTCCCCGGCCCGTTCGCGAATGTCTGGGTGGAGCCGGAGCTCTCGTTGCGAACCGTCTTCACGCCGCTTCCGATCATGGAGAAGGATGCGGAGTACACCGAGCAGATCATTCGCGTGATCGCGAAGCACGTCGAGCAGATCGATCCGGCCGCGGACGACGACGATGGCGTGATCGAAGGCATCGTCGGGGGGGATGTGATTCAGCAGGCGAGCTGACGCAGGCCTTGCGTTGATCAGCGTTGTCGTGTACCTCTCTTCGTCGAGAGGGACGCATGGCGACGATGCAGCTGCTCCGGCCGCAGCTTGGCTGGGTCTGGGTTCAATCCGATCGGCCCTTCGAGGTTCCGCTCGGGGTGCTCGACGTGCCCGGCGTGCGCTGGCTCGAACCGGAAATCGGCTACGAGTGTTGGCGTTGTGAGGTTCCGTCGAGCGCGTGGGCGCTCGAGCCCGTCAAGCTCTGGCTTGGTCAGCTTTTTGGCGGCGAACAGGCGTGCCCTGACGAGCTCGACGTGCTTCCCTCGCTCGGCCGTGAGCTCTACGAGCATCAGCGCGAGGCGGTCGCGTTTTTTCTGCGTGCGAGGGGCGCGTTGCTCGGCGACTCGATGGGGCTCGGAAAAAGCTCTTCGGCGATCGTTGCGGCAGAGGTCGTGCGTCGGCGTGGCGTGCGGGATGCCTGTCCCGTCCTGATCATCGGGCCCAAGAGCGTGTGCGGGGTCTGGCGTAGCGAGGTCGAGGCCGTTCTGCCGGGGGCGCGGTTCGTTGCGCTGGAGGGCACCGATCCGGGTGATCACTTCGGCGCGCAGAGGTTCTGGCTCGAGCGTGCCGAGTGGATCTACATCCACTTCGACATCGTGCATGCGTGGTGGTCGCAGATTCTCTTGCGTAGACCGTGCGTGGCGATCGTGGACGAGGCGCATCTAGTGCGAAACGGCCGCACGCGGCGGGGTCAGGCAGCAGCGCTCGCGGTGAGTGCCAGCGCGCACCGCTACCTCCTGACGGGCACGCCGATTCTCAATCGCGTGGGCGAGCTCTGGCACTTGCTCAATCTCGTGACGGGCCCGTTTCAGTGGGGCTCTCCGCGTGACTTCCGCTGCCGGTACGCGGGTGCAGTGCGAGACATGCACGGCTATCGCGATACCGAGCCGACGCACGTCGATGAGCTGCAGACGCGCGTTGAGGGCGTCTACTTACGCCGGACGGTCGAAGACGTCGCGCTCTCGCTTCCGCCGCTCACGCGGCAGGTGATCGAGGTCACGCCGAGCACGGCAGAGCGCGAGGCGTACGCGAGCCACCTCGACGGGCTCGACGTGCGCGCGGTGCTGGGCTCGATCCTGTCGGGCTCGGCGTCGCGCAAGACGCTTGCCTGGCTCAGCGCGCTTCGCAAGATCACGAGCCGGATGAAGCTCGAGGCGACCATTGTCGAGGCGCAGAGCGCGCTCGACGCGGGCGAGTCGGTCGTGGTTTTCACGTGGCAGCGCGAGACCGCGGAGCGGATCGCGAACAAGCTCGAAGCGCCGGGCGGCTCGATGGTGATCCACGGCGGGGTGCTACCGGCGATCCGTGAGTCCTTCATCGAGCAGTTCCAAGAGGTCGGCGGCGCCATCGTCGCGACGATCGACTCGCTCTCGGTCGGCGTGACGCTTCATCGCTCGCGCGTCGTGATCATGCACGACCTCGACTGGGTCCCGGCCAACATGCTTCAAGCCGAGGCGCGCGTGTACCGCATCGGGCAGAGCCGGCCGGTGATCTCGAAGTGGATGGTCGCGCAGGGCACGCTCGACCAGCTCTTCCTGCGCGCAGCTCGGATCAAGGCGGGCGCAATGGCGAGCTTGGGCGACGTGAGCGGTACCGGTCTCGCCGACGCGCTCGGCGAGGACGAGCTCGACGCGGGTGTCGAGAGCCTGCTGCGATGGGCGAGGGAGGGCTGATGCTGGCGTTCACGAAGACTTGCGCGCGTGACGCGGAGCGCGTCGCCTACCAAGTCGAGGCGGTCGCGGCGCTCGGACTCGATCACATCGTCCTCGTCGAGCTCGGCCAGATCGAAGCCGTCGAGCAGGCGATCGACCGCGTGCGCGGTCCGAAGCGCGCGACGGGCGCGCGCCTCTTCGAGCGGCTCCGCACGGTCGAGGGCGAGATGCCCGAGGCAATGAGGATCCGCAGCCCGTACCTGCGGCAGCAGTACTGTAAGCTTGTCGCTCCGCTGCTCTGGGGCGACATGCTCCAGATCGACTCGGACATGTGTCCGTTCGCGATCCCGGCGTGGCCGGGCACGTGGCACTACGTGGAGGCGCACAAACAGCGACGTGAGGTCGTGCTCGCGTGGGCGCAGACCTACGCGATGCTCGGGTTCCCGTACTCGGCGGCGTCTCGAGTCCATGCCATTGACTTCATGGGCCCGTGTAAGGGTTGGTGGGTGCCGCGGCTGCTCGCGCGGCACTCCTACGATGCTCCGCAGGTTCTCGAGGCGTTGTTGCGTGTCGAGGCGGAGCGTCTGCCGTTCAGCGAGTACCAGGCGCTCGGTTACCTAGCGTCGCTCGGCCCTGCACCGGACCTCTTCACCTTCACCGAGGGCGAGCAGCCCGCCTGGTGCTACCACTTCACCGGCTCGGAGCCGTTGACCGAGACACAGCGTTCGTTGCTCGCTGCGGCTGGACAGCCGCGCTAGCGTGCCCGCGCACGTCACGCTTTCGAGCGCGTTCGCTGACTGGGAGACGCCGAGTTGGTTCGTTGATCTCGTGCACGAGGTCGGCCCGATCGTGCTCGATCCGGCGACGAGCGCGCGCAACCCAACGCGTGCGCTGACCGGCTACCTGCCGCCCGCGCACCCGTTCGACACGAGCCTCTGTGGACTCACAGGGCCGTGGCCCGGCGAGGGTCTCGTCTTCGTGAATCCACGATATGGCGCCTTCCTGCGCGGTCCGGTGAGTCCGCGGCGGCCCGTCTTCAAGGATGGCGTTCTCGTCGGGTTCGGGACGGGCTGGGTGCGTCGGATCTGTCAGCACCAGGGTGAGGGTCTCGTGCTCGTTCCGGCGCGGCCCGATACGGAGTGGTGGCGCGAGCTGCATGCATGGGCCGATTGGGTTCTGCTATGGGCGAGTTCGACGCGCGGCTCGCGCGTCCACTTCATCGATCCCAGGATCGGCAAGGTCGCGCATGGCTCGAACATGCCCTCGAGCGTCTTCTACCGCGGGCCTCGTGTTCAGCGCTTCTGCGAGGTCTTCGAGCCGCACGGGACGCTCGTTCCCGGCCGCGACACGCTCGAGCGTCTTTTGCGCTTGCATTGCGAACAGCCGTAGGGCAGAAGGGTTGTCAACATGCGTCACAGCGAAACGCTGCGAATCGAACTCCCTCCGGGATGTAGCCGCGTAACGCCCTTGAAGGTCTATATCGCGGCGAGCTCGCGCGAGGTCGAGCGGGTTCGAGCAGCCCAGCAAGCTGTCGCGGACAACGGCTGGACGCTCACGCTCGATTGGCTCACACCGATCCTCGACAACCTCGCTGCCGGCCGACGCGACATGGATCTGAGCGCGCAGGAGGCGTACGAGCACGCCGACGCGGACTGCGCGGCGATCCGCAGCGCCGAGGTGCTCTGGTTTCTCTCCCCGCTCGAACCGACGAAGGGTGCGTGGTGGGAGCTCGGTTATGGGGACGCGCACGGGCTCCTGCTCGTGGCGAGCGGGCCGGCATCCTCCATCTTCGAGCGGCGCGTGCACGTTCGCTGCGAGCGCGACGCGCTGGTGGTCGGCGTGCTCAAAGGCGTCGCGGCGGCGCAGTCACAGCGGGTGCGTGAGATCCTGCGAGCGTTCCGGTAGTGCTGATCTCGCTCAGCACGGAGGTCGACCGCGATCGCGAGCCTTACGAGGCGATCGCGCAGATGGGTGCAGGCGGCGCCTCGCCACGCGGCTCAACGTACTGGCGTCGAGCGCAACTCTGCCCTCGCGAGCATCTGCTCGGCAATGTGCTCGGCTGGGATCCGCTCGTGCGTGCGGACGCGCTCGATACAGGTCTGCTCTGGCACGGTGTCCTCGAGACCTACTACCGCGCCGTTCACGCTCAGCAGCTGGGTGAGCGTCGACCCGACACGCCCGAGCAGGAGGCTTTCCGGTTTCTCCAGAAGTTTCGCGATCACGCCGGGTGGATCGAGTTTTACGAAATCTGCTCTCGGATGCTCGATGCGTACGTGAATCGTTGGGAGCGGCTCGACGCGGACACCTGGGAGATCGTCGCCGTTGAGTTCACGTGCGGGTGGACGAAAGAGACGCACCCGGAGGTTCACGAGCGGCTCGGCTTCGAGCAGACAACGCGGCTCGACCTCGTGGTTGTGGATCACTCGCTCGCGCCCGTGACTCGGATCGTTGAGCATAAGAGCAGCTACGCCCTCGATCCCCAAACGATCATCGCTTACTCGATGGACGACCAGATTTTCGGCCAGCTCTACCTCGGTCGGTACTGGATCGACTGGGCTGCTCTCGGTTATCCGCCCTTCGTCGGGACGCTCGTCAACGTCACGACGAAGGCCAAAACCCCTCGTCTCGAGCGTCTGCCCGTGCAGCCGGCCGACGAGGCGCTCCACGCATGGGCCGAGTCGAAGCGGTACTGGGCGTGGCAGGCCGAGCAATACTCGGCACTCGGCTATCCGCGCAACTACGCGCAGTGCTCACGCCGGTTCGGCCGCTGTCAGTTCTACGAGCTCTGTCGGCGCGATCCAGCCATGACCGCGCAGAGCGCGCTCGAGCTCGCAGCGCGCGCGGAGGTTCCTGGCGGGTACGAGCAGCGACCGTCATTTCACGACCTGTTGGAGGTTCTTTGACGGAGGATTGGTTTCGGCGTTTCGTTGTAATCGACGTCGAGACGACCGGGCTCGATCCGGGTCGGGATCGGATTACCGAGCTCGGTCTCGCGCTCTTCGAGGACGGAGAGCTCGTTCAGCGGGCCGGTTTCTTCGTGGATCCCGAAGGTCGTTGTGTCACGGATCGGATCACGCAGATCACCGGCATCACGCAAGCGATGCTCGAAGGCGCTCGACCATTCTGGGCCGTTTACAACGAGATCGCTCCGTTGCTCTACGGCGCGACACCTGTTGCGTATAACCGCAGCTTCGATCGGCGTTTCATCGCCTCCGCGGTAGCGCGTGCGTGGCCTCGTGCGAGTTTTGGCGTGCTTCCGCCTGCACTCGATCCGACGGTCGAGTGGATCGACCCGCTTCCGCTTGCGCGGCTGGATCTCGCGGAGGAGGCACGCCAAGCGCAGGGCACGGCTTATCCGAGCTTTAAGCTCGTCGAGGTCGCCAAGATGCTCGGTCTTCCGGTCGTCGAGGCCCACCGAGCAGATGTTGACGCTGCGCTTGCCGGTTACGTGTTGGGCGCTCTCCACCGCAAGTACCCTGATCACGGTGAACGCGGTATCGATGCCGTGCTGGGTCGGATTGGTTACGCGGATTGTTTCAGGGCGTTACGCGGCTACATCCGAAAAGCGGGTGCGATCCCGGAGGGAGTTCGATTCGCAGCGTTTCGCTGTGACGCATGTTGCGAGGTCAAGCACGGCATCCTCGGCAAGAGCAACCCTGGTGGCGGAAATGAGTGGACAATGCCAACGCAATGGCGTAAGCAGGGTCCTCGGCTCTACTGCTCAGGGGTGTGCGAGATGATCGGGAACTGGGGCGCGTGATGATCGAGCAGGGCAACTTGGCTTCGATGCCTCCGTCGTGGGCCCGCGTCTGGCTCTACGGTCCGCCGCGTACCGGCAAGACGATCGCCGCTGCGTGTTTTCCCGGGCCCTACTTCGTCTTTCTCGCGAATGAGGATTCCGAGGAGTCCTTGCGCGGGATGGATGCGAAGTTCTCGCGGATCGGCGTGGCTCCGCCGAATCTGCGGCAGGGCGATCCCGTTCCCGTGCGCAAGGACATGGAGGACGTGATCAATGCGCTTCTTGCCGCTCGTGCGACGGGCCAGCTCTACGCGGAGTTTGGTCACACGCTCGTGGTCGATTCGTTCGGTCACTACAACGATATGGCGATCGCAGAGATCGCGCATCCCGCCGGCGAGATGTCGCAGCAGAAGTGGGGCGCGCTCCGCGCGCACTTCCTCCACCTGCGCGATGTGTTGTGGCGTTTGCCGATGCACGTGGTGTTCACGAGCTTCGCGCAGAGCAAGGTCGTTGGCGGCACCGTCGTCTATGCGGGCCCGCACGTGTCCGGCTCTGCGGCCGAGCTGTTGCCCGGCTCGTTCGGGGCGATCGGGTTCTGCGAGACCGAACCCGATGGACGACGCGTCGTTTACTTCAAGCAGCGCGGTGCATTCCCTGCGGGTTCACGCTATCAGGGGGTTCCGCAGGGCCCGATTCCGAATCACGAGCTCTGGGCTTGCATGGCGCCAGCGCTGGGGCACCGATAACCGAGAGAGGACAGAAGCATGGCGATCATTCAATTCAACGTGGATCAGGAGGCGGCAGCGAAGGCTGCCGCAGGCGAGCGCGCCGGGCGTGGCGTGCTGCCTGAGGGGCAGTACGTGTTGCGGGTGACCTCGAGCAAGCTCGAGCCCGGCAAGACGCCTGCGAGCTACCCTGCGCTCGTCTGCAAGTGCGAGGTGCTCTGGAGCTTCAATGCGAACAACGTCGGGCGCACGATCACCCGGCGTTTTCGGATGACGCCCAAGGCGATCCCGTACTTCTTCCTTCCGTTCTGCGCGGCGGCGGGTATTCCGGTTCAGCAGGGCCCGCAGGGCGTCCAGTTCGACGACGCCTCGATCAACGGAGCGACCACGAAGGCGAAGTGCACGCATTCGCCTGGCGAGCGGCAGACGTTCGAAGATTGGAGCGACGATGAGTCCGTCCAGAACGGGGGCGCCGCGCAGCCGCAGCCGCAGGCCTGGGCTCCTCCGGCTCAGCAGCCCGTCGCGCAGCCGGCGCAGTGGGCTTCGCAGCCCATGCAGCAGGCCCCGACGCCTGCTTGGGCACCGCCTGCTGCGGCGCAGCCGCAGGGCCCGCCGAGTCCGCCCTGGGGCCAGCTTCCGCCGCGCGGTCAGGGCTGATAAGTGACCGGGCCGAACATCGATCCCAAGCTCGCCGAGCAGCTCATCCAGCGCTGCGCGGCGGGCGTTCTCGGCGATTTGAAGCATCTCTACCCGCTCGCAAGTGAGCACCAGCTTCAACAGATCGCGGTGGGGGTTGCGCAGGATCAGGTCGGCCAGATGATGCCTATGTTCAACGCGTTAAGCGATTCTCGCTTCAGCCGGGTGGGGATCGTTCTTCAGCGGCCATCCAAGCTCGCGGGCGGGAAGACGGCTGAGCTCTCGTTCGCTTCTCCGCGTGATCTCGAGGCGTGTGCCTCACTCGACGAGGTGCTCAGCACCGCGACGGTGTATGCACTCGTCTATTGCCCGACTGTGCGAGCTATCCTAGCCAAGCACGGCTATCACGTCCGCTTTTTGGCGGATGGTCCGGCACAGACCGGGCAGAAGGTTCTCTCCCTCGATCAGGCGCGTAAGCGCAAGGTCGATGCCGCCGAACCCGCGTCGGGTGGCGATGGGGATGCGGGCTAGCACAGCCCTGAAAGTGTGCCGGTCCCTAGGGGGCCATGCGCTGTGATGGACAGCACGCGTAGTAGGCGTGCGGCGGGTTCGATTCCTGTTCGGCGCGTAACGGAGGAGCGATGCACAAGAGTGAGTTGGAGTTGCTGCGTTGGATCGCTAAGCGCGTAGACGGCGCTACGGTCGCCGATGCGATCGAGCGTTTCGGCGGGTCGCGGCAGAGTGTCTACTCGCGGCTCGAGAGAGCGGTGCGAAAGGGGCTGCTGTCGTACACCTTTGAGCGCGGAACGGGGCCGCGCCCGCGAGCGCGGTACGCGCTCACCGCGGCGGGTGTGCTCGCTGCCGAGCAGAAGTGGGTTGCGGTTGGCCCGCGCTCACTGGCGGCTAAGATCTCGCCGAATCGGCGACGTCCGAGAAAGAAGGCCAAGGCGTGACCGAGCGCCGGCTACGAGGGGAGCCGGCGCACGAAACGGAGTACACGCAGACCTTCGCGGCGACGCGCTGCGATCAGGGATGCGCACTTCGGAGCGTTCGCGATTCGACGTGGTGTCCGGCTCAGCGGCCGGAGAGCTTCGGTGGGTTGATGATTGTCGGGGAGGGCCCCGGCCACAACGAGGCGCGACTCAAGGTGCCCTTCGTGGGCGCCGCGGGGCGGCTTCTCGATGCGCTCCTGGCGAAGGCCGGCATCGCACGTGAGAACGTTTGGGTGACCAACGCGAGCCTGTGTCTCGAAGGCAGTTCGATGGTTCGTCTGGCGGATGGTTCGCTGGAACGGATCGACATCATCGTGAAGCACCGTCTACGCGGACCTGTTCTGAGCGTGGATTCGGAGACCGGCGAAGTAGTTTCGCGCGAGATCACTGGTTGGCATAGAAACGCCCTAAACGGCCGACGGCTTTGGCGTGTGAGCCACAAGTACGCGAAGCCGTCGTGTGGGCTGCGCGACGGACCGCGTGCGGTGTTGACCGGTGATCACCCTGTACTGACGCCGGACGGGTTTGTGGCTACGGACCAGCTTCGTAGCGGCGTGACGCCGATTCGGACAGGCTACCGGGCACCAACCGGCGTCGCGCGCGACGTGGCGATAGGCGCCCTTCTGGGCGACGGTTCGATTAGCAGAAACGCGCTGCTTCTCACGCACACGTCAGCGCAAGAGGTTTGGTGGCGCCTCAAGTGCCGCGTGCTTGCGCCGTTCATAGCGCACAGCGACACGACGTGCGCGGGTGGTCTGCGAGCGCGCACGAAGGCGGGCCCGTTTTGGCGTCAGATGCGCGAGCTTTTCTACGAGGAGAGGCCAGGCGCTGCTTCGCGTAAGGCCGGCATGCCGTGCGAAGGCTTTCTGGTTGAGAGCGCGCCTGGTCGGCACGCGCTCGCAACATGGTACCTCGACGACGGGCACCTACAAGTCCGCCCTGGCCGACGCCCTGCGGCGAGCATTCGACGGAAGCGGGCGGCGTACGCGGAGGGTACGTACCTGGCTGCGTGGATCACGCAGCAGTTCGGTGTGCTGTGTCGCTGGCGCCCCTCGGGGTCCATCGCTTTCACTACGGAGAGCACGGAGCAGTTACACCGGTTGATCGCGGATCTCGTCCCGCCGGAGATGCAGTACAAGCTGTGCCCGGAGTACCGCGGACGGTTCGATGCGACGCAGTACGATGCGCCACCAGCCGTAGCTTTCACAGATGTGGCTGTGGTGTCCGAGGTCGCGCCGCGCAGACCAACCGGGTCCGTGTACTGCATTGACGTGGAAGGGACGCACACGTTCGCGACAGCTACGGCGGTGGTCCACAACTGCAAGCCGAGCGTCGAGCTTGCTCCTCCGACGGAACGAGCGCTGGGCAGGAAGAGCAAGTGGAAAGACCTCCAGGTGCTCAGCGCAGTCGAGTACTGCAACGGCAGGCTTCGCGCGGAGATCGAGATCATCAAGCCGCGCGTGATCGTGTGCTTCGGCACGTTCGCGCTCCAGGCGGTGACGGGTCGGTGGGTCGAGCGGACCAAACGGCTTCCGCTCTTCACGGACGTTTACGGGCAGGCTCTTCCGTGTTCCACGTGTCAGGGCCGAATGACGATGGCGTGGTGGGCATGCCCGAGCTGCGCTGCGGCCAACTTTTTAGGTCCGGACATGGATTCGTGGTGCGGGTGGAATGCGGACGAGGCGAACGTTCCGCCGTTCGCGTCGGTATGCGGAGCGTGCTCGACGCCGGCGTTCATCGCAAAGGTGGAGAAGCGCAAGAAGCGCTGCCCGATATGCGGCGGGCGCAAGACGCGCGAGCACGTTTTTCAGGCGCTCGAGGCCGACTATAAAGTTCATGCCGCGGCGGGTCTCGTTTTTCGCGGTCCGCACGCGCCTGACTACGAGGCGATGGATCTTGAGGCGCGTGTGGCCGTTCCGTGTGCCTACGTGATCGGGACCTACCACCCTGCCTTTCTCGATCGCGAGGCCGAGACGAAGGCGGGCAAGAGTCTGGGCGGCCAGTTTCTCGTGAACGCGGCGATCGCACATCTACGCAAGGCTGCTCGTCTGCTGACGGAGCCTGCGGTATGGGCGTTCCGCTACGCCGAGTTCGTAGACGACGTGGTGGGTCTCGCGACCGCGAAGTCACTGGGCGAGATTGCGGCCGGAGCTAGGTTCACCACGCTCGACATCGAAACGGACAACAAGGATCCGTGGAGCGTGACCGACGTGCGATGCGTTGGGTTTCATTGGTCGGACAAGCCTTCGCTCGTCTTCAACACGAGCGGACTCGATCGCGGACATCCCCTCGTCGTCGCGCTCTGCGAGTTCCTCGAAAGCGATGCGACGAAGTGCGCGCAGCACGGGATCTACGACCTGCAGGTGCTCTGGCATATCTGGGGGATCGAGCTCGGCGGATTCCGGCTCGATACGATGGCGGCGCACAACTCGGTCTACCCCGATGAGCCGCACGATCTCGGGCACATCGCAGGCGTTTACACGGATTCGCCGCCGTGGAAGCCTCCGAAGAAGAAAGCGGGTCTCGAAGTTTGGGAGTCGAGCGCGCAACTTCACGCCTACAACGCGCGCGACACGCTCAACACGACGCTCGCGATGGAGGCCCAGCTCGGCGAGATGGAGGGCGAGCGGAGTCGGTTCGTTCACGATCTCGATATCGCAATGTTTCATGTCGCGCGCGATATGGAGCGCGCCGGCCTCCCGATCGATCGCGAGCGCTGGGAGTGGTGGCATGCTCGTGCGAGCTTCTATGCCGATCGCGACCTCGCGCTGATGCGTGTCTTCGTGCAGAGGCCTGACTTCAACGCGAACGCCGCTGGCCAGCTTCAGTGGGCGCTCTATGACAAGGCGGGTCCGTGCCGCCTGGTCCCAGCGGCGTACACGGAGAAGGGTGCGCCAAGTGCGAACCAGAGCGCGTTGCTCGCGCATCGTGATCATCCGTTCGTGATGCTGCTCCTGAACCACCGGCGCTGGTCCGGTTTGCGCAGCAACATCCTCGAGTCCGTCCAACTCCGCTCGGATTGGCGTGTGCGAACGCGCTGGAATCCGCTCGGAGCTCGAACCGGCCGATGGTCAACTGGCGGCGAGGAGCACGGGCGCAAGGGCAACTTCCAGAACTGGGCCGAGCGTATCGACCTGCTCATCGCGGTGCACGACGTCTATGATTCTGATCGCGGGCGGTGGGGTGGCTGCTATGAGCTCGAGCTCTTTGAGGGCGATCGCGAGCTCGTCGCGAAGCTCGCGGGCAAGCCGTTCGAGGATGTGCTCAGCCGTCGCACGCTCGCAGAGGTGTACGGGATTCGTCACGTCGTGAAGGCTCCACCGGGTCGCAAGATCGTTGGCGCCGATCTCGAGCAGGTGGAGTTGCGGGTCATGGCCGCGCTCTCCGGTGATCCGACACTGATCGCGAAGTGCAAACATGCGGACGGAGCACGCAAGCTCGAGCCAGACCACGATCCGCATTCGTACGTCGCTCAAATCGCGTTCGGCGAGGCCTTCACGGGTTTTCCGCTCGACACGGAAGCGGGTCGACGCGGGCGCGATCGGCTGCGCTTCGTCATTAAGCGCGTGATCTACGGGCTCTTCTACGGTGCGGGCCCGGAGACGATCCTGGCATCGATCTACGATGGCGGGTATGAGGGCCCCCCGCTGACGGAGGACATGATCGCCGCGGTGGTCAAGGCGATATTCCGCGCATTCCCGCTTGTACGCGAATGGCGCGAGAGGACTTTGCGCGAGGCCGAGCGGACGGGTCGTGTGTGGGATGCGTTGATCGGCCGTAGGCGCGAGTTTCCGTTGCTCAAGATCGATCCGACGGTGGTCTACAACTTCCCGATCCAATCCACGGCGGGCTCGCTGGTGAACCTGAGTCTCTGGGAGCTGCGGTGCGCGCTCCCCGGTGTGGATCCGAGCGCGCTCATTCTCGCGCAGGTCCACGACGCCATCTACATCGAGTGCGCCGATGAGCACGCGCCTGCGGTCGCAGCGCTCCTCGAGCGGTGCATGGGTCAAGAGCTTGCGCTCGTGGAAGGGGCCGAGCCGATGCCCTTCCCGTGCAAGGCCAAGATCGGCGACAGCTGGATCGATCTATGAGTCATCGTTGTCATGCGGACGCCTGTGGGCGCGAGATCCCGCCGCGCCTGCTCATGTGCGGCAAGCACTGGGGTCTCGTGCCGCGCTCGCTTCAGCGCGCCGTCTGGCGCTACTACCGACCGGGCCAAGAGCAAGACAAGGCGCCGTCCGCCATCTACATGCTCGTGCAGAACGTCGCGGTGCTAGAGGTCGCTCGCGAAGAGCGACGGGTCACCGGGGACCAGGCGGTAGCGCGCCTCCAGCGCGCGTGGGACCTCTGGATCGACAAGGTCACGGATGGGGAGCGCGGCGCGTACGTGGCGCTTCTCGAAGAGTTGCTGGCGAGCTAGCTCGCAGAAGGAGGATGCGATGTCGATGAGCTTTGGTGTGGCGCTGGACGCGCTGCGGAACGGGGCGAGGGTTCAGCGCGCTGGCTGGAACGGCAAGGGGATGTGGCTCCGTCTCGTCGGGCCCATGGACGGGTGGCAGGGGCGCCTGCCGGCGTACCCGTGCGACGCGTTCATCGAGCTGAAGACGGCCGGGGACACGCTCGTCCCGTGGGTCGCCAGCCAGACCGATCTGCTCGCGACCGACTGGGTTGTGGTCGAGGCGCCGTGATGACAGGAATCCTCGGAGATCCGTCGTCCAGTACATCGCGCGATCACCAACCACCGACGGCTCGAAGTAGACCCTTAGGCGCGTTTCGCCTACCCTACCGCGGTGGCGCGTAAGATCATCACCCTCTGGGTGGACGAGGGTCTGCTCGAGGCGATCGACCGGCTCACCGAGGAGATGGGCTACGCGAATCCGAACGGCTCGCCGAACCGCTCGGCTGCGATTCGTCACGTGCTCGAACGAGCGACCGGCGAGGAGGCGACGTCGAGCGTGCTCGCCGAGGAAGTCCGATCGATGCATCGCCGCTTGCGCGAGAAGGCGGGTCCGATCGCAGCTCGCGTCAGGCAGGTGATTCTTGAGGAGCTCGATCTCACGTGAGGCGCCCGTATCGGGCCTACGGCATTCGACATTCGGCCTCGTTGGCCGAGATGTCGGCGGAGACGGCCAAGTCAGTGCTGGCTACGCATGGCGGTCTCGTGCGCCTCGTGCTGCGCCGCGTATACATTCCGACGCACCTCCCGCTGCTATTCGACCGCGATGATCTGCTCGCGGTCGGCCGTCTTGCACTCTTGCAAGCGCACAGCAACTACGATCCGACGCGGGCCTCCTTCACGACGTGGGCGTGCGCTCAGATCCGACGCGCGATGCTCGACCTGATTCTCAATGGCTCGTCGCAATCGCGCGTGGAGCGCAAAGCCATCCGGCAGGTCCGCAGAGGGTGTGCCAGCGAGTGCGAGTCGGGTATCGCGCAGCGCGCCTTACAGCGCCAACACGTGCCACTGGAGGACTTGCCGGCTGCCGCGGAGGAGCCCGAAGCGGTCTTCGCGGCACGTGCTGAACAGCGCTGGCTAGCCGCCAAGCTCGCTAACGGACTGCTCTCGGAGCGCGAGCGTAAGATTATGCGCCGCCGCCTCCGGGGGGTTTCACTGGGGGAGATCGCACTCGAACACGGCGTTTCGGGTGAGCGCGTCCGGCAGCTCGAGGGCGAGGTTCTCGTTAAGCTGCGGGCGGCGGCGAGACGCGATGGTCTGATCTCGGTGTAGTTGCGGCACCTACATCCAGGCGCGTATGCTAGGGCGTGGCAGCATGGCGCACGCAAGGCTTCTCGAGCTTCTCCGCGTTTCCGTCGTTCGGGCCGGGGTTCGCCCCACCGCGATCACCGAGTGATTCCGGGGTGGGCGATCCTGCTGTCCAGGACGGTTCGCCGCCTTCGAGTTACGCGGTCGTCGGCGTGCTGGATGGCGAGCGCGGTGCGATTCTGCGTCTGGTCGGGCTCACGATTCTGCGGGGGATCTTCATCGCGCCTGGTCTCTGGATCAGTGCGAAGCTGTTTCGTGTGGACATAGAGCCCATGCAATTGTTGGCGCTCTCGGTCGGCGGTAGCGCCACCATCAGCGTCGGGATGATCGGCTATTACGCCGTTCGCAGAGCGACGGGAGCATGAGATGAACTACGGATACGGAATGGGCCGATGCGCTCCGTGCGAAGAAGGCTTTGGGCGCATCCGACAACTCGAGCGGGTTCGGTACGCGCCTGGACGGAGCGTGAGGACGCAGGCGTACGCGGACGGCGGGGCAAAAACTCAGTACTACAACTACGCCAAAAACCCGCACTACAACCACGATACGTACCGGCCGCTCGGGCTTGGTGCGATTGTGATGGAGCCGCTCAAGGGCGGGCTTCGCGGCGGGCTCGGCGAGGGCTCGGTGGACATGGTCGCGCGCGCTGGAGCTGCGGCGCCGGCCGCGCTCATGACGGGCGCTGCCATCAGCTATGGAGCGATCGGCGGGATCGCCGGTCGGTCGTGGCGGACGGCGGGCACGAGCGCGCTCTTGGGCTCGGGGCTCGTCGGCGTGATGAGCGGGATCGGGCTCATGGGCGTTTCCGCCGTGGCGCCCTCCATGCCGACCGGCGATCCGTCCGTGGACGCGGGGGTGGAAGGGTTGCGTTCGCTCGCGGGCCCTGGCGCCGGCTACCTGCTCGTCGGTGGAGCGCTCCTCGCGTGGGGCGGCTGGCGCGCCTACAAGAAGCGCTAAGCCGTGCGCGCGGGCGACGCAGCGCGCGAGATCGCGGCTTCTGGGCTCGGCGTTGCGCTCGGGCTCAGCGCTGCGGTACTCGCACGTATGTTCGTGCCTGCGCCCCTTCCGCGCGTGCTCCTGACCGTAGGCGCGACCGTCGCGACGCTCTGGCTCCCGTCAGGTCCGGCTCGGCACGGAGCTCAGGGCGCGCTCGTGCTCAGCGGGCTCGCCGATCTCGTTCACCTCAAGTACCGGATCTCAAATGCAGCCTCACCTCGTCGTGGTGTCGGTGCCCTGGAGGAGGAGCTCGCTCGAGCGACTCCTTGGGGCCCTGAGCACGCAATCGCTTCAGCCCGCCTCCGTTACCCTGCTTTTGCAGGCCTACCCTAAGCCGCCGCGCCTGCCGCAAGGTCTTGAGAACCGGTGCGCGATCCACAATCTCGCCCACAACGTGGGGCCCGCCGTACGCTGGGTCTGGGCCGCGCGAAACCTCCCGCCGAACGCCATCCTCGCGGTGCTCGACGACGACTTCGTGCCCGAGCCGAGCTACCTGGCGGCGACGACGGCGCCGATTCGTGAGGGCCGCGCGCACGCAGCCGGCTGGTTTGGCCTCGACACGGCGTGGCACCACTACGACGCGGAGCGCGAGTTAGAGCGCGACGTCGAGCTCCGTGTGCTTGCGGGCGGGGCGTGTGCCATTCGGATGGCGGGCCTCGCGGGCCTCCTCGAGCATCACCTGGCCGACCTCCTTTCGACGACCGACGGGGGCGATGATCTCTGGACGAGCGCGGTCTTGCGTCGCAACGGCGCCCGCATGATCCGGCCTGCCGGACGAGGACCGCTCGCGTCGACCGAGCACCAGAACGACGCGCGCTCGATCCGGTGGTCGCGCGGACTCGACTCGGGCAAACTCTTCTTGGCGACGGAGGTCTTCGGATGAGCGCGCCGAAGAACCGCGTGGGCTGGGCTCTGCGCGAGGCGCGGGTGGTGTACGAGCGTGCGGAACGACACGATCTGCCGCGGCGTGAGATCGATTCCAGCGCAGACTTGGTGGATCTCGTTCACGCGAAGAACAGCCCGTTGCGTCGGCTCGTCGATAGCCCGGAGGAGCACTTCATCGTCCTCTGTCTCAACACGCGCAACGAGCCGACAGGGTGGTACCTCGCCGGCAAGGGCGGTGGTGCCACGGTGGCCGTTGACCCCGCATCCGTGCTTCGAGCCATGCTTCTTCAGCTCGCCGACTCCGCGATCCTGCTGCACAACCACCCCAGCGCAAACCCGACGCCGAGCTCCGACGACATCGCGTTGACGCAGCGGATCGTCGATGGGGCTGATCTGCTAGGGATGCGGATCCTGGACCACGTCATCCTTACTGAGGATCCGCTTCGTTGGTACTCGTTTCGAGATGCCGGCGTAGTGTTTGCCATGGCTCCAGGCAGCGTGGTAAGGCTAAAGCATGGCAGGTGACACTGCGTACTTCGCGGCCACGTACGATACCCTGGCCGGTGGGTCCTTCGCGCCGGAAGGCGCATCGCTGACATGGCCGGGTGGCACCGGGTTCATCATCAGCGACATCGCGGGCCAGGCCGCGGCTACGGGCAAGCTGCACTGCGCGCTCCTCACCGGCGTGATCCCGACGAACGCGCAGACGCTGACCCAGGGCGGTGTCACGGCCTCGGTGACGGGACCGGCTCCGGGAACGGGGGACTCGGCACCGTTGCTCTACCCCGCGTACGCGCGCGAAGACCTCGCTGTGTCAGCAGCTGGCGCCATCACGTGGACGGGTCCTGCGCTCGGAGCGACGCACAGCTTCTTTCTTCGACGGCCAAACCAGCAACGTGGTTCCGGGAGAGATCCTGACGTTCGCGGGCGGTCAACAGTGCGAGGTTATCACGGTCGAGGCCGATACCGGCGCGGCCGGAGAGCTCTCGGTCCGCTGGATCACGTTCCTGGATACGCTGCTCTTCCCCGACGACAACGACGCCTTCACTGGGGACATCGCTGGAGACGGCGTGCTCGACGGGCTCGTCCATCAGCGAGCCTACTCGCCCCTCAACCTACACCGCTTCCTCGCCGATCTGTCGGATGACCGTAGCGTCGAGGTGGGCGGCGACGATGTCCGCGCAATCTACAAGACGACGGTCAGCCGTCGTCAGACGGACCAGATCCTCAACCTCGTCGGCGGTGCCACGATCACCGATGAGGTGTCTCAGCACGCGTTCGGCGGATCCGTCTCGCAGGCAGGGGGTGCCACGCTGTACTCCGGTCTCGCCATCCAGATCACCGATGCCGACGCCAGCTCGGAACCCGTCGTGATTCAGGACGACGCTGTGGTGTCGCCTGCATACTGGGCCAACGCGTTCATGCCCAACTCCATCGCGGGGCGTGTCCGCGTGCTCCGCCAGACGCGAACGAACAACGTCGCCATCGACGGTGGCCGCGTCATTGCGAAGCTCCTGGAGTACAGTGACACCTACTTCGTCGGCGATACCGTTCTCGGCACCGGAGAAACCGGCGTCGCTGTCTTCTCGTCGAGCGACGGCAACAACCAGACTGCGGTGGGAACCGTGGCCGGCGCACCGTACAACACGGTGATCTTCACCGAGGGCTACCAACTCCTCGACTTCAACAACGGCAACGGGCCCCGCCCCTTCGGACTGAGCGCCGACTTCGGCAGCGCGTCTTCACCACAGACCTATGAGCGCACGAAGTACGTGCAGCGACGCGGCACCGCGGAGACTGCCTTCGGCCGCGATGCGCAACTCCTTACGGGCTTCACGCTCGACTTCTCGTACGACACTGAGGCAGGCGGCCCGTTCAGCGAGGATGAGGAGGTCGCGTGGGGTACGGAGCTCCCCTACACGGGCGAAGCCGGCGGACCGTTTCAAGTCGGTGAAGTCGTTGTCGGCGGAACTAGCTCGGCGCGCGGTCGCGTCATCTACCTCGACGACCAGGGCACGACGGGCACGATCCTGGTGCAGGGGTCCTCGGGCTCCTTTTCCAACACCGAGACCATCACGGGCCAGACGTCGAGCGCTACGGCCACGACCGGTACCGTCGTCAACAACGCGAACGCCGGCACGATGCGGCTCTACGCCCTCGACGATGCCGGCGCTACGGGCAACCTCTACGGACAGCGCACCCGCGGCGTCGCGCCGGCAAACAACCAGCAGGTCTACGGCGCGACGAGCTTGGCCACGGCCCTCGTTGACGGTACTGCGAACTCCCGCGTGGTCAACACGCAATTTGTCGGCGGCTACACGGGCTCGGCCTTCAACCCCGGCGCTTTCGGCGTAGCCATTGATCCGAGCGACGCCATCGCGGCGGACCTCTTCTTCGACTTGACCGGTGCGACGCAGCAGCCGCCGAACAACCAGCAAGGCATCGTGACGCAGGGGGTCATCGGTGACTACCTTGCCGTGTACCCGTGGGACGGTGCCACGCTGGACACAAACGGGGACCCATCCCCGACGGTGGACGAGATGCTTCTCGCCGTCGCCCTGGTGGCCGGAGTCACCGCAACGGTCGACGTCGGCGCCGGCAACATTCCCGCGAACACGCCGGCCGCGGGGTTTCTCAGAGTCGAGCGTGACTCCGATAGCGAGTACGACCTTCTCGAGTATACGTCGCACGATGGCGACGCGGTCTTCACGCTCGGCGGCTCGACCCCCACGGCTCCGAGTGCCGCAGCGATCGGCAACAACGTATTCCGGGCGCTCGTCGACAAGATCTGGACGGCGACCGGTACGCCCGAGAGCTACACCGCGGTCCAAACCTCGACAAACCAGGTGGCGATCATTCTTCAGCGCGGCGGGGTGAGCCCCATCGTGCCGTTCCGCGGTAGCGCGACCTTCGGCGCAGCCGGGTTCACGGCTGCGGTGCAACGGATCTCGGACGAGTAGTCATCGTGGCGTGGGGTCGCGTTCGCGTTGCCGCGCTGTGGGAGCTGGGCTGGAACACGCCGATCAAAGAGGTCGAGCTGTGGCAGTTTCTCTGCCGCGACTTCGATGTCGATGCTCTCTACATGAGTCCGGTGAGTGGCATCAGTGGGGCCCCGGTACGGGAGAGGCATGAGCTGGTGGAGGCTCTGACGGAGTCGGTGTTGGATGGGTTCGACGTCGTCTGCGTGGACGAGCGCGGTACCACATCACTGCGAGACTTCGCGCACCCCGAAACCGCGTTGTACGTGTTCGGCAAGGCGTCGCAGAGCGCGATGCCGACGTGTGGCCGGTTTCACGGGGTCTCCGTGCGTATCGAGACACGGCTCGACGCCGGGCTGCTCTGGCCGCACCAGGCCGCAGCCATCCTGCTCTACGACAGGCTGGTGAAGTCGTGGCGCTAACCGTCACGGACCAGCGCTCGATCATCAACGAGTGTGACGCCACGACGAGCTGGACGGGCACTGCGACGGTTTCGCTGTTCACCACGGAGCCGTCGCCGATCGAGAGCGGCGGCTGCCTCGGCATGGTCGTGAGCAACGCGACGGAGAACGCCTACGTCACCGTCACCGCCGTCGACTTCACCGCCGGTAACTCGCCGGGCCCGTCGCTGATCTACGCCTGGATCTTCCACCGCGCTGAGCTGGACATCACGGCGAACGGGGGACTCATGATCCAGCTCGGCGACGGCACGAACCGGGTCGGCTTCCACGTCGCCGGAGCCGATGTCGACGGATTCCGGCATTCAACCGGACCGGTTGGCTGGCAGTGCCTCGTCCTCGACACCGCGGATCTCCCGACAGCGACGACAACGTTTGCAGGGTCGGCCGGCTCGCTCGACTTCACGGCGATCACACAGATCGGTGTCGCTTTCAAGACGTTGGTCAAGGCGGTCGGCGGTGTCGCCAATTGCTTCTGGGACATCCTGCGGCGCGGCGCCGTGGGTCAGGGGCTCCTCATCACGGGCGGCACCGTGGGCGACCCCGGAACGTGGGAGCAGCTCGCGCTCGCCGACCGTGGCATCGGCGATCAGCAAGCCTACGGTGTTGTTCGGCAGCTCGGAACCGGCGTGTTCGGGGTCCAGGGATCGCTCGCGTTTGGCGACTCCGCGGGCACCGACGCCAGCTACTTCCGTGACGCCAACGTCACCGTGGTGTTCGAGGACCGCCGAGTCGACACCGACAAGTACCAGCTCACCGTCCAGGGCAACGCCACGGGCTCGACGACGTGGTGGCACGAGAACTCGTCGATCGTGGTGCCATCCACGCGCGCTGCCGCGTTCGTGGCCAGCGACGCCGACCTTCAGGTGCTGAACGCGATCGGTACCACGTTCGCTGGATTCACTCAGGGATTCGCACTGTCCGCCGACGCAACGAACGCGGCGAACCACCAGCTCACCGGTTGCACCATTCGCCGATGTGCTCAGGTGCAGGCAGGTCGAGTCCCGATCCGCACCACGCTCTTCACCGGACACGCTGACACCGACGCTGCGCTGCTCTGGAACGCAAACATCGACGTCGCGGACTGCCAGTTTCAGGACAACACGGACGCGACCAACGACCCAGCCGGCATCGAGCACGACGCTGGTGGCACCGTCGACTATGACAACCTCACGTTCAGTGGGAACGACTTCGACGTCTACCTCTCGCACGCTACAGCGAGTCTGACCGTCAACCTGACCAACGGTTCAAACGCCACAACAAAACGCGAAGGCGGCACGGGTGCCATCACGTTCGTACCGAATCCCGCAACGCTTCTCATCACCGTGCAGGACATCGATACCAGTGCCGCTATCCAGGGGGCTCGAGTGCTCGTGCTCGCCGCGGCCGGCGGCCCGTTCCCTGCGGACGTGTCGGTGGCGATCACCCGCTCCGGGTCAGTGGCCACGGTGACCCACGCCACGCACGGGCTCACCACGGGAAACAAGGTACGAATCGATGGCGCCGACCAGCAGGAGTACAACGGCATCCAGACGATCACGGTAACCGGTAGCGGGACTTACGACTACGATGTAGCGGGCACTCCGGCGACACCAGCCACGGGAACCGTGGTGGTCTCGAGCTTGGCGATCATCGACGCCGAGACCAACGCAAGCGGCCAAGTCTCAGACACGCGCGGCTACACCAGCGATCAGCCCTTCGCCGGCACCGTCCGCAAGGGGACCGTGGCCCCCGTCTACCAGGACGCGCCGATCAGTGGCATCATTGATTCAACGGCGGGTGCTTCGGCGACGGTACCGATGATCCCGGATTAGCATGACCATCGGTATCGCCTGGGCGACAACGCAGCGAATCTTCGTGCCCCGCGCCGACATGGCTCTAGTGCAGGCGGTTCCCGAGATCCGCGAGCTCGACGTCGATGCTTTTCGCAAGGACTTGCGCTCGCTAGAGGCGAGTGTCGAAGGGATGCCGTGGCAGCCCACGCATCGGCACGTCACGGAGACCACGCTTTCGGGCGTCGTCTACGCGCGGTTCGTGGCGATTCTGCCGCCGTACCAGGTGGAGTTCGAGGACGGCCAGTACACGGTGCGCGCTGTCGGCGCCAACCACAACATCGCTGACGTCAAGGTCACCAACCAGGTATCGCTGATCACGCAGAACAGCGCTGGCCTCATTGAAACTCAGGTCACGGCGCAGACGGCTGCAATCCTCGCCGAGGTCTTGCGCCTTCGCAAGATTGACTACAACCGGCTCGAAGTCGACCTAGCGGCGCAGCAGCTGGTCCTCTACGATGACGACGGCGTGACCGTGCACCAACGCTGGGACGTTTACACCGCTGGTGGCGAACCGGTGAGGACGACCGCGGGCGTGCAAACGCGGAGAGGCCCGCCGCAGCTATGAGTAGCCTGCTGCAAGGCCTGAACACGCAGGGCGGCGTTGTCACGCGGGAGCTGAACGCTCCGCTGCTGGCTGCGGAGGTGTCGCTGCCGCAGCCCTATCCGCGTGGCGGTGGCGGCGGTGGCGGCTGGTACGCACCGCGGCCCGTTCCGATCGCGGCGGACTTTCGGGACGATCCGCAACCCGCGCAGCCGCCGCACGCGATGGCGCCGGTGGCGCTTCCGGTGACGACTGCGGCCGTGTCACCATGGCTGTATGTTGTCGCTGGACTCAGCGTCGGACTCGTCGTCGGGCTCGTCGTTGGCGTGTGGGTCGGTCGCTCTTAGGGGGTCTAGATGGCAAGGCGAAGAAGAGCCGCGAAGGATCGACGAGGTCTCGCCGGGCGCGAGCCGCCCGAAGGCTGCGTCTACGAGGGCAAGGGTAAGAAGCGCAAGCTCGTCTGTGATGCGCCCGAGCTCGCGCCAATGCGACGTACGGAGTGCGCCACATGCGGCGCCGCCAGCGCGCCTGGGGACTGGCTATGCGGACCCTGTCGACACGCACGCACGGCTCACGTTGCCGGCTTCGAGCGCTTGATGGAGCACCTCGAGATGCTGAACCGTCGGACCGATCCGCACGACGAGCTCGACCGACCAGAGGCCGACTACTTTGAGCGCGATGACGCCGCCGATTGGCGTGAAGGCGGGGGCGAGGGCGACTTCGAGGGGGGCCTTGGCACGATCCCTTCGCGTCCGGTCAGGTTCGGTAACCGCGCGCAGGAGCTCGCCGTCGAGCACCAGCGCAAGGCGGTCGATTTGAGCGGGCTACAATTCGTCAGCTTCCGCGGTAAGAAGAAGCGGAGGCGGTAGGTGGCTTCGATCAACTTCGGGCTCGATCCGCGCGAGGGCGACGAGACCCTCAAGGACCGTGATCTGCCGAGCGAGGACGCGGAGTACTTCGAGTGCCGCGCGGAGGGCACGGCGTTCGCCGGGCTCGGCGACGGGCTCGGTGCGGGCGGCAAGCAGTGCAAGACTCCGCAGCAGATCCTCAATGGCACGCACGCCAACCTGCTCCGACTCGCGACCGCGCGGCAGACGATCCTCGAGGCGACCAGCGGGCTCGGCTTGCGCATCGCCGTTGAGACGAAGGGGCGCAAGGCGAAGTACTTCATCGAGTACTTCGATCCGCAGACGGGCCGGCTCGCCGAGGTCGAGCAGTCGGTCGGGTTGCCGTGGGGCCTGCTCCCGCCGAGCGCAGCGAAACGCGTGGGCCTCCTCACGTGGACGTCGAAGATGGGCACGCCGAGTTTCAGCCTGCCGGCGGGCCCCGCGGCGAGCGGAGGCGCGTGCCCGAGCGCTGCGGGCGGTCAGTCGATCGAGGAGCCGCGCGCGCGCGAGATTTTCGGTAAGCGCGTGCTGCAGGTGCTCGCCGAGCGCGCTCCGCCCGCAGCGACCCCGCTCCCCGCCACGGTCGAGCTCTCGACCGCGGTGTGCGAGCACTGCTACGCGACGACGGGCAACTACTCGATGTACGCGGCGATGGTTATGCAGCAGTTGATCACGTTCGCGTGGACCAAGGCTGCGCTCGAGCACGGCGACTTCGTGCCCATCATGATCGACGCCATCAACCGCACCGACTACAAGCTCAAGCACGAGCCGGCGAAGTGGCTCGCGACGGGTTGGCGGTTCTTCCGCGTCCACGACTCAGGCGACTTCTTCAGCAAGGAGTACTTCCGCGCGTGGAAGGCGATCACGGACGCGTTCGCTTCGGACAACCCGTACGGACACGCTCCGATCATGTTCTGGGCGCCCACGCGCATGTGGGCGATGCCGGGCTGGATCGAGTTCGTCAACGAGGCCAACGGAGGCGCGAACAGCAAGGGCAACTTCGTGATCCGACCGAGCGCGTACTCGCTCGACCAGCACGCACCCGACGTCAAGGGCGGTGGGTGGGCTGCAGGCTCCACGGTCTTCGCGCCGAGCGCCGCGGATCGCGTGGTAGCGTGCGAGGTGCCTCCGACGTTCGACTGGGACTGCCAGGCCTACGCGGTGAAGAACGGTCCGACGTGCCGAGGCGCCGCCGATCCGACCGGCGCGACCGGGTGTCGAGCGTGCTGGGCTGCAGCGGACGCGGTCGTGAATTACAGGGCTCACTAGGGAGCAGCTGATGGCGAAGCGACGCAAGAAGGCGTGTCTACCCAAGCCGGTGATCACGCTCCGCAAGACCAAGACGCCGCGCGGCGGGCGCGCCGCGACCAAGCCCGCGATGGTCGAGTACACGCTCTGCGCGACCGGCGACAAGGCGTGTGCCGCGGCATCGGCGAAGCGAGGCCTCACCACGGCGCGCGTGCGTCACACTGGGCCTACCGACGCACGCCCGAGCGGGTTCGACTACAAGAGCACCGGCAAGCCGTGCAACGGTGATCGCTTCGGCGTGAAGGACCCGAAGAAGTGCCCAGTGCAGGTCTTCTGGTCGGGCGGGAAGATGGCGATCCGGCTCTGCTCCGAGAAGGGCGAGAAGGGCAAGGTCATCCAGCTCGGCACCGACGCCAAGAAGACGCGCGCGCTCACCGAGAAGGCGTGCCGGCACTGGGCCAAGCACCTGAGCTGGGACGGGTTCGCGAAGGGCGCGGGCCTCGGCGGGCGCCGTCGGTGAAGCCGCAGGGCCCGGAGGATCGCGCGGCGCTACGTCGCACGCCCTGACCCAGGACAACCCTTCCAGCGCGGGTTGACGGGTTAGCGTTGGCGTGCGAGACCCGCGTCAATGTCTAGATGGCTCATCGTACGCCTTCTCGTGCTCGTCGCTCTGGCGACGAGCTACGCTGCAGTGCTGCTCTACGCACCGATCATCCGCGCGCAAGTGGAGCGACCCGTCGATCTCGATCGGCATCAGCGAGATCTCGCGTTGCTGCTCGGACGTATCACGTACAACGAAGCCGCGGACTCAGAAGCCGACGGCGAGCTGATCGCGCAAATCGTGTTCGGTCGCGGCGAGACCGCCGCGGCACAATACACCTGGCTTCGATGGCACTCGCGGTGCGTCTCGGGCGTGCTTTCGCAGGACGAGGCGTACGCGCGTCCAGGGAATTGTCGATGGGCCCGCAACCTCCGCCCCGATGGTCGACGGCCGCGAGGATGGTTTGGTGATCGAGACGGACATTGGAGTAGAGCGCAAGCGCGTTGGCGCGCGGTCCTCGGGCGTGCCGTCGAGTACGTGCGCGGCGACCGCTCCGCGGCGATTTGTGACGAGCAGCCGCAGACATGGGACGGTACGCGATATGGCCGCGAAGCGGTCCTCGCGCGCGGTTCGCGTCGCAGGATTCTCGAGTGTCGCGCGCCATACGTGATCGGCGCGCATCGCGAAGGTCTGCACAATTTCGCGGTCACGTTGGCGTCGGCGGGGGACGATGCGTGATTGTGCTTGTGCGGCGCGTTCGTTCATGTATTCTCGCGCGTGAAGGGTTCGTCCTGGGTCAGGCATTGCCTGAGGCGGTCTGAGCGTGCTTAGCCGCCATGTGGGCCCCGTCGGTCAAAAGCCGTGCGGGGCTCTTTCTATTTGGCGCCGTGCTACGCTCAGCGGGTGACCGTTCCCGGCGATCTTGGCGTCCTGGAAACCAAGGACGGATACCGCTACCAGATCACGCCAGACGACCTGCTCTGGCTCGCACGCTCGACCCAGTTCGAGGGCGCTGACCACGCAGCGACGATCTGGGCGTTCGCCCAGCGCTTCGCGGGGATCCAACGCTCCGGCACGTTCACGGATCTCATCCGAGCCTACTCGCAGCCGGTCAACCCGCTCTGGGACGAGGCGTCTGACCCGAAGTGCATTACCAGTCCGCACCGCTGTTCGCCGGAGACGCTCGCGCGGCGCCAGCGAGCGCGTACGATCACCTGGGCCGAGCTCAATCCGGCCGTGCGCGCAGCGGTGCTTGCGTTCGCGCAAGCCTCGCTGCCGAACCCGCTCCCGCGTGCCACGGACTTCGCGAGTTACGATGTTCGGCAGTGGCTCCGCCTCAACCCGACCGCACAGATCCTCAAGAGCGAGCCGGGCGGGAACTGGTACTCCACCCACGAGCGCAGCAACGGTTGGCCCGTCGACTTCGTGTACGTGCGCTTTCGCGATCGATTGAGCGTGGTGGCGAGCGGTGGCGGCAGTGGCGGGTTTGGCTTCTGGGGCGCGTTCGGCCTCGGGGTGCTCGGCGCCGCGGGGCTCGTGGGCCTCGTGTTCGCGGCGAGGCGCTGGGGGTGAGCGGCACCTACCTCCTGATCGGCGATTCGCAAGCCGTCGGGCTCGAGGACGAGCTGCGCGCGGCGATGGAGGCGCGTGACTGGGTGCAGGCCGGGGTGCACGCGCGTGTGGGGATCGGGACTGCTGCCACCGCCCTCGCGGTCTCGGGCCTTCCGCGCGCGGACCTTGCGATCGTCGTGCTCGGCGGAAACGACACGGCGGGCCCCGCGCTCGAGCGCGCGATCGGCGAGCTCGTTCGACGAATCCCCGCGACGAAGATCGCCTGGATCGGCCCGGCGCACGCGCGACCCGCCGAGATCGAGGAGCGCAAGCGCGCCGTCGCGCAGCTCCAGGCGCGCGTGGTTCCGAGCGCGCAGGCGCGTTGGATTGATGGCGGTCCGTTGACCGCGGATCTCGAGCACGCCCCAGACGGGCTCCACTTCGTGCGCAGCGCGCATCGCGTGCTGGCGGATCGGGTTGCCGCCATGCTCTTCATCACGACTGACGGGTTCTGGGCCGGCGCGGCCATCGCGCTGGCGGTCGTCGGCGGAACGGTGCTCGGATTCGGCGTGGCAAGCCTCTGGCGCTGATGCACGCTCCGCTGCTACGCTGGAGCGTGATCTCTGATCGATACGTTACGGTCTGGTTTGCGGTCGGACTCTTCTTCGCGCTGGTTGGGCTCGCGTTCGTGTCGGGCTGTGCTGGCTTCGGCGTGCTCGAGATGCAGCGCTCGCTCACGACAGCGGCGTCGATCACGGAAGATCTCGATTCCGCCATCGCTCCGCTCGTCGAAAGCGCGGTGACGCGCTGCGATGCTGAGCACGCGGATCGCGAGGGCTTTCTCGAGTGCATCCAGCCCTACGTCCCGCTTCACTGGGGGATCGTGGGCCTGCGCTCCACGCTCACCGCCGGCCAGGCGAGCCTCGACGCGGTACGCGCGGGTCAGCGCGATAGCGCTGCGGCGTGGCTCCCGATCGGAGCCTGCATCGTCCACGCGCTCGGGATGATCGTGCACGTCGTGCGTCTCGCCGACCTCGACGTCGCACTCGCTGATGCGCTCGGTTGGATCGGTACGGCGGGCGATCTGGCCGCGTCGATCTGCCCAGAAGGGGAGACGCCATGAGTTTCGTGGTCGCGGACGGGATTGAGCTCGGCAAGGCGGGGATCGGGTTGATCGGCCTCATCATCCAGGCGGTCAAGGACGCCGAGCAGGGCGACGAGGAAGCGCTCGCGAAGCTCGAGCGTGTCGAGGACGTGCTCTCGCCGAACTCGCCGACCGAGCGAGCCTTCAAGCGCGCGGCCGAGCTCGCCGCGGGCAAACCCTCGCGCGGCGAGCCGTGAGCGACATCACCTTCGACGAGAACAGCAAGGCGCAGTGGGTGCGCGTGCTCGACGTGCTCCTCGTCGGTCCGCTCATGATCTGGGGTGGTGCGCACCTGACTAGTCGCTCGAAGCTCGGAGGCGCTGTGCTCGCTGGTCTCCGGTGGTCGTGGAGTGGCTCGGATGGGGAGTGGCGGCAGCGAGCTCGCTGCTCGGGCCGCTGTTCAGCAGAAAGGAGAGTTGACGATGACATTGAAGGTGACGCTTACGATTGAAGAGGGACAGGAGTTCGCCGCGCGCGTGCGCACGTTCAACACGGCCGCGAACGGCGAGCGCTACCATGACAACTGCGACGTGATAGTACAGCCGGGCGGATCGACGGAGGTCTACCTGCACGGCTCGCGGATGCTGGAGGTGACTGAGGCGAGTGAACACGGACAAGGAGCAGATCCGCGAGGCTCGCGAGGGCGAGGGTCCGCCGGTGAGTGAGCCCGTGGGCTCGGCCGACCTCCTGGAAGAGGAGACCGACTACGCCGCGTGGACGCGCTACGTGCGCATCCTGCGACCCGCAGGACGTTCGATCGTCGTACCGCGCCGTTTCGTGTTGCCGACCCGCCAGCGCGAGGAAGACCAGGCGATCGATCTCGACGTGATTGATCTGGCGCTCGGCCTCCTCGGCGAGCGCTGATGCCGCTCCTCGTTGCGGCGCGGAAGGACGCTCCTGCTGACGCGGACCTCGCCGCGCGCCGGGAGCGCGGGTGAGGGGAGCCTGGATCTGGCTCCGACCGGGGAACATGCCCCGCGTCGAGCAGTGCCTCCCGCACCTCGACGGCGTGGTCTACCCGCTCCAGCGCGCGACGGGACCGATCCACGTCGGCCCGACGCACCGCCGCTGGCTCGAGGAGTGGGTCGACGCTGGCCGCTCGTGGTGGGCGATGGACTGGCTCTCCGGCACGAGCTCGGGACACGTCGAGGATCTCTGCGCGCGTGCGCGTGAGCTCGGCGCCTCCGGCCTGGTCGACGACGCCGAGCCCGAGGCGGGCTGGCGCGGCCGGGTGCGTGAGGCCGTGGCGCGCCGGCTCGCGCTCGCGGAGCACCGCGGGTCGCTCGACCTCGCGATCACGGATCGAGCTCGCGGAGGGATCGGAGACCGAGTCCTCGGCGCGCTGCTCGCGGAGGTCGAGGGTCACCGGCCGATCGGGATCCCACAGTCCTACGATCCTGCGGGGCGCTACGCCGGGGACTATCACCAGCTCGGCGTGGACTACTGGCGCGACCTCGGAGCAGAGCGCGTCGTGCTCGGCGTCGGGCTCTGGCTCCGCGCCGAAAAACGCCACCGCACGCCCGACGAGCTGAGGCGTCACCTCGCGACGATCCCCCCGAAGGTCCAGGGCGTCTGCGGCTGGTACGCGAGCGCGTCGGCCCTCGACGACGGCGACGCGGAGACGGCCGACGACCTGCTCCCCGTGCTGGGCGAGCACCGCGCGTCCGCGGCCCTACGCCCGACCGACCCCGCGCCGCTCGCCGAGCCGCCGCGCGTCCGCCTCGTGGCCGTGCTCGAAGCACTAGCCGTCGAGGCGAAGGCGGCCGGTGACCTCGACGCCGCGCACGAGCTCGCGCACGTGGCGGCTCGGCTCGCGAGGGCGTGAGTCGCTACGCACGGATCCACCACACGAGCCCGCCGACCACCGCGCCTCCGACGAGCGCAGCGAGCCCGAACGCTGCCCAGTTGGGTCCCCACACGATCGGCTCGACCGGCTGGTACTCGTCGTTGTCGCCCACTACCGTTTTCGTTTTCTACATGAAGCGCGTTCGACCACGCGCAGATCGCCGCCGCTGCGACCGTGCTTCGCGTTGTACGCCACGGTGATCTGCCTGATCCGTCGCGCAGCCGCCGCGTGCGTGCGGTAGCCCTTGCCGCACGGCGTACTCGCGCTGCGGAACGGGAGGCGGCCGGGCCAGCGAACCTTTGTCACGTCTTTGATCACGTAGTCGGACATGAGCCGATCCTACTAGAGCAGCGCGACGCGCGCCAGGGCGTCGGCCTCGGTCACGCTCGGGGTGCACGCGGGCGGACGGACCTGGATTGAGCCTCGCCCGCCGATCGTGACTCCGCGCGCAGCGAGCCAGAGCGCGGGGTCGACGTTGAACCCGCGGCGCAGGTTCGCGGCGACCACCGCCGGCGGCAGCTCAGTCGGACCGTAGATGCCCGGCAGCGGAGCTCCGCCGTCGGGCTTGGCGCGACGGACCTCGAAGTGCAGGTGCTGGTGCATGCCGACGAACTTGCCGTTGGTCGTCTTGCCGACCCAGCCGAGCAGCGCGCCGGCGGGCACGACGAGCCTGCGCTCGCGAAAGCCCTCGAGCGTGCCCTTGCGCGCGGACAGGTGCGCGTAGAAGCTCCACCAGCCGGTGTCAGGGCCCTGGTGACGCAGACCGACCGCGTTGCCGTAGCCCGCGAACGGACCGCGCGTGACGTTCTCGTTCGGGAGCACCTCGACGAGGCCCGCGGCGACGGCGTAGACCGGGACGACGTCGGGCCGTTCGTCGCCGATTCCGAAGTCGAGGCCGGCGTGGAACGTGGGCGCTCCGCTCGTGCGTCCGGGCCGCACGCCGAACCCCGAGACGAGCCGGCCGGTCGAGGGCGCGATCGGCGGGTAGTAGTCGCACGCCATGCTGCGATGCTAGCACGGCTGCGCGCGTGTCACTCCTCGTCGTTCAGCTCGATCACGCCCTCGAGGAGCGCCTGCTCCGCGCCGTACACCGGCCCGTCGCACTCCTCGCACGTGTAGCCGTGCTCGGGCCGGATATCCGGCTCCGTGTTCGGACGCGAGAACGCCTCGCACGCGGGGCACCAGCCGTCGTAAGCGTCACACGCCTGCTCGTAGTCCGCGCTGTTCACCGTGATTGCCATGTCAACCCTCTCCTTCTAGCGTTGCGTTCGGGTTCGCGAAGTCGTTGACCCACGCCCGCCACTCGTCCTCGCTCGGAGCGCCAAGCGCGTCGAGGTGCGCGTCGACCGCTGCCTCGCGTGCGTCGGCGATCGCCTGGTCGTCGACCGACGGCGGGGGCCACGCGTACTCGAGCTCGATCTGCTCGTGGCGGAGCATGTAGGAAACCCAGCCGAGGATCCGTCGCGTGCGGTCGCGGCTCATCGCGGCACCGTGCATCCGCGTCGCGATCCGTCGCAGCGGCTCACCACGCGCCCGCAGGCGCAGAACGGCTCCGACAGCGCCTCGGGGCGGTCGACGCCAAACGGCAGAGTCGCGCCCCAGATTGCGCGCACGACCGAACGCAGCTCGGCGTCCGTGAGCTCGTGCGCGGCCTGGATACGCGGCGCAGCGTCCTCGTGGCCGGTGCCCGCGCGCTTGAGGAGCCGGGCGAGCGCGGTCGCGCGCCTCAGATTGGCGGTGTTCATGATCGGGTCTCCCTTACTCGCGTGATCGCGCCGACGATCTGGAAGCCTTCCTCGGAGTCGAAGAACCGCTCCTCGGCGTGCTCCCGGTCATAGGCCCACAGGCGGCAGCTGCGGGGCGGCTCTGCCGGGTCGCGATCGCCGTACGGGATCGCGTAGAGGTAGAGCGTGCCGTGCTCTCCCGGCTTCGTGCGGAACGGACGCCGGGTCATCGCATGCTCCGCAGGTACGCGCCCACGGCCTCGCCGAACGCCTGCACGTCGGCGCAAGCGCTCGCGTGCTCCTCGCACGCCTCGTAGGCCTCTTCGAGGCTGTCGAGCCACTGCGTGTCCACGGACCCGCCGCAGTTGTGCATGGTGCCCGGGAGCACCCACTGACCTCGGCTGTAGTAGCCGCCGGCCGCTCGAACCGCCCTGCGCATCGTCGTCTTGCTTGCCATGACAATCCTATCTGCGATCCGCGTGCCAACCCAGGAAAACAGGGCTCGCCTGGCTTCAAGGGCCTCGAGCGTGGGCTTCCTGACACGCTATCGTGTCTGGCCAAACCTAGCCCTGTTTTCTGTGTTTGCATTGACGCGCTGGCGTGTCTCCGGCCGGACACACGGGGCTTGCAGGGCTCGAGGCTTCCAGAGGCCCCAGCACGCTTATTACTATACTAATAACAGGTATGTCTGTCAGTGGCGCACATGCCCCACTGACATTGGCACCAGCGTTGCAATAGGTAGCTTCGCCCGGCCGGATGAGCCGGGAGAAAGGCCCCCCTTCGATGATGAGCAACACAGCCCAGGCCGCCGCCGAGATTCGGACTACGCTCAAGCGCGAGCACGGCTGGTCCAGCCGGCAGGTGAGCGTCAAGAGTGACCTCTACGCGAACGGGTCCTCGATCCGCATCGTGATCAAGGACGCAGCCGTGCCGAGCACGACGGTCGAGCGCGTCGCCAAGGCGCACGAGCACGTGCGCTACTGCGAGATGAGCGGGGAGATCCTGAGCGGGGGCAACCTCTTCGTGGACGTCTCCTACGCCGCGAGCGCGCTTGCTCCGCTCGTTGAGCCGCTCGGCGTGCTCCTCGCCACGGTCGAGGCTGATCCCGGTCGGTTCGTCGAGCTCCCGGGCGGCTGGGAAGCGCAGAAGGACCCGGGCGCGGGCGACTACTGGCGCGCCTGGCGCGGTGAGACGCCGGACCTCCACTGCTGGGGCCGCGACTTCCTCGCGAAGCAGATCGCGATCGCGAACATCAACGCGTCGGCGGTGGCGTCGTGAAGCGCGAGACCCGAGCCGAGGCGATCGCCCGCGCAGACGAGATGCAGGCCCAGCTGGGCGTGACCTCGATCGCGC
>Ga0214472_10000467_pt1 | contig 49873 bp, 55 predicted proteins | sample RVTome_6_FD_207662 | JGI IMG/M metagenome (GOLD analysis project Ga0214472, IMG submission 207662) | Soil microbial communities from uranium-contaminated site in the Upper Colorado River Basin, Wyoming, United States - RVT140D175 | ecosystem: Environmental > Terrestrial > Soil > Contaminated >...
AGCTCCATCTAAGAAAGAAGAAAAGAAAACAAAAGCTCCATCTAAGAAAGAAGAAAAGAAAACAAAAGCTCCATCTAAGAAAGAAGAAAAGAAAACAAAAGCTCCATCTAAGAAAGAAGAAAAGAAAACAAAAGAGGAACTTGAGAAAGAGGAAAATAAAACCTACGAAGAAGAGTTAGAAGAACAACTCACAGATGAAGAAATTCAAAACTTTCAAATAGAAAAAATGGATATGGAGAAGCTAACAAACAAGGTCTGTGATATTGTTGCCAAATATGAAACAGATGGAATGTTACAAAGCGAATTATGGAAAAAATTAAAACTAACTAGCAGAGACGGTTCTAGATTAGCTCTTAAATTAGAAAGATTAGGGATAATTTCAAGAGAAAAAATTCTTGAAAAAGGTAGATGGACCTATAAATTAATAATCAAAAGAACACCTGTTAGTACAGAATCTATTGAAAACGCACCATGTTTGACATGTCCTGTGGAACAGAGATGTTCTTTAGAAGGAGAAATAAGTCCACTAACCTGTCAGTTAATTGAGGACTGGGTTCTAGTAGAAATTACAAAATCAAAGAAGTAGATATGAAATTAATTGATGCACGAAAAGATCATTATAGAAAACTTGCACATGACGAAGGCTATAGAAGTAGATCTTCCTATAAACTAAAGCAGATTAACAAATCCTATAGAGTTATTGGCAGTGGATTTTCTGTTCTTGATTTAGGATGTGCTCCGGGTGGATGGACACAAGTTGCAGCAAAGCTAGTTGGAAACAAAGGAAAGGTTATGGGAGTTGACCTATCCTACGTAGAAGAAATACCTCGTGCTCAGATTATTAGAGGAGACGTAGAAAACGACGACATTGTAGGTGAAGTAAAATCATATTTTGGGGGAAAAATTAACGCAGTCATTTGTGATCTTTCACCACAGGTTACAGGAAATTGGTCAGTTGATCATGCACGACAAATCTCATTGAATTATGCGGCAGCAAAAATTTTAGAGCAGGTGTTAGCAACCAAAGGCAATGCACTTTTCAAGGTTTTTGATGGTGAATATACACAAGAATTTTATCAGTACGTTAAGAAAAAATTTACAAAGGTAAAGATGACAAAACCTCTGGCAAGCAGGAAACCAAGTAGTGAATTATACTGTGTTTGTCTTGGTTATCATGGCTAATTTGTAAATAATTCACAAATTTGATTAATTTTACAATTTGTTCTAAAGCCAGTTGGATTAAGCGATGTTTGACTAGCTAGAAAACCTGCCATTTCTAGTTTTTTTATTATCTTTTCTAATCCCATTGGGGCAACCTTCATTTTTGAAGCAATCTCATCTAAGGTAAAATAGGTACCAGGCATGTCTGATTCTAATAGACATTTTTCCAATGTTTTTTCACAACGATTACTGACTGTATAATTTGGAATTTCTTCTAGCATAGTTTTTACAAATTCTTTATCAAAAAGTTTTCCAATCCATAAAGGACCTGCTATGTCAATTTTAGAATTACATAGTTCGCATGAAAAACTTTGAGCCTTTTCAACACTTCTATGCCCACATAATTTACAATGTAATATGTAACCTAAGTTATCTTCTTGTGCTGGTCGGTTTAGTATCTTAACATATGTTCTGTAGTAATGCATGGCATTATCTACAAAAAGAGGAACAATTTGAATATCTAACCTATATGCTACTAGACAAATACATCCTAAAATTAACCTTAATGCAATTTCATTTGCATATTTTGTTTTTACTGGAACTCCAGAATATCTTCGTTTACAAGCCATATTGAATAATCCATGGAGAACTTGTAGATCAGTTGCAGTAGCTGACAGTAATCCTCCATGCATTGTAGCTCTTATTGCACAATCCAGATATTTTGTAGGTGAACCAAAGGGATCAAGGTCTACAATCGAACCTCTTTCATTTTTTGTAGAATATTTATTAAAGAATTTACAAACCTCATTTTCTGAAGTTTGCAAATTTTGTAAATTATTAATAGCTGCTGATTTTTCACATAATTTTATTGCACTTGGATTAACATCATTACAAATTACTTTATCTGTTTTTTTTATTTCGTTAGCAACTCTTAGCCCTCTAGCTCCAAGTCCAGATAAACCATCAAGAAAAATTTTTGGGCCTTGGAAATTTTTCCAAAAAGCAGAGTAAGCAATAATTGAAAAATCTCTATTTAATTTTGCCAGGGGATTGAAAAACGCAGGATCCCTTGGTGGAACTTTTTCATCCATTGATCCACGTGGAACTAGAATCTTAGTTGCGCCCTCAGTAATTTCAATAATTTCTTTTACATTAGTTTGCAATCAGAATTCTAAAATTATTTCACCTATAATGGTTCTGTAAATGTTTCCTGCCAGTATCGTTTGAGTTTTATTAATTTGACCATTATGTTGTAATGCAAAAATCAATCCCTCTAAAATCATAAAAAATGCATTCTAAAATGATATATTTTTCCTTCCAAATCGGGTATTCAGTAACTAAAATTTCATTAGATTTCTTATCTATTTAGGTTCAAGAAAAATAATTTTACAATAGTTTAATAAAAGCATAATTTTTCATTTTTTTAGTTAGATATGCCATTTGATAGAGAGCGAGAAATGTTCAAAGCAACTTGCGGTGACTGTGGAAACGAATGTGAGCTACCCTTCAAGCCAAAAGATGATAGACCAGTTTATTGCAGAGAATGTTTTCAAAAGCACAAGCCACAAGAGCGAAGTGGTTCTAGGTTTGGTAGAAATGATAGAGGTTCTAGGTTTAGTCGTGGTTCAGGGGATAATCGACGTCGAGAAATGTTCAAAGCAACTTGCGGTGACTGTGGAAACGAATGTGAAGTACCCTTCAAGCCAAAAGATGATAGACCAGTTTATTGCAAAGAATGTTTTCAAACTCACAGAGAAAATTGAAAATAAAATCAATTTTTGTAGAGCAAAGTTAATTTCTTAAATTTTGAACACTTTAGAATTTTATTTTAGGATCTAAGCAAAGTAATGTTTAGTTTTGATTAATCTATACTAGATCATATGGTTTGGGACTTTTTTTAATCAGTAGAGTTTTTTGAATTTCATTCATGGCGCTGATAAACTTTTGTTTTGCCTCAAATTCTTCACGTGTTGCAATTGTTATCTCGGTTGAAGAAAGCATGACATCTTTTACAACAAGTGGAGCACTTAGGCCTAGCAATTCGCTTAATACATCAAAAATATTATTAAATTTTGCACCATCACGATACTTGTAAATTGTTTTGCCCTCTTTCAGGTTAGGATTTGGTTCTAGTGGGATCACCAAATCTGGTGAAGTAATTTCAGAAATAAATGAGGACATGTCAGAAGTTACTGCATCACTCAAATTTTTTATTTGATTTTCAAGATTATCTTTTGATTTTTTAAGCTCATCTATTCTGTCATCATATCCAACTCCGATGATCTTTGCAAAAGTTGATTCTGTGTTGCGCTTTAGAGGAATCTCATGTATTTCTGTGTTAACGTATGCAAGAGATTCTTCCAACTGAGCTAATTTTGTTCTATTTTCTTTTATTCTTACTGCAATTTTCTCAAGAAAATTAAAATCGGCCATTTTAGTAAAAGCCCTTTAGCTAAATTGGTGGACTACATCCATCAATCCTTGTTTGAATTCTTCTGTTGATAGGCCCCACCTTCCATATTCTTCTTTATAACCATCCCATGATTCTTCGGCCTCTGTTGCAATTTCAAGAATTTTTGGTCCTATTGCTTTAGTGTTGACCAAGATAGTGACATTTGCCTGTTCCCCATCCATAATTGGGATTTTTACAAAAATCATTCTGGATTCTTCGATATTGAATTTATCTTTTATAATTCGTTTAATCGTTTCACGTTCTTTGATATCAAACTCGCCCTTAATTTTTACTAAAACACAGCAGGAATCCTTTTTGCCACCATTGTTTCTAATGTCATTTTCATCAACATCAAAAAGTAATGATGATTCTTTTTTTCCTATTCTAGTTATTACGTCATCCATCGTGTTTAATTTTCCGCCTATCAATTCTTTATTCCATTGACTTTCTTCTGCAATTACAGGGACTACCCATGGAATTGCAAACTTTGGTCTCTTTGTCGTTAACCATGTTCTATAATTTGACATATCCCATTCTGTCTCTCTTGCAAATGAGGAAATAAACATCGAAATTGCATTTGCTGCAATCAGATTCATTCCCTTGTAATCCTTCCATCCAACTTCTTGTTCTTTAGGCAAGTCATCAATTATGGATGGAATTTTTTGTAATCTTTTTTCATGTTGGTGTGCTAGTTGTCTTAGAGTTTTGTTTGAAAATAATATAGCACAATCACTGTATTTTATCTGATATTCAAGATTCATGACAATGTTTATTGCAGCTGCCTCAAAGATTACCGGATCCCATCCAAATTCTGGGAGCAATCCAAAAGTAGCTACTGTGGCATGCTCTTTGGAATCTTTTTTTACAAATTCAATAAATGAGCTTGCAAACGAACTACCTGTGCCACCGCCCATGGCAAAAGGAACTGTAAATCCTCGCACTGGTTCTGGTGAGAGAGCAGTTAGATGTTTTTGAATTTCTTCTTTTGATTTCATCTCTTGGGTGAATCTTGTCCTTCCTTCAGCCCAATTCCTTGCCGCCCCGCCAGCTCCATGTATCACATGTTTTTCACGTAATGCAAAAAGATCTGGATATGATTGAAGTATCAGGTTTGCAGCTCTTGGATCTAAATCAACAAGTAGGGCTCTTGGAATAAGTGGAATTTCACCTGCTCCATAGGAAGGCGAGAATCGAAGTATGGTGCTTCCATATCGTTTTAAAACTCTAGACTCTTCCTTTGAGCTTTTAAGAGTTGGTTTTAATGGATTTGCCCCAACATCAAGCAATAATCTACGATAAGTCTCGGCTCCTAATCCTATCCCGCAGTGACCAAAACAAGTCATTAAAACCGGTGCTGGGGGGAGGGGGGCTACCTTTGTCATACTCTCAGGATCCAAATGTACGTGCCCAATCAATTAAGACTTGCTATCAACATATCGTGACATGGGATAATATAAGACAGTACAAAAAAACATGCTATTAATTTTGTAAGATAAATTATGATAAATTCTTTAATATGGAAAGTTGGAACTAGACATTTCATAGGTGAAAGAAGATCAAATCATTACTTGGTAAAGTAGAGTTGTTGATAAATAGCGGAATTGGAGACGCAAGCAGATTAACTCACATCAAAAACTCTATTGTTGAAAAAAAGAAGGTATACAATTCAGATATAGAGTATGTTGAATCTCTTGTAGATGCTAATTTTGAAAAAAATGAGCAGCCTGCAAATGATTTAGAAAAAACAACATCTTTCAATTGCCCCAAGTGTGGAAACTCTATATTACAGTCTTCAAACTATTGCTCCTTTTGTGGAATTCCTCAGCAAAAATACTTTGATACTGAAGTATTTTCATCGAGGTTTAGCTCACGCTCATTTCCATTTCGTTTTCATTTTGGTGTAAACTTTTACCAGCTCCTTGCAATACTTGGTGGGCTGGCTGCGCTAATACCTTCATTAGTTGCTGTCTATACCATTGACAGAATACTTGTCTCTTTAGAATCGTACACAGGACGAGATCTTTCTGGCTTTACTAATTTATTTATCGCAGCCGGAATAACTGCAAGTGTTCTATGCATTTTTGTCATAGTAATTTCCTTTCTTGTCAAAAAACCAAAGATGGTTGGAAAGATACTGTTTTTTGTTTCATTTGCGATCTTGATAATATCACTAGGAGTAGGTGTTGTTGGCTTTGCATTAATCTTGTTAGCTGGAATCATTGCACTACAAAGAAGACATTACTAAAATGATTCTTCTGATGTAGATAATGTTAAATTCTTAAAGCGTATTTCAATTAATATGGCAAAAAAGTTTGCATGTGGCGATGTAGTAAATGGCTGTGCTTGGTCTACTACTGCAGAAGATGAAAAAGAACTATTCCAAAAAATATCAGAACATGCTAAAAATGTTCATAAAATGTCCGAAATCCCTGATGAAATTATTAAAAAAGTAAAATCCAAGATAACAGATGTTTAATTACTAAGGCAAATAAAATTAGATCGTACTTCCGTTAATCTTACTAAAATGGTTTAATACTTGCAGATTTTTACAGACACTCGTGCTCATTTGTGGGGTAGATGATGCAGGACGCGGCTCTCTTTTGGGCCCTCTTGTAATTGCTGGCGTATCCCTCAAACCCTCTAAAATTAAAAAGCTCTCATCAATGGGTGTTCGTGATTCAAAGAAACTAACTCCTGCAGCAAGAGAACGACTGTATGAAAAAATTATCAAGTATGCTGATAATTATTACATTGCAAGAATTCATCCAAAAGCAATAGACAGCAGTGTTAAAAAACACCAGCTCAATTTCTTAGAGGCAAAATATATGGCTAAAGTAATCTCAAAACTCAAACCAAATATTTCCTATGTTGATTCTTGTGATGTCAATCCTGCAAGATACGGAAATGAGATTGATAAAATGGCAAAAAGTGGTAAGATTAGGTCATATCATCATGCAGATAGCAGATTTGTTATAGTTTCTGCGGCATCAATACTTGCCAAGGTAAACAGAGATAGGGCACTTGCAAAACTGCGTAAGGTACATCATGATCTGGGCAGTGGTTACCCGTCTGATTCAAAGACAATTGATTTTGTTGCCAATTACGTCTCTGATGGTAAGGCAGTGCCAAGTTTTGTTCGCAAGAGCTGGAAGCCATACAAGGCAATGCTAAAGTGATCTAGTTTTTTTCTAAATACTTTGCAATAACCATTGCATGATCCTTGTCATATGGAATCAAATCAATTACTTGAATAATTTCAAAACTTTCTCTTAATTTGTTTATTTCATTTTCAATTATTTTTTTAGGCGCCTTTGTTACATCAATGCTTCTAGTTTTTATTACTAAAAATATATAGCCTCCATCTTTTAGAAACATTTTACAATTTTTAATTGCTATATCTGTTTGATCAGGTTGTGCAATATCTACATAAACAATATCGACCTTGCTGTACACAGAAAAATATTGCTGTGGTTGTCTTGCATCTTGCAATATTGGAATAATATTTTTTCTGTGACTTGCCACTCTATCTAAAAAGTCTCTTGCCACTCGGCTTGCGTGCTCTACTCCAAAAATTATTCCACGCGGTCCTACAATATCCGATATGTGGCTGACAGTAGTTCCAGTAGAGACTCCAAGGTAAAGCACCTTTGATTTTTCTTCAAATGGAAAAATTTCTAATCCATTCATAATTGCTGCTGCAAGCTTGCTCCTAAATGGATCCCAGAGCCTGTACTCTATACCTTTTTTTGTAACAAGTTTTTCTTGGTAAACCTGGTTTCCAATAACTAGATTCTCAGTTGCCAGTTTTTGTTGCCCATCTACTTTAACCCAAAAAAAATTCTTATCTTCTTCCAAACTTCTTTCGCTTTTTACCCTTGGGCTTATTGAATTTTGATCTAAATCTATCTCTAAATGGCTCGGGCTTTATCTCCCTTGGAGGTGGGGCATCTACGTATTTTTTTTCAATCTCAACTACTCTGATGTTTAGCTTATCTAATAACATCTGATTAAGACCACCGCCATGAAAGTCTACACGAGATGCAATGGCAGCCTTTCCTGCAACAGCTCTTGCAATTTTTCCGCGTTGCCAACGTGGTGCTGCATGTACTAGTGCATGTTGGAACAACAGTCCATGCTTTGGAGGCTGTGCTCCAGTTTTTAGTGATCGAAACAGTGCCTTTTCTGCTCCTAAAACCTGAATTGTACTTGCAGGCATTACTGCAAGATTTTTGAGACTTCCAGCACGGGCAAGAATTCTTGCACCAACTGCAGTACCTAGTATGACAGAAAGATTTGGAGCTATCTTTTTCATTTCTGTTTCAACATGCTCTTCTAGATTCTTTCTTAGATCAAATAGCTCAAGAATTTGTTTTGCCAGAGTCTGGACAATTGCAAGGTTTGCATCTGAAATATCGCCCCCACGACTTTTATCAGTGACTAGAGTAAGCATCTCTACTTTGGATTCTGGAAATCCTGCATCCTCGTAGATAGTTTTTGATAAATCATCTCGCTTTCCTGCCAAAACAATTTGTGAATAGCCGTTTATGCTGTCTATTATGTTATCAAGTTCGGGAAAATGTAATCCATACCATTCTCGTAGTCGAGAGCTCATCGCATTGATTATTTTATCGGTTTCATCTAGTGAATTAATTGCCTGGATGATATGCAGATCTGGACTCTGTGAAACCTCTGAAACTTTGGATGATGATAGATCAAGTGCAAACTCTCGTAGTCTTGCCATTGCATCATCTTCATCTTCTGCAAATCCTGCAGCCTGCAGTATTTTTGGTTTTGATGACTGGATTTTTGCACTGTCTTCTTCACTCATCAACTGAGCGTTAATTGATTTTTTCTTAAGTATTGCAAGTAGGGCATGATCATTTACCTCGATTCCTTTTTCTATATTTGATAGGAATTTTACCAGATCACTTAGCCGTGATTCTCCCTTTTTTACAAAAATATAATCTTCAACAGGTTCTAAAAAAGGAAATGTCTTTAGACATCTTTGATTTTCAAATACAGCAATACCTAATTCCGTTAGAATAACAGAATACATAATTAAATAATCCTCTAAGAGCCATTAAAAAACGTACCAAATAGAAATTAACTGTTATATGAGAACGGTTTGCTAGGAATCAAAGTGAATCCAAGCCTTTTGACATCTATTGGCTCTATAAAGCTGGCAAGACCGACAATTTTAGCGTCTGGGATTTTAGGTATATCACTAGATGTTTTTAATCGAATTTATCAGGCAGGGGCAGGAGCTGTTGTGACCAAGTCACTTAGCAAAGAGCCATGGGATGGATATCCAAACCCAACAATATTTGGTGTAAAGGGAGGCGGATGGATAAATGCAGTTGGTCTATCAAACCCTGGTGCACCTAACTTTGCAAAAATGATTTCATCTAACAAAGATGTGCCAATTATAGTATCTCTTGTAGGTTCAATACCTAAAGACTTTGAATTTATGATAAAACAATTTGACGGCATTTCAGTACTAGCCTTTGAGCTAAACCTGTCATGCCCACACGTAGCAAAGGTTGGACTTGAGGTAGGGGACGACCCTGACCTGGTTAAAAAAATTGTAAAAACTGTAAAATCAAAAACTGATATTCCTGTAATTGCAAAGGTTGGCCTTGGTACAACTAACTATCTAGATACAGTTGGTGCTGCATGTAAGGCAGGAATTGATGCAATTACTGCAATTAACACATTGCGTGCTATGGCAATAGATGTAGAAACAGAGCGACCAATACTTAGCAACAAAATAGGCGGCTTGTCTGGCACTCCAATAAAGCCAGTTGCGGTGCGATGCGTATATGAAATATCATCACTATATGATATTCCAATAATTGGGTGTGGCGGAATCTCTAGCTGGGATGACGCAGTGGAATTTATTCTTGCAGGAGCATCGGCAGTTCAGATTGGTAGTGCAGTTGGGGACAATTGGATCTCTGTTTTTGATGACATTAACAAGGGAATACTCCAGTACATGGAAAAAAAGAGATTTTCCAAAATAGAGGACATGGTTGGTCGTGCAAAGAAATTCTAATCGCCAAACAATTTGTAAAATTGAAAAAGTTACAGACGAGACCCCTACAGTTAGGACATTAACTTTTTCTGATGATATACTGTGTGATGTTTTGCCTGGACAATTTGCAATGGTCTGGGTTCCAGGTGTAAATGAGCTTCCAATGAGTGTAATGATTTCACAAGAAAAGGGCAAGGCTGCATTTACTATACGAAAATATGGACAATCTTCTACTGCACTATACAATCTTAAAGTTGGAGAATCAATTGGTGTACGTGGCCCATATGGCAATTCATTTACTGTAAAAAAAGGAAAGCTGTTGCTAGTTGGTGGTGGAACCGGACTTGTTCCACTAATGCGGCTATTGACATTTTTTACACCAACAGATGATATTACTATAATCATGGGGGCAAAAACAAAAAGCGAGGTATTCTTTGAAGACTATGCAAATAGGCTGCTTGATAAAAACAAGCACCAGGTAATTATTGTAACAGAAGACGGCAGCTATGGGCAAAAGGGGCTTGTCACTGAAATAATGGATAATCTCTGTCAGAGTGAAAAATTTGATGCAGTGTATACCTGTGGGCCAGAGCTTATGATGTCAAAGGTAGTTTTGATAGCAACTAGCAAAGATATGTTTGTGGAAGCTAGCCTTGAGCGAATGATGAAGTGTGGCGTAGGAATTTGTGGCAGCTGCTGTGTAAATGACCTTCTAGTGTGTAAGGATGGAACAATATTTGATGGCAAGACTTTACTCTCAAAAAGTGAATTTGGTCACACGCACCGAAACAAGGCAGGTATCTTAGAGGCCTACTAGTACCTCTGGAATCATCCTTTGAGTAAATCTGCCCAGAAGGTTTAAAATCAATTAGAAAAGTAATTTCGTCAAGGGTAAAAGATGGGCCATCCAAAAATTGTATTAACCGCAGATCGTACACTAATGTCTCCATATCGTGGAATATCTCTTGCAACATTTTTTGGTTGTGCACCAGCCATTGATCCTGACAGACCAAAAAGCGACTTTTGGTATAAAATCCTAGGACAACAAGTTACACCAAAGATTTTATTTGACTTTATCTGCAATACTACATCTCACACAAATGGAATTGCAAACTATGCTCCATATGGATTAAGAAAAGTTGAGGCAGGTCTGTTGCGTGACGGCTTTAAGCGAAATGATGTAGTTGTCGCTCATCCTGATCACATTGAAAAATTCATTGGTCCAGAAACTCAAGTTATTGGAACATATGAGATGGATCCACTTGGCATGGGTCCAGTTACTATGACATTTACTTATGGACGCAAGCAAATGTCGTATGACGAATACTATTGTAGAGACCTTCACAGAAAAATTATAGCTGCAAAGAAAAAAAATCACAGCAACGCAAAGGTAATTGCTGGCGCTTCAGGAACATGGCAATACAACTATGATCCTGCAAAAATTGAAGAGTATGGTTTGTATGCAGTTTTAGAAGGAGAACTTGGCGGCATTGCACCAGAAATAGACGGTCATGCTGGACGATTTTTTAATTATTTAATTAATGGGGACTTTGATAACATGGATCCCTTTAGAAAAAGAAGTGACTTTAAGGTAAACATCAAGGAGTTTAAGCGCGACGATAAGACAATTCATGGAAGATTTGTTAACTTTTGGGACAGACCTGACTTAGATGACATTCCAGAAATTGTCGAGCCAAGCATGCACGGAATGGTTGAGGTAATGCGGGGATGTGGACGAGGATGCAAGTTTTGTGATGTTACACTACGATCCTTGCGATACTATTCCCCTGAGAAGGTCAAAAAGGAAATTGAGGTAAACCTGAAAAAAGGTGGAGAGACATCTGCATGGATTCACAGTGATGATATTTTTGTTTATGGAATGGATCCTAGAACTACAAAACAAATGGAGCCAAACCGTGAGGCACTAGTTGAGCTCTTTACTGCAATAATGTCTACAGGTGTAGAGCATACAAATCCTACACATGGCACACTTGCAGGAGCAATTGCTGATGAAAAGCTTCTTCCAAAGCTATCTAAAATAATCAAGGCGGGGCCTGGAAACTTTATTGGCGTTCAGTGTGGCTTTGAGACAGGCAGCCGCAGACTGATAGAAAAATATGCAGACAGAAAACTTGCCCCATACAAGCCAGAAGAATGGCACTGGCTAGTAAAAGAGGCAGTAAAAACACTAAATGAAAACTATTGGGTTCCTGCATTTACATTAATCATGGGACTAGATAATGATGAAACACCAGAGGACTCTTGGGAAACCATACGACTAATCAGCGAGCTAGAAAGAGAACAACCAGATGCAATGTTTACTGCAACTCCACTTACATTTGTGCCAATTGGATTGCTTGAGAAATCTGAATTTTTCAACATTGGAAATGAAATGGATCCTGCTCAGCTAGGTGTCATGTACAAGACTTGGCAACACAACTTCAAGTATGGAATTCAAAAGTTTATGGTAAAGACTGCAAGAAACGGCTCGGTAATGAAGGGCATGTTTAATCTCATAGCAAGGTCACTTGGCGGTGTGCCCCTTGGAGCAATGGAAAGATATGCTAGAAAAAGAGGCGGAGAACACGAGCGAGTCATTGAAAAAATTAAGGTAAAGTACTGGTAGAGTAATACAAAAGCATAAATTCAATTTTATAAGGTGATTAGTCATGGCAACCCACGGCTCGCTTACAAAGGCAGGAAAGGTAAGGGGACAGACACCAAAGGTAGAAGGACGAAAAAAAATTGGCACAAACTCTGGTCTAAAGAACAAAAGTAACTTTAGAAAAAGACTTGTTTTAAACAGATTCCCAGGACAAAACAAGCCAGGCCAGAGACGAAAGAGACGATAGACTCGTCAAATTAGAATTTTTCAATTTTGCTAAATCTGTACCTAAGAGAATACAAAATGGATCGCAGTAGGTAAATTTTTCATAAAATTAGACAAATTCTTCCTTGTGTTTTTATATGGATACTAAAACTTGAGAAAATGAAGATGCAAAACCAGGTATCGTTAATAGCAATATTTTTTCTTGTCTCTATCATGAATTTTTCTAGCAGCTTTGCTGCAGGAGACCTTGAATTTTCAAATCTTAGGCCAGTAGACTTTATGGGCACTCGTCTTAATTCCATACAACTTGGCCAACAAGTACAATTTACAGCTGATATTCAAAACAATCAAAACATAGAACAGGACTTTGCATTTGTAGTTACTACTGATAATTTACAAAAACAAGTCAAGTGGATTACAGGACGACTTGCTCCTAGTCAGACCCTGAGTCCTGCAGTTTCTTTTGCATTTGACTCTGAAAAAGCATATCAGGTTGACGCGTATCTGACATTTCTTCCACAAAATGTTCTTGATAAGAATAACCCATCAGACTATTCTCCATTTTTAAAATCTGAAAATCATTTATCTAGTCCATTAAAAGTCAGCTTCACAACAGGTGGCAGTATATCATATGCACAGTCTGCACAAAAACAAGCGGTTCCAGAGTGGATAAGAAACAACGCTGCATGGTGGTCTGAAAATCAAATTGGTGATACAGATTTTCTACAAGGAATTGAGTACCTGATTGAAAATAATATCATCGTGATTTTAAATCTGCCAGAACCAAAACCAATCCCAAGCTTTGTTGACCCACAGCAAGATCCAAAATATTACATTGAGCGATATACTAACGAGCCCTCCTACAAAGATTGGTTTGATAGAAACTATCCTGACTATACAATCTATGAAGCAGTTGGACTTGCTGAGCAAGAACTAATTCCAGACTGGATTAGAAATAATGCGCAATGGTGGAGTGATGGATTAATCTCAGATGATGAGTTCCTACAGGCAATCAAGTTTTTGGTAGAAAATGGTGTAATTCGAGTATAATCTCAAATTAATAACAATAAGTGTTCTTATTTCGTCAAATCACTTTACAGTGTGAAAAATAATGCATTTGTGAATAGTCTGTTCAAAAAAACTAAACAAATTCGTATCTAAGTTAAATTATATGTATTATCATTATGAAAAAACGCCCTGTAATAGGGTTAAGTATCACTGTACTTGTGCTATCTGTCATTATTGGAATTGCATCATTGCCTGACGAGGTTTTAATTGATCCTTCATCAATAGAAAGCACTCAAACTCTGCCAGAAGACATTCCAATAGTTCCTACATTAGAAGAGGCGCAAGACTTTGTTGCAAATTCTGATGCACAAAAAAAAATAGATGATACAAATGCAGAGCTTGATGCATTAAAAAAAGAAATGAGCGCGTTAAAAAATGAACTAGTAGACTTGAAAATAAATTCTGAAGTGTCTGAAGAAAATCTAACAATTACCGAAGTTGAAGATGTTACACCTGCGGTGGACTCGGAAGAATCTCAGGGAAAGGTAATCAAGGTAAGTGTGAAAGATGGTGTTGGAGCAAAGCAGAGATGATTTTTATGATTAATTTTTCTACATTGCAAGTTTCTAAATTAAAAAAATATTTTCTCTAGAAGAAATGGATATGATGAAAAGTTGCATAAAGAATCATTAAAACTAGTCTTTTCAAATCCCCTCTACCTAATTTTAGCAGGAGTAATTTTTTCTGGCATGTTGGTTCTTCTATTATACACTAGAGGACTTTTGTTTTTTGAACCCTTTTTTGTATTTTATGTGACGCAAGATTCCACTCTCAGCTTTGGATTAATTATCATAACAGCTGGACTAATTTCTCTAGTAATTAGTATGGCAACATACAGAATCAAAACAATAGGCGCAAGTACCAAAATGGGAACTGGGATTTTAGGTTCTGTTTTAGGTGCTGGAGCAGGAGTCTGTACTGCTTGCAGTCCTGTTGGATTTGCTGTGCTTTCTACCTTTGGGGCAACTACTGCAACAACTTTGTCATTTCTAACCATACATGAAATCCCACTTCGCATTGTTGCCATTGCTATCTTGATTGGTACTTATTTTCTAATGGTAAAACCAAAACCCATCTGTATTCTTAGTTCTTATTGAAAAGGATCAATGATTGGGGTGTTTACAATATGATCCGCATTCATTGGTTTTGCTAGATTTACGCTAATGATATTTTCTTTTTCCAATGTATCAATATCATTTTTTGTTTGCAATAGTAATGCGCTCTTTGGGTCTTTTCATGAAATAAAGTAAATTCTTGACATGGGGCTATAATCTTCATCTCCTGGCACACGATGAAATGCCTGCCTGAAATCTTTGATCGCTACTTTTCAAAAATAGTTGATTTTGTGTTAGCTATAATGGCTACCTGCTCAATTAGACACGTTGATAATAATGGCATTATATCGAACTATACATGGTTGAAGATTTACGACTAGACAGCCTTGAAGGCGTCGGTCCTGTTACTACTAAAAAACTAGAAGATGCAGGAGTTCATAATATAATGGATCTAATAGTTCGCGGCCCAGTAGAGATTGCAGAGCTTACTGGCATGGATAGAGAGACTGCAGAAAAAATAGTAAACAAATCCCGAATGCAGCTAGTAGAGCAGGGATTAATTGCGCAAGAATTCGTTACTGCTACTGAAATTTACAAAAGACGACAAGAGATAGGCAAAATCTCAACTGGTACAGAGTGCCTTGATCTATTACTAGATGGAGGACTAGAAACACAAGCACTAACTGAGGTTTATGGCGAGTTTGGCTGTGGAAAAACGCAGTTCTGTCATACCATGTGTGTAATGGTTCAAAAAACAAAAGAGGAAGGCGGACTAGACGGAGGAGTCTTGTACATTGACTCCGAAGGAACATTTAGGCCAGAAAGAGTTGTTTCAATAGCAAAGGCTCAAGGGATGAATCCTGAAGCTGTACTTGAAAAAATCATTGTAGCGCGAGCATACAACAGCTCACACCAAATTCTAATACTAGAAGAAGCCGGAGCAGTAATTAAAGAAAATAATATTAAATTAATCATATCAGACTCTGCAGTAGGACTATTTCGTGCAGAATATCTTGGACGCGGAACCCTAGCAGGACGCCAACAAAAACTAAATCACTTTGTTCATCTGCTAGTAAGAATTGCTGAGACATACAACTGTGCTGCACTTGCAACAAACCAGGTCATGGCATCCCCTGACGTGTTCTTTGGAGACCCAACTAGACCAATTGGCGGAAATGTTGTAGCACACACTAGCACATATAGAATTTACTTTAAGAAATCTGGCAAAAAGAGAATTGCAAGAATGGTTGACAGCCCACACCATCCAGAGCATGAGGTAATCTTTGCACTATCTGAAGCAGGAGTAGTTGATCCTGAAGATGGCACAAAGAAAAAGAAAACACCTGGCAAAAAATCAGATGTATCCACTGAAGATATAGATTCTGAAAATATCGAGTAAATGATTAATTAAGGGCTAGGGATTGCTAGTCAGATATGACTACTAAAAAGCCATCTGGCCACTCTCATGGATTCCGGCACAAGTCTAGGGCAGTAATGACAAAGGATGCCCCAAGAGGAGTATCATTTTTGCTTAGAGAATACAAGGTAGGTGATCAAGCCCTAGTCATTATAGACCCAAGACAACACAAGTCACTTCCACATAGACGATATCACGGAAAAGTCGGTAGGGTGACAGAGGTGGGAAGAAGGGCAATAACTCTAGACATTAAGCTTGGCAACAAGACGAAAACCTTAATCACTAGATTAGACCATGTAAAACCGTTTGGTGTAAAGTAAAATGGAAGAAGTAAAGAAAAAACAGGCAGTCTCTATTTCTGAGGTTAAAGAAATTTTAGAAGGACATGATCTTGAAAAAATGGACCAGATACAGCGCTGGACTTATGATTATGTTTCAAAGTTTGCAAAAATAGATGCAAAGGAGGCAAAGAAAATGAAACAAGCACTAGTCAAAGAGTGTAACATTACAGAAGAAGAGGCAGTAGAAATTGTAAACATTAGGCCAACTACTCTAGCTGAGCTGCGTTCCTTTACCTTTGGCTGGAAGAAACTCATTTTAGCTGAAACGCTAGAAAAAATGCTGAAGATTATCAAGGAGCACGCGTAATTTTTTAGGTGATTTAGTTGGACAGGGGATATACCCAACCAAGACGATACGAAGAGTACGCTTACGTGCTTGACTCTGTAGAGCGAGGAAAATCACATACAGTACGTGGACGTGAAGGAATTATTATCACTGCACTAGGAGAAGACAGACTTACTCTACTTGAGATACTTGGGGTGGAAAACTCTACCTTTGAGGTAGGTGAGAGAATCTACATTGGAAAGGAGGGGCGAACCAAAGTCCAGTCAGTACTAGGCAAGCTGGAATATGCAAAAATTTCCCAGACTGCGCAAACTGAGATTTCAGGGGTTGTGCAAAAAATTGTTACACAAAACGAAAAACGATTCATCGACTATCTGAATAACTCCCAGCCGCTAACTCCGCGAATACATGCACTGGAACTAATCCCTGGGATTGGTAAGACGTACATGAGGACAATGCTAGAAGAGCGCGAGAAACGCAAGTTTGAAAGCTTTGAGGACTTGCAGAGAAGAGTTGGGCTAAAGGATCCAATAAAGCATATTGCTAAAAGAATAATGGAAGAGATATCCGGAGAGGCTCGAATGAACCTCTTCGTTAAAAAATGATAAAAAGAAAGCGACTTGGCCAGCACTTTTTACACTCGCAATCTGTTGCAAAAAAAATAGTAGATGCTGCTGGTATTACAAAAAAAGATACTGTGCTTGAGATTGGAACTGGAAAAGGAATCCTTGTACCGTTTTTGTGTGAAAAAGCAGGCCATGTAGTTTCTATCGAGTCTGATCTAGAACTATACAATAAGGCAAAGGAGAAATTTTCTGATATATCCAATCTAACACTATTACACGGTGATGGCTTTGAGTCAGGTGCCAAGTTTACAATTTTTGTATCAAACCTGCCTTATTCTAAGAGCAGGGACGCAATGGAGTGGCTTGCGCAGAAAAAATTTAGACTAGCAGTAGTTATGGTTCAAAAGGAGTTTTCAGAAAAGATTGCTGAAAAAAACAAGGCAGTATCTGTAATGGTAAATTATTCAGCAAACATTGAGAAAATAATGAATGTTAGTGCAAATAATTTTTTCCCACCCCCAAATGTTGACTCTGTTGTGCTAAGATTAACACAAAAAAACACTATACCAAAGGAGGTGATTTTGGTGGTAAACAAGCTATTTTCATACAAGAGAAAAAAGATTCAAAACATAGCAAAGCAGTTTGGAAAGGTTATAGAGTCAGACAAAAGACTAGAAGACCTTAGTGGATACGAGATAATTAGTCTTGCAAAACAAATTCTCAAATAATGAACCATATCATCCTTCAGAGGATACCTATTTTCTAGAAGATAACCTAGTCAATGAGAAAGGACAATATGCACTAGACATTGGCACTGGCTCAGGCTATCTTACAAGAATCTTATCTCAAAATTTTTTGCAAGTAATTGGAACTGATATTGATTTTTACTCCTTGATTAATCAAAACAAAAAAGCAGAAAATCGTATTTGCTGCGATGCTGCAGAAGCCCTTCACTGTAAATTTGATCTCATAATTTGCAACATGCCTTATCTTCAATCTGATGAAATAACAGATAGAAGAGTTGATGGCGGAAAAGAAGGAGTGGAGGTTCCTCTAAAAATAATCAAATCAGCTATTCCATGTCTAAATGATTCTGGAAAGATGTTGTTTGTTACGTCCTCACTATCAAACTATGAAAAATTAATAGAAGAATCTGAAAAACTTGGTATTGATTGTAAAATAGTTGCAAGGAAGAAATTATTTTTTGAAGAGTTGCTTATTGTGCAAGCTATCAAATAACTTTTGGATAGTAAACATTAAACTTCTCTCAAAAATTCTTCCCTTGAAATATCACAATCATTTAAGATAACTCCAAGTAATCCAACGCGAATTTCCTTTAGCGGTATAGTGACATATATCGTGTCATTTGTGATGGTTACATGACTACCTTTTTGTCGTATGGCATGAAAACCAAACTTGTTACAAAGAACCTTTAGTAGTTCTTTTCCATGTATTGGTGAGAGTTTTTTCAAACTGTGATGGTTTCAGTTGCTTTTTCTTTTAAAACTGACAGATGGGTCTCAAGTGCTTTGAGAAAGTTTTTCTTTGCATCTTGTTTGTTTTTGCCTACACTATAAACCCCCAGTGCAGAACACATGATAGAGTAAGAACCATCATCTTCTTTTACTATGGTAGTTTTGATATCTTTTATCTTGACAGACAACTAATGTACCATCATCCTTGTTGATTATTTAAGTTTCCTTGCCTAGATAAATCATTAAATGACATGTTTTAATCTCATTTGCAACTCGCAAACCTCTGCACCCATTCCTGATATTCATCAAGAAGCTTTTTTGTGAAGAGTTGTTAATTGTAGAAGCTAAACGTCCCTAATTGGAGTTACTGCCTTTAGCACACCAATGAAATTTCCATCCTCATCTACCATTTTTATTATAATATCTGCTGAGAATATTTCAGCACTGCTATCCCATGCAACCTCAGTGATGTGGATTGACACAGTTTTTGCACGAATCCACCACCCTTCGTCTCCTTGATTGTAATCCTCAGTCCTCTGGGACTGGCCAACGTTTGCTCCGAAGGAATTAGTTACAATAATTTCTGGAAATGACACATCACCAAATTCTTGTGTTGGAATTACTAATTTTTCACGCAACAAGTCTGAGACACTACTTTCAATGATTGCTGACATAAACGGGGAATTTGAATTTCTTGGAGTCTTGAGCCACTCTTCATCTTTTTCTGCAATGTATGCGTTAGCATCATCCATTGCAGCAAATCTTTTGTTTGAATCAATTACTACTGAAATAATATCATTATTTTCTGCCAATTCTACCATCTGTTCAATTTTAAAGGTCAAAAGGTCTAGCTGGCCTTTTACCTGCTCTCTTATTTCATCATCAGGAACTGGGACTGAAACGCTGCTGATATCTGTTAATTCCTCATCAAGTGGAACTTTGACAGAAAATGGGTCCTCAGGCTCCATAGCATCAGTAGCATTTGTTGAATCCACTGAAGATAGGTATTGAACCATTGCAAGACAGTGATCAATCATAAAGGCATCAAGATTTGCAAGTGTTTGATTCCATTGCTCTATAGATAGACTGGCACACATTACTTCTGGATTTGCCTCGCCTGCCTCTAATGCCTGTCTTGCATTTTCCATCACATCTACCGTAAACTGCTTGTTTAACATTACATCATCTTTTGTTGCCAAAAGATTGGTGTGACCTGAAATCAATACATCAAAGTCAAAATTATCTAGTAAAGTATCATGAGTCTGTAGATATAGATCAATATCAGGAGTTACTCCAAATGCTTTGTATGGTGATTCTCCTGGACGTAGCAGATCAACTAGCATTGCAACCTTTTGTATCGGTGCATAAATCATAATGTCCCCATCAGAGTGAAAGTTTCCAATATGGTAAAGCTCTAACGTTTGGTTTCCAACAGATACTGGGTACATGTAATCGTCAAATGTCACAGAAGGAACTGGTCTGTTTGTGTCATTTTCTGCTAGTAAAACATCTGCAGTTTCTATATGGGAGATAAATGTGACGTTTGAAAATATCTGGCCTGCTGCACCTGTATGGTCTAGGTGGGAGTGAGAGTAAATCATATGTGTTACTGGCTCTGATGTGACTTCAGCTATTGCTGCAAGGTAATTTTCTCCAATTGGTTGTGGTGCATCAACTGCAATTACTCCTTCTCCAGTAGTTACAAACATTGTTTGGTAGCCACCTCCAATCAGCCAGTAAATTCCGTCTGCAATCTCATCTACAAAGTATCCTTTTTCTTGATCAATTGTTGGCGCTTGGGCAGTATAGTTCATTGTTTCTGGAAACACACCAAGCTCGTCTTGCATCATTACTTCTTCTACAAATGTTTGACCATCAGAGTCTATGCATTGTCTTGGATAAGACTCCATCACTGGATTTCCTGCAGCAACACATTCATCAAAATTTGTAATTGTAATATCACTTGGCTCTTCTGTTTCTTCATCTGGTGTTTCTACAACTTCTGGAACTTCTACAACTGGTGCTTCTTCCATTTCTTCAGTTGCTTCTGCAATGCCCAGTGTTTCCCACTCTGATGCAGTATCATCAAAGACACATGCATATCTTGAAACGTTGATTCGCAATACTAGGACATAGCCCTCTTTGCACTGTGAATCTTTAGTAATTTCAGAATAGCCATTTTGAACTAAAACTGCAAAAAGCAATGGTGTTAGTAAAAGAAAAACTGTGATCTTTTGGAGGCTCATTTAGTTGCTCAAAACTCATTTTTTTTAAGTGTTTCTATTCAAGGATCCATAATCACCCTTAATTGAAAGGCATTTTGATAATTTTGAAAAATTCAAAGTAATTTCAGAGTCTTTTAATGATACAAAAATAAAATCCAGCTTTTCCATGGTTTTATGGCGAAATTTATTTGCAAGAAAAACTTGATTTAAAAACACTTAGGTAACATTGTTTCGCAACGCATTATATTCAGATTATGGTATTACGTACGATGCAAAGTCCAAAAAATAAACTAGTCTACATTCCAGCTATCTTGGCTTTGATTGCACTAGTTGCTGTAGCAATCTCTCCTATCTCAACAGCAATTGCCCAAGAATCATCAGGAGATTCCTCTGAAAATGGCACTGATGATAAAGCCTATGATGGACAAGAAGGAAAATCATGCGCTGACAAAAAGAAGGACAGATCAGAAAGTACAGAAACTTCTGGTGAGCACGCCTAAATCCTTCTTTTGCTTTAAGGAATTAGCATTATGATGGCACGCTATTGATTTTTACCTAATACCTGGCAATAGAAAGACCATCATTTTTTATGTAAATGAAAAAAAAATTGGTATAGATTATTGTTTTCCCATATTACAAAAGAAATCTTCTCCTGCCTTTTTCATTTCCTCAGGAGTCATATCTTTTTTATGTGTGGCAATTGCCCACGAGTGACCCTCGGGGTCTAAAACACACGCATACCTGTCACCCCAAAACGCATCCATTATCGGCATGATTACTTTAGCACCTGCATTAACTGCCTGATTGAATACCTCGTCGGCATTTGCAACATATAGGTGAATTGTAATTGGAGTTCCGCCTATTGATTTTGGTGATCTTGCTCCCATGTCGGGAAACTCATCAGACATCATGATAATTGAATCCCCAATCTGTATCATTGCATGCATAATTTTTCCATTTGGTCCTGGAAACTGGTAAATCTCTTTTGCCCCAAATGCCTTTTTGTAAAACTCTATTGCCTTTTTAGAGTCACTTACCACCAATGAAGGAGTGGCAGAATGAAATCCGTCTGGAATTGGCTTTGTCATTATATGATATTAAAAAAATTCTGTTACATAAATGTGATCTAAATATTTTTCGTCTCTAGTATACTATGATTATAGTATAATCCAAAAAATTTTCTAATCTGTTGGTTTTATGATATTTGTTCAGGATCTCTATCCAGGTTTATTTCCAGTCGTTTTGCCAATTTCTCTATTGCATCCATAATTCCATGCGTAGGCACTTTGAACATGTCTGCATAATCGGTTTTGAAAATATAAGAACTTCGATTAAATTATCTAGGTATTACTATGGACTTGCCCAACCGCGAGATACTAGTTTTAAAACAGAGCCTGGCTTGATGCAAGCTGGCTGGCCGTTTGAGCGCTTTATGACTAGTTCTAGTCCTTCAGTACATGTTACCTGTGATGGCTCTACTCCGTTTTGGATTTGTTTTAGTGGCGGTGGAAAATATGCAAGGTTCTCTGTACCGGTAGAATCTTGTGGACTGTACGTATCAGAGCCTGCCATAGTCTGGTCTTTGATAGTTACTGGAATTGTTGCATATATCACTCCAATCTTGTTGTTGTTAAAATTTGGAAACCATACGTTTCCCTTCTCATCTGTATGGATGAACTTTATGTGGGTCTGCGGACTGGGAAGGTCATACTCATGAATACTCTGAGTTTGCTGGTCAAACTTTCCTATCCGATAAATTCCTGTCATGCTAAACCAGACATTGTCATGCAGGTCAACCCATATTGCATATGGCCCTGAAGAGTGCAAGCTAGTGTCGTACTCGATTATCTTTTCTGTTATTGGATCAAAGCTTGCAATTTTTCCAGAGTTGTACTGGGTAAACCACAAGACTCCATTGCTGTCAATTGCAATTCTTCGAGGCCCACTGTCCTGAGTTATCGGGAAATACTCTGTTACCTGTCCTGTCATTGCATCAACTCGGCCAATGTTATTGCCCTGCAACTCTGCAAACCATGCGTTTCCCTGCTTGTCTGCAATTATCCCATAAGGATTTGCAGACTGGGTGATGGTTGGGTACTCTGTTATTATTCCAGTGTCAGTGTCAAGTTTTCCAATCTTGGAGGCAGACTGTTCTGTAAACCATAATGTATTGTTATTTCCAAAAATCGGAGTGTGTGGTCCAGAGTTTTGCGTGGGAGTCTGGTATTCTTCAATGTCACCTGACTTGGGGTCTAGCCTTCCAATCTTTGCAGCCCCAACCTCTGTAAACCAAATGAATCCGTTTTCATCTGCTACTAGGCCGTGTGGCTTTGATGACTGGGTTGGTATCTGGTACTCTGTGAATTTTTCTGTTTTTGGATCAAAGCTTCCAATCTTGTTTGCATTAATCTCTGTAAACCAAACGATTCCTTTTTTGTCTACTACAATATCATGTGGTGCTGAGTTTGGAGTAGGAATGTCCCACTCTATTACTTGGATCTCTTGGGCATATGCATGGGTAATGCCAAACGTTGCTAGGAATGCAAAAATGAAAATTATAGACTGCATTACACTCTGGACGTCATTTTATAATATATTGATTATTGGCGCCTTTGGGCTCGTTTGGTTGAGAAAAAAAACCCAGATCAGGTTTGTGAGAATCTGAAATACATTAATACCACATTAATCAAAATAGAATATAGAAGGCGTTACCTTTCTTGCTATATGCCCCAAACCTATACACTGACTGGTAACGCTTTCTTTTTGATTATTCTTTAAGAAATATGCCATGCTAGCTATATACCGATTGCTCAACTAAATGGTATACAAGTATACTTTATGGGTAAAATTACAAAGTTGGAAACTTCTAAAGGCTTGTCTTGAATCTAGAAAAAGGCTCTCCGTTTTCCCACTCGTAATTAAAAAAATCAAGGCACCACCTACAAAATTCTTGATTACTGCTTACAAAGTTTGAATGAAAGTCAGTTGCACCCTTGCCATCAGGAAACATTAGAGCCGATTCCTTGTCTGTTAGTATCATGTTTGGCAGTACCTTGTCTAGTCTGCGTTTTTCTAAATTGTGCTGCAAGTTGTTGCCATGCAATCTAAGGTTTCTAACAAATTCGGTGGACTCGGGATTTTTAGATCCCTTTGCAAAAAGCAGCTTCACTTCAATGCCTTCACTTACCTTTTGCTTTATTGGCTCTGATACCAGTATTGGAGGATACGAAAATATGCAGTAGATGTACTTTTTGGCCTCGCTGCAAATGCCTGTCCAGTGGGAATACATGATGTGCGCCCCCTTGATTAATTGAGCTTGGCTAAGCTCGCCAATTCTTTGTATGAACTGATTTGGAATCTCGCAAAAATCATGGTCCTCAAAGAATTTTTGGTTGTTGTTTAGAAAAGAAATGGGTGAACATTTTTTTAAAATCAAGCTTCCATAAGAGCTCAGATAATATGTCCGAGAATTTTTTTCTATTAACGACTCGTCTGTCAATAAACTCAGATGTTTGTTAATTACATATTGAGGAAGTTTCAGTGAGCATGCAAGCTCCTGTACACTGCAATGTTGTTTGGAACATATTTTTAGAATTTCTAGTCGGGTTACGTTTGATAGTATGCCAAAGAGTTCATCTATTTTGGTATAATCAGAGTCAGCTTGTTGCATATTCAAACCATTTCTATACTTCCTTAAATGAAACCCCTTTAATTTCTGGAACCTCGTTCCAATAGTAATAAAATAAATCCTTGCACCACTGCATAAATTTGGGATCACTAGACAGGAACAGCATGTTGCCGTCAATCTGTCCTGTTTTTTTGTGTGCAAAAAGAACTTCGGCATTATTTTTTGTAACTACAACCGTTAGTGGTAGATTGGCAACAACTTTTTCTTCTACGTTTCCTTTTTTTAACTGGTCATCCCACCCTGTTTTTTTTCGTTCCTCGTAAAACCCTTTTGCAACCATCATTTTTTTTGGGGATAATATCTTAAATTTCACACCAGGTTTGAATTTATTTTTTACAACACCGTAAAACTCAAGGGGAACCATAGCAGAGCATCCATACAAAAATTCCTTGCAGTTTGCAACCATCGCCTTTGCCTGCTCCCAGGCAACCATCGGATCCTCGATTAGGTTTGCATTTGAAAGCTCGCCTATTCTCTGGATTAGCTTGTCTGGCACTCCCTCAAGGGTATGGTCTAAAAAATAATCCTTGAATTTTGCGAAAAACGTAAACGATGAGATCTGGGTAAGTGATGCCTTTGCAATGGGCGTTAGCTCAAGCCTCCCATCAGACCCTTTTGTAACCATGCCGCAATCTGTTAGTTTTGTAATGTGCTTTTGGTTTGCCTGGACAGTTGTATTCATCTTTTTTGCAAGTTTTGATGATAGCATTGACGAGTCATTTAGATTCCTTAGGATCTCTATTCTAACAGAGTTTGAGAGTGCCGAAAAAATATCAATACTAGATGCATCCTGACTAACCATTTGCCCATTTTGTAAATGCAAGTTTCGTTAATAGGGATTTTGGATTTTTTTGTATAATTTTTGGTTTTTCTCTTTTTTTATCAATAAACTGGCCAGAGTGATTTGTATTCTATATAGATTTTACATTATGTGTAAATCTATCATGTTGTTGAAAAATAAAAAAAGAAAAGGGGAATTTTTTTATGGGATTCCGAAAAGCTCGACTACGTTTACGCAAACTGCCTCTAGCCCATCAGCACCAAATATTGGTAAGAGCTCAAAGGACGCAACTGCTTGGATGGGATCTCCTGTGGTAAATTGATTCAGGCTGTTAGGACCTAGTCCAAAGTGAGTATCAATGGTTCCAGTTGGAACATCGCGTATTTTGATTTTCTTGCCATCTACTGATACCTTTCCTGGTGATTCGTGTGAGATGTCCAAAACTCCAACTCCTCCACATGCAGCAACTGCACCGACTTCAACATAGTGAGTATGCCATGCTGGGCTGTTGATATTTCCTTTTTGATCCTCACTATCAAGAACTCCTGGATGAGTCGTTGCGACAATTAGTGTACCGCCTGTGGCTGGATCAAATTCCGTAGTGCCAACTGCATATCCAAGAGCAGCACCCTTTGTTGGAATTTTTCCAAATGTCTCAATTACAGCTTCTTTGAGCTTGCTGTCATTAGATGATACCTTTGCCTTTTTGATATCAAGATAGTCGCCCATTGCTTCTACGATTCCCAATGGCGCAAAAAATATTGACACTCCAAAGACTGCTGCAATAGTGATTCCTAAAAGTAATTTTTTTGTCATTGGTACAAACATCGAATAAAATTATTTAAGTTTTATGAACTTAGGAACATCATATATATTATTTTCTAATTTACATTAATGTAAAATAATTCTATACCAATACCCCCAATCATATGATCATTGAATGCTATTTATCGATTGTTCAACCATTTGGTATACAAGTATACTTTATGGATAAAATTTTGCTCCTCAATTTCATTTATACAAAAAAATACCGTTAATATACAAAACATTCAGTCATCAAATAAAATGAAGCGCAATAATTAATTGTGTTAATATATCAAAACCAAAAATAATTTTTTGCAAATTTGTATGATCTAACTTAAGTAGGTCTAGTAGATCTGGCTTACAATGACTAATAAAACATCTACTATATTTACGATTTCAATTCTGATATTTAGTTTGGCAATGTATCCATCTTTTCTAAATGTAGATGCTGCAAGTATGGCTACTATGGAAGGAGTCAAAGTACAATCTGGAACCATACAGTCAGTGCAAGACCCAGGAATTGGGCACGAGACGCATCAGCTTGCTATCATTTTACCGCCAAGTGATAAGGTTTACTCTGGCGCACTAACGTATTCTGCATCAGAACCAATTCAGCTCGTAGCTCTGCACGGTCCTCTAGCGGAAGGTGAGGACACTGGACAGCCAATATGGACACCAGACGGCGAAACAAAGTTTGCACTAACGTTTGTGGATTCGGAAGCTAACATGGGAACATGGAAGTTTTCAGGCAATGCACTTGCAGTACATACAATGAATACTAACCAATTCAGTGTTAGCTATTCTGTCAAATATTGGGAGTCCGACATGTCTGATACTATAACTACTGGAACTATACAATCAATACAAGACCCAGGAATTGGACACGAGACACACCAGCTTGCAATTTTACTGCCACCTAGTGAGGATGTCTATTCTGGAATCTTGAGTTACTCGGCCTCTGAACCAATTCAGCTCGTAGCACTGCATGGTCCACTAGCTACAGGAGAGGACACTGGACAGCCAATATGGACACCAGACGGCGAAACAAAGTTTGCACTAACGTTTGTAGAGAAGGAGGCAGACATGGGTTCTTGGATGTTCTCAGGCAACGCATTGGCAGTCCATACAATGAATCCTGATCAATTCACCGTTAGTTATTCGGTAAATGTGATGCCTTCTGAAATATTTGACATTGTAGAATCTGGAACCATACAGTCAGTGCAAGACCCAGGAATTGGGCACGAGACGCATCAGCTTGCTATCATTTTACCGCCAAGTGATAAGGTTTACTCTGGCGCACTAACGTATTCTGCATCAGAACCAATTCAGCTCGTAGCTCTGCACGGCCCTCTAGCGGAAGGTGAGGACACTGGACAGCCAATATGGACACCAGACGGCGAAACAAAGTTTGCACTAACGTTTGTGGATAATGAGGAGGCAATGGGAACATGGAAGTTTTCAGGCAACGCATTGGCAGTACATACAATGAATCCTGATCAATTTACGGTAAGTTATTCGGTCAGCGCATGGGAGTCCGACATGTCTGATACTATAACTACTGGAACCATACAATCAATACAAGATCCAGGAATTGGACACGAGACACACCAGCTGGCAATTTTATTGGCACCTAGTGAAAAGGTGTATTCAGGACTGGTTTCTTATGCAGCCTCTGAACCAATTCAGCTCGTAGCTCTGCACGGCCCTCTAGCGGAAGGTGAGGACACTGGACAGCCAATATGGACACCAGACGGCGAAACAAAGTTTGCACTAACGTTTGTAGATCCAGAGACTGCTATGGGAACATGGATGTTCTCAGGCAACGCATTGGCAGTCCATACAATGAAGACAGACCAATTTACAGTGAGCTATTCTGTTAATGCAGCAGAGATGTCTCCTGCAATGATGGAGCAAGACATGATGGAAGAAGATACAATGAAAGAAGATACAATGAAAGAAGATACGATGATGGAAGAAGTAATGTCGCCACTACAACAAATGAAGTCTGGCGTAAAGGCATCTGACGTAATATGCAAGGCAGGATTGGAGCTAATATTCAAAGCAATTGACGGCTCTGCAGTATGCGTTACCTCATCTACTGCATCGACTCTGATTCAACGTGGCTGGGCAACTCAGTAAACACAAAATCCTTTTTTTCTTTTTTTTAAAATCTATCGGCGTAAATTCTTTTTTGCAAGCTGTGCAATGGCGTCAGCCATCTCCTTGGTTCCAGCATTGCCGCCAATATCATATGTAACATACTTTCCTTCATTGATTATATCTTCAGTTGCTGCAAAAATTGCATCTCTTATTTGTGGCTCGCCAAGATATTGGACCATCCATGCTCCAGATAGTATTGCAGCAGTTGGGTTTACCTTGTTTAGTCCCTTGTACTTTGGTGCACTACCGTGAGCTGGCTCAAACATTGCATACTTATCTCCAAGATTTGCAGAATAGACGCATCCAATAGAGCCGACATTTCCAGATGCACATTCAGAGATAATATCCATAAAGAGATTTGTACTTACCAAAACAGAATTGTTGAATCTTTCTGGATTTTTTACTAGCTGCTGGGTCATGTTATCAATATAGTATTCCTCAACTTCTATTCCAGGGTATCCCTTTGATGCTTGCTCTATTTCTGCCCAAAAGATTCCATCGGTTTGTTTTAGTATGTTTCGTTTTGTGATTGCAAATATTTTTTTTATATTATGATCCTTTGCCCATCTAAATGATGCATCGGCAATTCTTTTGCATCCTTTTCTAGTAATTTTTCTAATCGCAATTGCAGAATCATCAGATGTTTTAAATTCAATTCCTGCATAGAGGCCTTCAGTTGCCTCCCTAAAGCATACAAAGTCTAGTTTTTTGTTTGGAGATAATCTGTCATAGGTTTTAATCGGCCGAACATTTGCATATAGCTCAAACTTTTGTCTAGTTGATACTGCTACACTTCTTGGCGCATCAGGCCTTGGAATAGTTGTAGTTGGTCCCTTGTAGCATGCGTCACACTCTTCCATTATCTTTGTAGTCTGGTCTGGAATGTAGGTAGCCCCGCCATGTTTTTCCCACTGCTCAGAGCCTGCCTCGCACAAAATTAGCTCACTTTGCGTATTGCATTCTTTTAGTACATGCAACATTGCCTCAACTAGTTCGGGCCCTGTTCCATCCCCTTTGATGACTGCTGCTTTTTTTGCCAATTTTCAAACTTGATGATCATTCGTATTTAATTCTAGTCTATTACTGTAAAAATTGTAAATATTTGACCGAATTGAATTGACTCTGAGAAGAACCTGAAAAAGACGCAATTTATTTAGTTTGTTGCATCTGTTTAGAACAGCTTATCTTAAATAACAAATTAATCGTAATTATTGTAGACATGTCAGAAAAAAAAGACTATAAGATCATGGTAAAAAGAGACGGGAAATACTATGTTGGATATTGTCTTGAAATTCCTCAAGCACGAGGACAAGGAGACACAAAGTCTCAAGCCATCGAAGACACCAAAAAAGCAATCAAGATATGCAGAGCATATCTAAACAAAAAAACTACATCCTCTAATGTGATAACTGTTTCAGTTTGAGCCTTCCAGTTATTGGTTGGAGAGAGGTTCTAAAACCAAACAGGCAAAAACGGCAGCCTATAAAATGTAAGAATCATCTGTATAATGTTTTACCGATAAATCATGCAGCAATATGATTACTAGCATATTCAATTTTGTGTTTATGGTAATCACAATACATTATCTATTTATAGTAAAAAACTATAATATTATAGTAAATTACTATAATAAGTGATATAATGGATGAAGCAGCGTATAGGATACTAGACATACTCACAAGGAGATTAGGTAATCCAATCTCGATTAACGAGATTACAAAAAATATAGACGAAATACATGGTGGAGCCTACTATGCCAACATACATGAGAAGATCAAGGAACTAAGTGAAGAGGGAACAATCAAGTTAACAAAGGCAGGAAGATCATCGTTGATATCACTTAACTTTGATAGCTATATGATCGTTGACATGCTTGCAGAGATGGAGCTGAAAAGAAAACAGGATTTTCTAAAGGGAAAACAGGATATGCAGATGCTCATGCTGGAGATTGATATGTCTCTCCATAACATACCGTTGATAAAGTCTATCTTACTAATGTACCCAGAAAAAAATGCAAAATTAAACAAGGCAGAACTATTAATTCATCTAAAAGAGTCTAATGATAGAAAATCCATTGAAGACGCAAAGCTTGACGCATATCAAAAAATTGAAACATTACAAAAAATGCACAACGTTAGAATAGATTATCTTTTAGTGGAAGATGAAAATTTATTTGAACTTTTAAAATCGAATGACTCCAACCCAATACGGGAAACACTACATGACAGGATTGTTATTCTTCACCCTCAAGACTTTTGGATGGCAATTAGAAATGTGGTGGAAAAAGGAATCAAGATATCTGCAGAAGAAAACGAGACGAATCCTGCAAAGATATCAGAAGAAGATCTAATTTTCAATCTTGCAAGATTTGGTTACACCGAAATTGGTCCCAAACTCAAACAAGGAAGACTGATCTGCATAGAGTATATCATAGCTGCAATCATGTTTCACAAAGATGCAAGAAGAATTGATGCTATCTCAGTAATAATTGCAAAGAACCCAAAGACAAATTATGATCTGCTTTTATTTCTTGCACGAAAATTCGATTTTGGTGGAGAAATACTTGGAATCTTACTAGCTTTACGAAATTTAGTGCCACATGGAATGAAAAAAATTAACGAACCGATAAAACTGTTGGAAGCCATGAGGATAGAAGAGATCAAGGTAAACACAAAGAGCATAAAAGAAAAATTGAGACTGTACAATGTCACTTGATAATACAAAACTACTTGATTTTCTTGGTGAGATAGATAAGGAGCTTAAACGCAAAATCATTATAGTTGCTGTAGGAGGTACCGCAATGACACTTTTGAGCGTAAAATCTTCTACAATTGATGTTGATTTTACTATCCCAAGTGAGTATTATGATGATTTTGAAAAAGCAAAGAAGATTATACAACCTGGCTTTAGAGTGGATGTTTTCCATGATGGGGCTGTGTTTACAACAATGTTACCTGATGATTATCTTAAGAAAAGCAAACTAGTCAAGACCAAATTGAAAAACATATCCCTACATACACTGCACCCTGTGGATATAGTAATTACAAAAATCGGTAGATTAGATAGCAGAGATGAACAAGACATTGAATATTGTATTAAAAAATTTAAACTAAAAGAAAATCACATTAAAAAACGTGCGGAAGATATTGGATATGCTAGAAATGATCAAGTTTTCATAGATAATCTACAAAGCGTTTTGAAAAAGTTTTTTCCAGAGAAATAATTTGTTATAATGACAATGTATTTTCTACAATTAGATAATGTTCTTGCCCAAACGGCACAAAATAAAAAATCAAACAAAACAGGCAAAAAAGACAACCTATATTTGATTTAATAGAAAAAAACATTTGTAACTTAAAATTAAAAATCGAGTGTGAGGATTTTATTGAAACATTTTTTGATATAGCAAAAATTAGTGATGATAAGCTTAGAACCTGTAACATACTGGGATTAGCACGGAATTTGATTCGAGATTATGAAAAAGATTGCACATTTGCAAATCTTCCCATATTCTTAGTAAATCTTGCAGATATTGTGAGAAAGGAAAATGGTTTATGAATAAGATTTCATAAAATCCAGAGCCGGTACTCACCAGCTAATTTGATGATTAGTTAGCTAGATCTTTCAATGGTTTTGGGTATCTTGTATAGTGGATTCATTACTTTTCTGCATGGCCTTTTTACTCAATGCTAAATCCATAGACATTACCTGCTTTACGAATATGTTGTCTCTGTTTAGTGCATATAGTGTTGTGTTACCATACTTTCTTTTTGGTATGATTATCTGTAGTTGTTCTAGGTCCGGCCATACCTTGTATAGAGTAGTCTTTGACATGCCTGCGCCTTCTAAAATCTCCTTTTTGGAATAGTCACTTTTATTATCTAAAAAAAAGTCAATTATTCTCAGGTTTGGAGTATCTCCAAGATACCGCATGAGTAAAGTTGTATCCATATTTGGATATAGTAGATAAAAGGTATTCAAATATGGCTACCAAAGGTACTAAAAGTGAACATGTACGAATTCAGCGATGTGGCTGCATACAATTCCTAATATTTTGTACTAACTATTTATAATAGAAATACCATTTCTATTTAGTGAACAATCATTCGTTAAATAGAAATGGTATTTTTATAAACACGGAGCATATCATACTGGAAAAGATAGAAAGGTACTTGGAAAAGAAAGGATGGAAGACCTCTCATAAAGTAAAATTGAGAGGGAGAATTGTTGACATAATAGCCACAAAAGATGAGCAAGTAACTGCCATAGAGATCAAAGGAGGCTCAGGAGATATACAACGAGGAATAGAGCAGGCTCTACATCAAAAAAATGCATCAAACTTTTCATATCTTGCAATTCCAAAAGACCGGTCTACTAAGGTAATTCTGGACTCTTGTCATAGCCTAGGAATTGGACTCTTGTTAGTTGATGATGTGGTAAAAGAGGTTATCAAACCAGTCAAGAGCGATGTACTTCCTTCTGTCAAGAACATTGTTTTTAAAGAGTGGAAAAAGTCACAGAAAGTAGTATCAATTAAGAGCTCACTTGAAAACCTGTTCAGATCTAGAGCACAAGTTTTGATTCTAAAATTACTATTTTTGAATTCTTCAAGTGAATTCCATGCAAACGACATGGCAAGAAAAACCGGATTGGCCCCTTCTACTATAGCAAAAGAAATGCCTGTAATTCAGAATATCGGACTGGCTCTAAGAAGAACTCAGGGAAACTTGGTCTTTTACAAGATAAATAATCAAAGTGTTATCTATAACGAGTTAAAACGGATATTTCTAAAATTCGAAATGCTTGATGAAATAATTTCTAGAAATTTACCAAAAGAAAAGATCAAGTATGCGTTAATCTACGGGTCATTTGCAAAGGGAACTGAATCACAATCAAGTGACATTGATTTGCTGGTAATTGGTGATGTAAACGAGGACGCTCTTCTCAGATCTATATCTAAAACAGAAAGAACAATAGGACGTGAGATAAACTACTTGTTATGGAAAGAGGAAGAGTTTTTGGAAAGAGTAGAAAAGAAAATTCCTCTGATAAAGGAGATTTCAAAGACAAGCGTAATGATGATAGCTGGAGATGAAGATGAATTTAAGCGACTTGTTGAAACAAGATCTCGTTGAAAAGTTCGAATCAGATAAAGAACAAATCGGAAACGAAATTAATAATGCAAATAAAAAAATGACATCGGCAAAAAATGTGCTGGGGATAAACGAGTGGGGATTGGCCTATGTCACTGCGTATAATGCAATATTACACGCTGGTAGGGCATTAATGTTTTCTAAAGACTATAGACCAAAAGGAAGAGACCATCATGTTGCAACAGTGATGTTCGTACAAGCTGTATTTTCTGCAAAATTTTCAAAAGATGTATTGGACTCTTTTGATAAGGCCAGAAAACTCAGGCACGAGTTCACATATGATAATGCAGATCTGGTATCTCCTACCCAAGCAAAAAACCTTGTAGAAAATGCAGAAGCATTTGTTAACAAAACAAAAGAAATTCTAAAGATGTAACTAGAGTAAAACCAATATGGTTTTTTCGCATTGAAGGAAACTAGTATTATTCTTTTTTCAGATTCCAGTCTAGTGGGAACATTATTTGAGATATCTTCTATACTCTGATGCCCCAAGAATCGTGGCAGTATCTACAAGACAAAAACGTGATCGTGATGATACCCTAGTCCTAGACTCATCGGGCCCACTTACTATGAGCCCGAGTGCTGCCTGTTCAGACTTGTTAGGAGTTTAAAATCTAATGAAAACCGCAATGTAATTGAAATTATTTCTTACGTTTTGTTTGAACACTAATCTTATGCAGTGACTCGTCTGCGATCTTTTCTGAAATGTAATCGACATTCTTTCTCATACTTTGAACCACTGGACTTTCCATATTAATCGAATACAGCTTGGCGTTTGCTATCTTCCGGTTTACCCTTATCATGCCAAATTCAATAAGATTGTCAAAATACTTGTAAAACGTCGTCTTGCTCATACCAAGCGCCCCAATTATCTCCTTTTGTGTAAAATCGTTTTTCGGAAAATCCATCAAATAATCAAGAATCTTCATTTGTGGCGAGCTTCCATACGCTCGTAGAAGCAATGAACTTGACTCTGACATGTTTCTACTTGTGCTAAAAAGTATTTAAATTATAACTTTAGAAGGTATCATAAGTGTACCTGACTTGAAGGCGGTTTTTACAGATGACCAGCTTCGTGCACAAATTCTACATTATCTGTGGAACCAAGGAAGTTGGTCTGAAATATACACGAATTTGGACAAGATGAAAAATCGCCTAAGCAATGCTGTAAAGAACAACGGCAAAAACGTAATGAAAAAAGTCGAAGAGCTAGTAAAATGGAAATGGATCTTACCGCGCAAAAACTGGGAAACAATTTCACTAAATCCCTATTACAAACCACAAATCAAGCAGTATATTCAAGATAATCTGATTTAGAACTCGTAGATAAAAAAAATTAGTGGGAGTTTAGTAGTCACTAAATAGACTTTCTGCCGAAATATGATTATAGAAATTATCGAAAAGACATCTGCACCCATTATGGGACTAGTCTACCTAGGAGTTTTTTGCCATTGCTAAAAAGAAAGAAACAACAAAAATAACATTAGAAAAAAAGATTCTTAAAACACTTGACAAATTTAGATTACTTTAGATATCTTCTGTACTCTTTGATGTACCTCTTTGCAAACCATTGGAGAAATACCCTGTCCTCTTTTTTTAATTGTGATCTTTCCAATGCGGTATAGTAGCTATTTCTTTTCTCATATGGAATATCAAGCATTGGATAATTTTTCCTGTTTAGAATAAAATTCATAACGAGCCTGGTAATTCTACCGTTTCCGTCCCCAAATGGATGTATTGTCACAAATTTTAGATGTGCTAACGCTGCAAGCTCAACTGGATGAAGTTTGTTCTTGTTTTTATGATACCACCTGAAAAACTCTGTTAGCATTGGATAGACTTCGATATGGGAGGGAGGCAGAAACTTGCTGCCACTTATTGCTACCTGGTATTTTCTTATCTTTCCAGCCATGTCTGGTTTTGTCAGGCGAAAAAGACTCCAGTGCCAATCTAGTACAGTCTGCAACGATAATTCTTTTTTTGATTTTAGAATTTCATAGAATAGGTCTCTATGAGCTAGGGCTTCTTGCACATCTCGCATCGGTTTACTTTTTGGTGTGATGCCTCTCTCCAAAAGATCCGCAGTTTCCCTTCTAGTTAGAGTGGAGCCTTCTATCCTCTGGGTATCATATGTGAACCTTGTAACGAAATTCTGTAACTGTTTTTCTTTGACAGACTTTGGGATTTCCCTCTGTTCTTTGGAGAATCTCTGCTTGATTCTGTCAATGTCAATGTACCACTTTTCTCTGTAAATGCCGTCAAGAAAGTTCTTTTTTATCTCCTCTATGTTGGCTGGAATTTTCTTCCCAAGGTAAATCTCTTTTTTTTGTACCTTCTTGCCTTTTCTTGTACTGTGCTCCAGATAGTAGTAGGTTTTTCCCCTGAGTGTCTTTTTCTTTAGCGTTACCATGATATTAGTTACCCCTACATATTTATATCATTTTCAGGTTTATTGAAAATGTAGGGGTATCCAAAATAATTTTGGTAAATCACTTTTACAACATGAAACTGAATTTCTAATTAGCAAATTCAAACTTTTTTTACGATAGTATTTGTTTATATCTTTTTAGAGAAAATAAGATTAGATGAATAATTATTTTTCCTTCGATCACGTACATCTAGTCGACCTTTCCCACAGTTATTCCTCAGAAACCATTTACTGGCCCACTGAAGAGGGTTTTAAGCTAGAAAAGGAATTTGATGGAATGACGGAGAAAGGATATTACTATTCTGCAAACAAATTTTTCTCACCAGAACATGGCGGCACACACATGGATGCTCCCATTCATTTTGCTAAGAATGGAAAAACAGTTGATCAAATCCCATTGGACCAGCTTATTGGACAAGCCATCGTAATTGATGTTTTCAAAGAGACGCTAAAAAATCCAGATTATCAAGTATCAATACAAGATTTTGCAAATTGGGAATCATCTTATGGCAAAATACCAGAAGGAGCTATTGTTTTGTTGCATACTGGATATGGAAAATACTGGCCTGACCGCCTCAAGTATCTTGGAACAGATAAAACAGGAAAGGAGGCTCTAACTGATTTACACTTTCCTGGATTGCATCCTGATGCTGCAAAATGGTTGGTTGAAAATCGTAAAATAAATGCAATTGGATTAGATACTCAAAGTATAGATTACGGGAAATCAGAATTTTTCGAAACGCACCGCATTCTCTGCACTAAGAACATCCCTTTTTTTGAGAATGTTGCTAATTTGGATCAATTACCTTTAACTGGTGCCTATGTGATTGCCTTACCAATGAAGATTGAAGGTGGCAGTGGTGCTCCTTTACGTATACTTGCAATAATTCCGAAGAAAGTTTAAAGTCACTTTTGTAATTTTTTTATTTCCAACAAATCATAACGTGCGATATTATCTAGTTATGACGTGGGATTCTAGTTGAGCTAAATCACTTTACAATCTGAGAAAAATGGACTGAAAACTTCAGAAAGCATTAACCAAGTAAATGATTATTCCCATAATCACTCATTTTGTTCATGGAACTTCTTATAGATGTTAAGGTACTTGTTAAATTCATCTTCTGGGGTTACAACAAAGTGTTCTGCGAACCACTGACTTGACCTAAGCTTTTCATAAGCTATGTGGTTTTGCAATTGGATGTCCTCAGACCTATCGGTGAAATCAATCTCGTAGGATATTGGCTCGGCTAGAGTTTTGGGCTTGATCAGTTTGCCGTCTTCAGTTGACTGTAGTAGATTTTGTGCAATTAGTGCTTGACCTTGTTTGTATGTGTTAAATTTCACATTGTCTCTCTCAATACCTTTTGAGGTTAATCCGTCATCAATCTTACCTTGTGGTAGATAATCCATTTGCCATTCTTTGTCAAAAGTCCAAGAGTTACCCTCTTGATCAATTCCAATATTGTCTTCAATTTCTGTGATTGTTACAGGCTGTCCCCTGTGTATTGCTAGATGCTGTTTTGGTGGATTGAGAGAATCTCCCTCTACTTTTACACCATCGTTGTAATAGTTATTAGCACTGTTTCGATTGTGATCCCAGACAAAAGTTCCAACAATGTTAAAGTCAAGTGATTGTCTGAAGGTATGATATACGTTAATTATTAGACAGTCATTACTCAAAACGTCTCCATTTCTGCAAGTGCCTGTCGATGTAATAATTTTCACATTTTCTAAAGAGTTTTCAGGATCAATAACATTCACTTTTTCATATCCATTCCACGATTTGTCCCATTCAATTATTGCTTTACTGTCTGAAAAGATTTTTCCATGACCAATACCAAATGCAAGAGCAAAGTGGCGAATATTTTGTGGTCCTCCATCTTCATAGATTTTGAAGGTTGCTACATTTTCTCTCCCAACATCAGCTGTAATTAGGGGATAATGTGTGTAAAAGTAATCTACATTTACGGGATTACCGTTATAAGAAAATCCATTTTCTACTAGTCGGTTACCGGTTTTTGTTAGTCCTAAGGTTGGGGGTGTGCAATCACCATTGCATTGACTGCTTCCACCCACCACTACTGCAATAACACCATAGTCGCCAGAAAGTATTGGTGCACCAGTTAATTGAAGTGCAGTTGGCGGATCCCCCGCATGGCCTAGATTGTTTGCTGCAGTTTCAGAAACAGTGGTCACACCAATTACAGGAATGGGGGCCCCTACAGTATTTACTGTGATTGTAAGAGTCAACGTATCTCCACTCCATAGCCCGGAGTAAGTAGTTCCAAATACTGCGCCTCCGCTCAAAGTAAAGTTTCCATTAATAGCGGCCTGACTCATTGTAGCACCGGCAGTTACGTTGATGGGCAAACTGAATGTAAGAGTAAAAGTATCTCCTACTGAATATACAATATCTCCATTGTCGGGATCATCGGCCACAAATGTATTGATATTGGGCACGTCAGCATATGCTTCGTTGATGCCTAGACCCAGAAAAATGATTGTTGCAATCGCAATTAGAGGAAATTTAGTCTTATGTAACTCAGTGATGACTTGCTGCATCCCAGAATTTTTATGAATATTTGGCATAAAGGAACTTGTGTGTAATGGTTGAACAACTAAAAAATCATACCCTCGTTTCCTGTTAGTAAGACCACTTTTTTACGCGTGAAAGGGGGGAATGTATTTTTAATTAAGCTAATTTAGAAATTTCATCGATTTTTTACATACAAATATGGAATATAGACAGTATTGACTGATTAAATATAATTTCACATATTTCATTTAGGACTAATTTATTAGTTCAATTTCTCATACCTCAAAACATGATACTAGTCCAGCTATCCGATATTCACATGGGCTCACAGTTTCAGGGAGATGTATTTGCAAAGGTAATTTCAGAGGTAAACGAGATAAAACCTGATGCCATAATTATTACAGGCGACCTTACAGACGAGGGACTAATCAAGCAGTATCAAAAATGCAAAGAAGTCATTGCAAAATTTGACTGTAAAAAAATATTTGCAATTAGCGGCAACCACGATTACAGAAACAGCGGTTATCTTGCGTTTAAAAAATTCTTTCCATTTGAGACAGTAAATGAGCTTAGTGACGATGTAGTACTAGTTACAATAGGTACTGCAAGGCCTGACAGAAACGAGGGCGAGGTTGGATACAGGCAAAACCTTTGGCTGGAGCGAACCATGATAAAGTATTCTGATAAGGTTAAGATTTTAGCAATGCATCATCACTTGGTTGGTATTCCTGATACTGGCTCTGATAGACTGACAGTAATTGATGCAGGCGATGTTTTGAGGACTATACTAGACACCAAAGTTGATCTTGTCTTGTGTGGACACAAGCACAGGCCATGGATTTGGAATTTTAAGGACTTGGCAATTGTAAATGCCGGAACTGCAGCATCAGATAGGACTAGAGGATTATTTGAAAACACCTACAACATTATAACAATCAAGGACAAAAAAATCCAAGTCGAGCTGAAAATTGTTGGCGGAAAAAGAATGCTGCTAGAAGACATTGTTAAAAATTATACCCGCTTTGGCGAAGAGTGACTTTATTTACAGATGTTGCTTTAGCTTTTGATGTGCGGGGATCGCCTAGCCTGGTAGGGCGTGGGATTGCTAATCCCATGTCAGAAATGATTCGTGGGTTCAAATCCCATTCCCCGCGCTTTTTTTATAAAAATTTCAAAATTTGAAAAACAGGAAAATTATTTGCCAAAAAATTTGCTGTATTAAAACTGGTAGGTTTTGGTCTGAAATATCTTGTATTAATTAAGTATTCTGGGTATTGTGATCAGGAGAAATTAATCTAGATCCAATCCTCCTAACTGTTTTAAACACCGCCTTGAGATTGACTATGGGCATGGCACTAGAGACATTGGGGGTAACTGGCAGACGTGATAAAATTACTATCATGGCAGATTTGCTTGATGTAATGCAAGAGCCTCGGCGCCTAACACATATCCTGTATAAATCAAACATGAGCTATGTGCAACTTGTAAAGTATCTGGACAATCTAATAGATATGGGTCTTGCAGAAAAGAAAAAAGAACCATTTCGTTCATACACTATTACAGACAATGGCAAACTGTTTAGAAATTTAGTAAAGGGAAACGGTCACCATGACGCCTCTCCTAAATAAAACAGGAGTTCAGGAGCTGAAAGTTACTTGCTAAGAAACATCTTGTTATCTATTTTAGTATTTACTGGAGCGGTTGCAATTCTGCAAGCTTATGCTGCAGAAGACACCATCCCAGACGTATTTACCCTTAGGGTAAAAAGTGATCCAAACATTCTCTTTATTGGCGGTAGTGGTGAATATAAAGCAGGAACAGTTGTCACTACAGACAAGGCACCTGAGACATTTCAAGACTACAAATTTGTTGGATGGAAAATTGACGGCAGGTGGACTGACGAGAATCCAGTTACTATTCGTATGGATCTAAGCCACTCAGCAGAGGCAATCTACGTAAAGGAGGTAGGCGGAACAGTACTTGTTGATACCATTCCTAGAGTTGCAGAAGTTACAGTTGACGGCGAGATTTATCTTCCAGACGAGCTTCCTTTGTCATTTAACTGGAAGCCAGGCTCTACGCATATTATAACTTTGGAAAAAACAGTAGGTGAGGGTCCGACTACAAGATATCTCTTTAATTCTTGGAAGGACAGAAATGTTGAAGATGTAAGAACTGTAGTAGTTACAGAAGAGCAAACCGATTTTGTCGCACTGTACAAAAAGCAGCACTATCTAAAACCAATCACTGAGTTTGGTGAAGTTCATGGTGGCGGATGGCAAGACGAGGGCACCACTGTAAACTTTGAGATAGAGTCAGAAACGGTACTTGATAAGAAAAATGAGAATGTTCGTTATGTGTTTAGTTCATGGGATCTTGGTGACTATCAAAACTCTGCAGAAAACACAATTGATGTAGAGGGTCCAACCTCTGTCAAGGCAAATTGGGATGTGCAGTATAATTTACAGCTCAAAACAAACATTCCAGACTATGATCTGTTTGGCACTGGTTGGTATGATACTGGAAGACAGGTTGCATTAATTGCAGAAGAAGAGCTCGAGTCTCCAAACGCCGATACAAAATATGTTTTTAATAGATGGGTAAGCAAGGGACCAAACCCCGTAATCATTCCAAACGCGCAATCACCATCAACTACTATAACCATGGCAGAGCCATATGTTATAGAGGCAGAATACAAAAAATCATTTTTGGTAAATGTATGGACACCATATGGTTCTCCTGTAGGTGCTGGATTTTATGACCAGGGACAGGTAGCAGAGATTAGTCTAGGCCAGACCCAAATTGATGTGCAGCCAAACGCGGTTAGAAAAATATTCAGCGGATGGGACACTCATGGGGCAAGAGTAATGGATTTATCAGCAGATGAGCCAGACATGCAAGGTCTTGGTACAGGATTAGGTCAGAACCTTCTAGTCTTTGTCGATGAACCAGTCAACGTTACTGCAAACTGGAAGTCACAGTATTATCTTGACGTTCAGACAACAGAGGGCAAGGCAAAAGGAGAGGGGTGGTACGACATTGGCAGACTAGTTCCAATATCAATTGAGCAAAGGTCTGTTCCAGCAGGAATGTGGTCTTCAAAAACATTTGACAAGTGGATTGGAGATGTGGAAGGAGAAGAGATCAATCAAAGAATTTTGATGAACGGACCAAAGGTAGCAATTGCAGAATGGAGAAGCGATGATTCACCAGGCATTATTAATGGAATAATTTTGGCAGGCGTTGCAGGTATCGCAGGAGTAGTGTACGCAAAGACTCGAAAAAGCAAAGTATTTGAAAATGGCAAAATAAAAAACGGACTAAACGGGGCAACAAAATCATTTGACAAGTTCTTTGCATTAAGAAAACAAGGTGTTGATCCTAACGTTCCCGAGTTTTATGAAAAACCAAAAGGAAAAAAGGCAGTACTTGACTGGCTTTTGGGACGTGGTGAATGATGAAAAAGATTTTTCTTTTCTTAATTGTTGCTGGAGCAATTGGAGTTATAGGAACCGGAATTTTGGATAACTATATCGCACTGGATACTCAGGAGATGAGCAAGTTTGAAGGCGTAGATACATTTGATAATTTTAACTGTGCATGCGATGATCCGCTAAATCCCGGAGCTTCGTGTACTGTTACTAACACTGCAGACATGTCATGCAGTCCATAGACTCTAAAGTGAAATATCATGGATAAAAAAAATCGATTAATAGTATTTGGTTTAATTGCACTAGTAGCAGTCTCCATTGCCTCATTATCTGGTTTTATGGTTACAGAGCAATCAGTTGAGACGGTATCTAGCGGTCCCCCAAAAGCAGTAATAATTGATCAGCTAAGCGAGGAATTTCCTAACGAGTTTTTCTATAAAAAGGCAGTTGAATATTTAGAGACTGCTGGATACAAAGTAGACATTGTAACTACAAAAGATATTACAGTAGACTATTACAAAAACCTTCCAGAAAAAAATTACAAAATGGTAATTGTTAGAACACATGGCGCAGATAATACTGAGGGAAATAACGTGGTACTATTTACCGGAGAAAAATATCAAGATGATAAATACATCCAAGAGCAGCTTTTCGGGCAGGTAACAAAGGCAGCACCATTACTTGAGGTAGCATACAAACCAGCTGATGAGAGTGAGTCTAACTGGGTTATAGTGAATGATACATACAGCTATCTGAAAAGTTCAGTAAAAAAAGAGACCAGTGCTGAAAATGAGTTCTTTGCAATTTCACCAAAACTGGTTTCCGATTCCATGAAGGGAAAATTCGATGACACTGTCTTTATCCTTGGTGGATGTAATACTTTATCCAATCCATCTATGGCAACCTCCTTGTTTAAGCGTGGTGCATCTGCTGTGATTGGCTGGGACAATAAGGTTGGAAGCACAGATAACGATAATGCAATTTTGTATTTTCTTCAATTGCATCTGACTCAGGATTTTGATATTGAAAAATCTGTTGACATACTTAGAGATGCGATGAATCCACAATTGATGCCTTTTCCTGCAAACTTTACACACTACCAGAACCTTGTATAACTGAACTCTTAGAATAGTAATTACATTTCAATGTTCCAGCAGACTTTGCAATTAATCCGCTCTATCCTTTTAGACTGCTCTTTGGCGATAGTACGAGTCAGCTTAGGAAAAGGTCATTTAGAAATAGGCCAAAAAAGAAATCATACAAAAATAATTTTTAAATTTTAAAAAAATAAAAAAAAAGAGTTTACTCTTTATGAAGCCATTTTGCTCTTGTAAAATAAGCTCCAGTTCCTGCGATTGCTCCTAGCATTGGTAGAAGCCATAATGCATTTGCGCCAGCACCTGCAACTAGTAATGCTGAAGTATCAATTGATAGAATCTCTCCACCAATTACGTTGCCTTCACCGCCACACGTGTCAATTATTTGCATGATTGCAGCTGATAGGCCACTGCCATCTGAAGGTATTTGAATAAATACTCCACCGCTGTTTGATGCATCTCTCATCAAGTCTGTTATGGCTGATGGGTCAGTGCCAGAAAAGACATCTGACATCTTTATTGGAGGTACGTGAGTTCCAGCTGATGTTCCTAAGGATTGTACTAAAGCAGAGTCACCACCGCTGTACACATCATCATATCCACCTGAGGTGGCATCTGTGATTAGTACTGCAATGTTGGTTTGACCAGCCCATGGCACACTAAATCCCGTGGGTGCTTTTATAGGATCTGCAATTACAAGACCTGGGTTACCATTTGCATCATTATATGCAACACCTGCGGCACTGCCTACTCGATTGAAAATTGCTGTAGCCTTTGCCTGATCTGATGCCTCAGGAAATCCACCTCCGCTGCCTAGTGTTAGGCTATTGATTGCAGCTGTCCAGTCTGCCTGGTTAGTTGTTAAAGGAAGTTTTACATCAACAAAGTCTTGGTTGATAAAGCCACCAGCATACCGGTTGACGACAAACCCATCAAATGAGATTACTCCTACTCTAAGTGTATTTCCTTGTGATGCAAGCTGTGCCTGTGTAATTAGACCAGGTAATCCTGCTTTGATGTTAGTAATCTCGCCACTCATGCTGCCTGTGGTATCTACAATGAATACCATGTCCATGCTGCCACATTGGCCTGGATTTACTGCATGTGCTAATTGAACTGGTGATAGTGCACCAATAACTAGAATCGAAGTTATTGCCATTACTGCATATGCGTGTAATGATTTTTTCATGGATTTTTGGTGTATTTGAGTTTAAAAGAAGTTATGAAGCACCAAATCTAGCTATAAAACCAGATAAAAATATTCTAGACTGGCAAATACATTTTCATTAATTTCAAGATGAAAATAATTTTACATTGCATCTGGAATAAAATAAAAATTAAAAGATTTTAGTTATTTTCTAAGTACTTGTAATCTAAGCACTGCAAATGCTCCTACTGCTACTGCTGCTAATGGTACTAACCATAGAGCACTAGTTGAGACACCTGCTAATAGTAATGCAGTTGTGCTAACTGGAATTATTTCTCCTGCAACTGGTTTTACAACGGAAAGATTTCCTGAAACTTCACTAGGTTGTCCACCTTCTGTACCACATGTAACTACTGCATATAATCCAATTCTAGCAGTACTTGGGGCAGTTGCTCCTGTTGTTCCAGCATTGTCAGTTACTTCTACCCATCTGCCTAATACAGAAACGCCTGCTCCCTGGAAAACTCCACCGATTGATAGTTCTGCTGGAGAATCAACAGTAACTGTTACAGGAGTTCCAGAAATTCCAATTCCAGTTCCAAAATTAACCTTCACTGAGGTTGCAGACACAGAGCCTACTGGAAATCTATAGTCAATTTTTTTAGTTGTATCAGAATCAGCACGAAGTTCCCATGTAGTTACACCTTCTATTGCAGGGTCTGACATTGGGCATGCACCATCAATTGCTGTTAGAGCTTTTGATTGATCATATACTCTAATTGAATCGCCCAGAATTGGTGGGGTTCCAGCTCCTACTGAGATTGTAATTGTTCCCGCACCGTTTTGAGTAATAGTGTTTCCTCCAATGGAGGGATCAGGTGCTGCCATTGCGGCTGGCATTGATGTTAAAAGAGCAGTTACTGCAAAAAGCATTATACTAATGCTTGAAAATCGTTTTACGTCACTTGATGTTATTTTCATACAATTTATGAAACGAAAATATCTTTAAAAGACTTGAGAAGTTCTGCATCCAGCTTCAAAACAAGATTGCACTATTCTAGACTAGCTAGTACATATTTTCAAAAACCATTTGTGTGTGAATAATGAATCTAGATTCAAATTCTTTGTCTGGGATTAAAAATTTTTTAATTTTATGACGGGGGGCCTTGAACTATAATAAAAATATCATGAACATTGTTTGCATTGTTTGCGTTCTCAAATGCAAAGTTATCAATTGGAATGGTTACAGGTGTGTTAATTGGAATAGATGTCAAAACTATTTTATCTCCTTCTGCGATTACATTTCCATCCACTGCGTCTAAAAGTTTGCAAATTAGTCTCGTATTAGGTGCAAGAACTACAGTAGTGCTTCTAAATGAACATTCAGTTATCAGATCCTTGTAATCTGCTGTAGATACTCCATATGTTTTTTCAATAAATATTGTCAGAACTGCACTTTCAACAGGATTCTGTAGTGTATCTTCGCCAACCCCAAATGATTGCGAGTTTAAGCTGATATCATTTCCTAGATACCCTACACTCATCGCTATAGCTGCGCCTATAATGGCAATAAAGAATATCGGTTGCACTGCTTTATTGATTATATAGAGTATTAAAATATTTGAGTAGTTGTTTTTCCAGCTTCAAAACAAGATCTTACTGTTCTAGACTAGCTAGTCTATTTTACAGTATCACGTGGGAAAAAATATTGAAAAATTAAAAAAGATTTAAGAGTGTTTTCTTATGGACCTTGAACTACAATTAACACATCATGTACGTTTTGTACCTGTGAATTAATTACGTCGGGGTCGTCAATTGGAATTGTGATTGGTGTGTTGCTTACTACTAGGCTTGTAACTACTTTGTTGCCTTCTGCAATTACCTCACTTATCTCATTTGTGAGTTTACAGAATATTTTGGAGTTTGCAAGGATGTCTTGAGGGCTGGATATTATGCATTCACTGATGTAGTTTTTGAAAAACCCTAGATTTCCAACAGTTTTTGCAATGCTAAATTTTACTGTGGCATCATCGATTGGAGATAATATTGTCTCTTCTCCAACACCAAACTGCATTACGTCTAGGTTAATTACGTTAGTTAACGAACCCATGCCTAAACCTATAGCAGCGATGGCGATTATTCCAAGAAATAGTATTGGTTTCATTATGGAATAGAAAGAAGAAATGTGTTTTAAAAGACTTGAGAAGTTCTACATCCAGCTTCAAAACAAGATTGCACTATTCTAGACTAGCTAGTCTATTATCCATACAGAAGACCCTTCAAAAAATGCTCAGATTCATAATGCTTAGTTAATCGTAAATAAAACAACTAGTACATTTTTCATGTGAACATTAGGATAAAGCTTGTAATAATTGGAATAATGATACCGCTTGCCATCTACTTTTGGCCTTCAGCATTGGGTGGGAATACCGAAATTCTCATTGTACAAGGACAAAGCATGCTTCCTACAATTCTCCCAGGTTCTTTGGTGGTTGCAAAGCAGGCTTCAGAGTATAATGTTGGAGAAATAGTTGCATTCGTGCAGAAAAGCGGCACTGGCGCACAAAAGATAGTAGTTCATAGAATCATCGAGGAGACAGAAAGTGGTTTTGTAATAATGGGTGATAACAATCCTACAAAGGATCCTGGCTTTCAAACATCTGAGAACATCTTGGGTAAAGTAGTCTTTGCTACTCCATATGTTGGGGATCTGTTTGCCTTGCTTAGAAATCCCATTGTTTTAATCATTTCCGCAGTATTCATTGGGGCAATACAGATGGAGCAAAAAAGAAGAAAAACAAAAAAAGAAAAACTGCGACGTATCCGTCTTGGTCTTCCAAAATATGAAAAGCCCTCTGAGAATATAAAAAAACCAAAAAAGCCTGATTATACACTCTTTTTTGCAGCTATTGCGATAAACATCATTGTATATGTTTTAGTTTTGTTTGCCATCTCATCTGGCATAAAACCTACAGGAGACATTCTAACAGGATTTCTCTTTAAGGGATTGCTGTCTTCCTTTGCAGCTACCGTCTCATTTGCATTTTATTTTATTTTTATAATAGGAATGTATTTTTTGGCAAAAATTTACGAGGCAAAAAGCCAAAGACGCGAGCAAATCACGGGAAGAAAATCAAAATCATCTCTTAGGATGCTTTTAGGAAAGGACACAAACCCAGTGCTTGCAGTGGCATCATTTTTGTGGCTTTTATTTGTAGTAATGGAGCTGTTTCATTTAATGACCCTAGTCCAGGATCTGGGCATTGTAGTTGACTAGTTTTTTGTATCAAACCTGCTTTATTACGCAAAAAATGTACTAGCTAGTCTAGAACAGTCCAATCTTGTTTTGAAGCTGGATGTAGAACTTCTCAAGTCTTTTAAGACTTTGAATGTCTCAAAAAAAACAATGCAACCAATATTATTGCTAGCCATAGTTGGAGTAGCAGCAGTCGCACTATCAATGGGTTCGTTAACTAACGTTATCAACCTAGATGTGCAAGACTTTGGTGTTGGAGAAGAGACAATCGAAACTCCAGTAACCCAAGCTGATGTTGACTTTAACATTGGGCAAGTAACAACTGGTGGCTTTTTGTACAACGTAATTGACATTTGTACAATCACCCCAGGACAAACACTAGACGCAGGATCTACACTATTCTGTAAACTCACAAACATTGACGACCAGATCGTAGCAGAAGGTCACAAAACTGTAACAACACAAGTTGATGCAGGTGACCCAGTTACAATTCCAATTACACAATTGGTATTAGACGATCCACCATTCTCACACAACGTAAAGAATATCCACGACGTTCTAGTTGTAATTCAAGGTCCGTAAACACTAGTTTAGGACACATTTTTTTTCTTTTTTTTATTTAAATAAACAAAGTTATACTGTACTTTTTCTTGGGTTAAAACTGACGTATTATATCATACACAATTTGGTTTTTATGTAATGTATGATTTGTATTTTTATGGAATATCAGAATATGGTGTTTGCTTCTATTTTATTAGGATTCATTTTGTTTTCATCTAGTCTAGCATTTGGAGATCTTCAAGAAGATGAAGACATCTTTTTTGAAAAAGGAGAAAGGGCCTTTAGGGTTGGAAACTTTGAAAAGGCAATATCATTTTATGATAGAGCACTAGAATTAAATCCAAACCACGTTAACTCGTTGTTCAAAAAAGGGGGCGTTCTTCTAATCCAAGACACACCTGATGAGGCAATTACTTTATTTGACAGAGTTCTTGAAATTGACCCAAACCACGTTGATTCTTTGAGTTTCAAGGCTGACGAGTTAGTTAAGAGGGAAAAAATACAAGATGCCAAGCCACTTTATGAGCGCATTCTTAAGATTGAGGCAGACCATGTGGGAGCACTTAGCTTTAATGCAGACGAGCTTGTCAAAATGGGAAAAACTAACGACGCCGTTCAACTTTATGAAAGGATTCTGAAGGCTGAACCTCGAGGAACTGATCCTTTGGGAGTTAGCTACGCTGACAAGTTTTTAAAAATTGCCCCAAATAATGCAAATGCCCTAAACTACAAAGGAAATTCTCTTGTACTGCTTGAAAGATCCTCTGAAGGAAACACAGTAATTTTTGGCAACAACCTTGCTGATGCAATTTCTTATTTTGATAAGGCACTTGTTATAGAACCTGAACACCTTGAAGCACTCTTTAACAAAGGCCGTGCACTTATTCAAAAGGTTAGAGCAAGTGGAGATGACGCAAATGACATCAATAAAGTTGGCGAGGGGCTATCGTACATTGATCGAGTCCTTGAAATAAACCCAAACCATGTGGGGGCATTAAACTTTAGAGCAGATGAGCTGGTGCGATTTGAAAAAAATGAAGAGGCAACGCCAATAATTGATAAGGTACTAGAACTTGAACCTGAAAACGCTGAGGCACTTTTTCTAAAGGGACGAACTTTTTTGATTGATAGAAACTGGAATGATGCAACAACCTACTTTGATAAGGTATTGCGAATTACTCCGGGCAACAAGATTGCACAAACTAATTTCCAGCTTGCAACTCTTGCACTTGGAGTTTTACCGCTTGATGGTTATCTTGATGTAAAGGTTCATGATTCAGCAGGCCATCTTGTTTCAAATATTAGAGTTGAAAGCCTGGCTGTTCTGAACCATACCCTTGGAACCAATCTGATAGATGGATGGCCCATAACTCAGGAGATGACTCGAAACGGCAACCAATATGAGGTGCGACAATATGCCCAAAACAGTACAGTAAATTTGCAATATGTTTGGGGTGGAGCCACTCACTATGGGATAAAGTACCCATACGAGCCTGATTCATGGCTGTTACGTGGAAATTATTGGCAGTATTATGTCGATAAGGGGGATTTAGTGACCTTTGTCTATACTGTTTTTAGGCCTCTTGCTTGACCCTTTTTGCAAACAGCATTCCTATTCCAATTGCAAAAAATACCATTAGAGGCACATCCCTATAGGGATGAATATTGTATCCCGTAAGGCCTGCTAATAGCGGCATTGCCAAAATAGAGCCTGCAATTAGAATAAGAGCTGAATCAGCTTCTAGTATGCCACTTCTAGATTTTAAGAAAAGGCACACTGTCACTGGAATAATAAACAACAAAAACAATGTATCAAATCTTAGCTGGAACGACCATGTGGTAAAGCCTGCCCAAAAATCACCAGTGTTAAATTCATTTCCAACAGATATGAGAGGATTTTTTACTGCAAGAGCAACAACTGCCA
>Ga0214472_10000468_pt1 | contig 49813 bp, 49 predicted proteins | sample RVTome_6_FD_207662 | JGI IMG/M metagenome (GOLD analysis project Ga0214472, IMG submission 207662) | Soil microbial communities from uranium-contaminated site in the Upper Colorado River Basin, Wyoming, United States - RVT140D175 | ecosystem: Environmental > Terrestrial > Soil > Contaminated >...
TACGTGGTCCGCATGGCCGGTCACGATCCAGCACCTCCCCACGAAGCGTACATCCCGGCGTCGGGAGGGCTGTTTCGCGACTTCAGCGTGCACGACTTCGATGCACTCCGCTTCGTCACCGGTCAAGAGATCGTCGAGGTCTACGCCGACGGGGCGGTTCTGGGGTTTCCGATATTCGAGAAGTACGGCGACATCGACACCGGCGTGGCGATCCTTACGCTGGAGTCCGGCGCTAAAGGGATCCTCTCGGTCACCCGCCATGATCCCCTCGGCTACGACATCCGCATGGAGTTGTTCGGATCGAGAGACTCCGTGGTGGTCGGCTGGGACGACCGCATGCCGCTGCGCTCGTTGGAACCCGGCGGAGTTGCCGCACCATCGGATCCGTATCCGAACTTCCAGGAGCGATTCCGCAATGCCTACGAGCGCGAGCTCGCCGCGTTCGTCGACGTGGCTCGCGGTGAACGTGAGAATCCCTGCACCGTCGAGGACGCCCGAGATGCCCTCCGAGTGGCGGTGGCCTGCGACCGTTCGCGCCGCGAGCACCGTCCGGTGAAGGTGGCGGACGCATGACGCGGCGGATTGCCGGCGCCCCCATCACCTGGGGAGTGTGCGAGGTTCCCGGTTGGGGACACCAGTTGTCACCGGACAGGGTCCTCTCCGAAATGGCCGACCTGGGTCTCGAGGCGACCGAGCTGGGCCCTGACGGATTCCTCCCGACGGATCCCGCCGAATTGAGAGAGCTCCTCGCCTCTCACGGACTCACGCTCGTCGGAGGGTTCATTCCTGTCGTGCTTCATGACCGGACGGCATGGGCCGATACCAGGCCGGACGTGGAGCGCCGCCTGACCACCCTGGCGGCCGGTGGTGGAGAGGTGGCTGTGGTTGCCGCCGCCACCGGCAGGCACGGATACGAAGGCTCGATCGCTCTGACCGCCGACGAGTGGGCAACTCTCGCCGAGACGGTGGCCGACCTCGCCGAGATGGCGCGCGAACGCGGTGTGCGGGCGGCAATCCACCCGCATCACGGGACGGCGATCACCGGTCCGGATTCGATCGAACGCCTCCTCGACATCTCCGACATCGACCTCTGCCTCGACACCGGCCACATCCTGGTCGGGGGCGGCGACCCGGTAGCCCTGGCAAAGGCGGCACCGAGTCGCGTGGCGCACGTCCATCTCAAGGATGTGGACGCCGGTCTGGCGGCCAAGGTGCGCAGCAACGAGCTCGGATATCACGCTGCGGTGGCGAAGGGGATGTATCGACCGCTCGGGGAAGGCGATGTCGACCTGGCCTCCATCATCGGCAGCGTCGAAGACGCAGGCTTCGCCGGCTGGTACGTGCTCGAACAAGACGTGGTCCTCACGGCGGCGCCCGCCCCCCGGACCGGTCCCTACGAGGCGGCCGCCTCCAGTCGGCGTTTTCTGGCGAGATTTCCGCCTCCGAAGACGGCGGAGAGAACGGGTGCATCCGCACCCTCCATCGGGAAGGAAGGAAGAACATGAAGCGACGCACTTGGCTCGCGCTCTTGGCGGTCCTGGCTCTGGTGCTGGCGGCGTGCACGTCGGTGGACGACGACGCCGAGCCCGACGAAGGATCCGACACGACGGCGGCGAGCACCGACACCACCGCAGGCGACGGAGCCGTGACCCAGCGGGACTATCGGTTCGTGGTGGTCTCGCACGGCCAGTCATCCGACCCGTTCTGGTCGGTCGCCGCCAACGGGGTCTCGGCGGCGGCTTCCGACATGGGAGTCACCGTGGAGTATCAGGCCCCCGGTACCTTCGACATGGTCGAGATGAGCCAGATCATCGACGCGGCGGTGGCTTCACAGCCCGACGGCATCGTCGTCACCATCCCTGATCCGACTGCGCTGGAGGATTCCATCCGGGCGGCGGTGGACGCAGGGATTCCGGTGATCTCGATGAACTCCGGCTCTGACGTGTTCGCCGACTTCGGCATCCTCGTCCATGTGGGCCAGACCGAGTACGAAGCCGGGCTCATCGCCGGTCAGAGGATGGCGGCGGAAGGCGTGACGACGGCCCTGTGCATCAACCAGGAGGTCGGCAACGCCGCCCTCGATCTGCGTTGCCAGGGCTTCACCGACGGCCTGGGAGGCTCGGTGCAGGTCATCCCCGTCGATCTGGCCGATCCGACCGGGTCACAGTCGACGGTGGAAGGCGCGCTGTCTGCCAACGCGGATGTGAACGGGATCCTCGCACTCGGTCCGACCGGCGCAATCCCGACGCTGGCCGCTGCCCAGAACGTCGGCGCCGATGTGGCGCTGGCGACATTCGACCTGGGGCCCGAAGTGCTCCAAGCCATAATCGACGGCGACATGCTGTTCGCCATCGATCAAGCGCAGTACCTCCAGGGCTACCTGCCCATCGTGCTGCTGACCAAGTTCCTCGACACCGGAGCACTGCCGCTCGGATCGGTCGACCGGGTGATCCTCACCGGACCCCAGATCGTGACGGCCGACACCGCGGCAGACGTGATCGGATTCTCCGAAGAAGGCCTGCGGTAGTCGACGAACGGGTGGATGGGTCGGGCACGCGACCCATCCACCCCCCGGGAGGAGGACACATGGCCATCGACATCGAATCGACGAACGCATCGCCAGACGAACGGATACGTCAGGTTGGAATCCTGTCTCGCCTCCTGATCCGACCCGAGCTCGGGGCGGTGGTGGCGCTGGTGGTGGTGTGGATCTTCTTCGCGGTCGTTGCGAGCGACAACAACTTCGTGAGCTGGGCGACCACCGCCGCGATCCTGAACCGGGCCGCCCCGTTGGGGATCCTGGCCGTCGCCGTTGCGCTGCTGATGATTGCCGGCGAGTTCGACCTCTCGATCGGATCGGTCGTGGGTTTCGCCGGGATGGCGATCATGCTGCTCGTCACCTCGGCGTCCTCCGGTGGTCTGGCGTGGCCGCTGATACCGTCCCTCCTGGCGGCGTTGCTGATCACGCTGGGCGTGGGTCTGTTCAACGGCGCCATGGTGGTGACGACCAAGCTCCCCTCTTTCATCATCACTCTGGGAGCCTTGTTCATCTTCCGCGGTCTTGCCACGGCGATTCCCCGCACGATGACGAACCGCACCCAGCTCGGAGCGTTCGACACCATCCCCGGTTTCGAATCCATCAACGTCGTCTTCGGCCAGAAGATCGCACTCTTCGGCTCCCGCTTCGACATCTCCATCATCTGGTGGGTCGCCCTCACCGCCCTCGCCACATGGACGTTGATGAGGACGCGAGTCGGCAACTGGATCTTCGGCGTGGGAGGTGACAGCAACGCCTCCCGCAACGTCGGCGTTCCCGTCTATCGGCTCAAGATCGCACTGTTCATGACCACCGCCTTCGCCGCATTCCTGGTGGCGCTCATGCAGGTGACGCAGTTCAAGGGCGCCGACTCGCTGCGCGGTGAGTTGCAGGAGTTCAACGCCATCATCGCTGCCGTCGTGGGAGGCGTCCTCTTGACCGGCGGCTACGGCTCGGTCATCGGCGCCGCTCTCGGTGCCCTCATCTTCGCGATGGTGCAACAGGGGATCATCATCACCGGCGTAGACGGAGACTGGTTCAAGGTCTTCGTGGGGGCGATCCTCGTGGTGGCGGTGATCTTCAACAACTTCGTCCGCCAGCAAGCACAGAAGAGGTGACCGGCATGGCGAGCACAGCTCCGATCCTCGAGATCAACAACGTCTCCAAATACTTCGGGAACGTCATCGCCCTGCAGGACGTGTCGATGTTCGTCCGCGCCGGGGAGGTCACCTGCCTTCTCGGTGACAACGGCGCCGGGAAGTCCACGCTCATCAAGACGCTGGCGGGTGTCCACAAGCCGTCGGATGGCTCCTACACGTTCGAAGGCGCCGCGGTGGACTTCAACTCGCCCCGCGAGGCGCTCGACATGGGAATCGCCACGGTCTACCAGGACCTGGCGATGATCCCGCTCATGTCGATCTGGAGGAACTTCTTTCTCGGATCCGAACCCACCCGCGGATGGGGACCGTGGCGGCGCTTCGACGTCGACAGCGCCAAGCAGGTGACCCGGGAAGAGATGTCGAAGATGGGCATCGACATCCGCGACCCGGACCAGCCGGTCGGGACCCTCTCCGGCGGCGAGCGCCAGTCGGTCGCCATCGCCCGCGCGGTCTACTTCGGAGCCAAGGTGCTCATCCTCGACGAGCCGACCGCGGCCCTCGGCGTGAAGCAGGCCGGTGTCGTCCTCAAGTACATCCTGCAGGCGAAGCAACGCGGCATCGGCGTGATCTTCATCACCCACAACCCCCACCACGCGTATCCGGTCGGTGACCATTTCGTGATCCTGCGACGCGGGCAGGTGTACGGAGACTTCACGAAGGCCGACATCCCGCTCGAACAGCTCGTGCAGATGATGGCGGGCGGCGCCGACCTCGAAGCCCTCTCGCACGAGCTCGAGGCCGCGTCCCAGGAAGGCGAAGCAGGCGAGGAACTGGCAGAGGCGGCCGAGCTGTTCCGCGCAGAGGCTGACGAAGGTTGACTGCCTTCGACGTGATCACGATGGGGCGGGTCGGGGTGGATCTGTACCCCGAACAGAGCGGGGTGTCTTTGGCAGACGTGCAGACATTCGGGAAGTTCCTGGGAGGAACGGCCACGAACGTCGCCGTCGCCGCCGCTCGCTACGGACACCGCTCGTCGGTGATCACCAAGGTGGGTGACGATGCCTTCGGCACATACGTGCGGGCGGCCCTGGGCAAGTTCGGCGTGGACGTCGGCTACGTCGGCACGGACCCGGACCTGAAGACGCCGGTGGTGTTCTGTGAGATCCATCCACCGGACCACTTCCCGATCGTCTTCTACCGAGAGCCCAAGGCTCCCGACATGAACCTGCGTCTCAACGAACTCGACCTCGAGGCGATCTGCGCCGCCCGGATCCTCTGGACGACCGGTTCGGGACTGTCGGACGAACCGAGTCGTACGGCCACGCTCGGGGCATTGCGTGCCCGAGGCCGGACAGGGATCACCATTCACGATCTCGACCACCGGCCCGTGTTCTGGACGGATCCCTCCGAGGCAGGCCGCTGGCAGCGCCAGGCACTGTCCGACGTCACGATCGCCATCGGAAACCTGGAAGAGTGTGCGGTGGCGGTGGGTGCCGGCTCGCCGGACACGATGGCCGGCCACATCCTCGACCTCGGGGTCTCGGTCGCCGTCGTGAAGATGGGTCCCGACGGTGTCCGCGCCTATACCGCCGACACGGTCCATTCGGCGGCTCCGGTTCCGATCGAGGTCGTCAACGGTCTCGGCGCCGGCGACGCCTTCGGTGGCGCCGTCTGTCATGGGCTGCTCTCGGGGTGGAAGTGGGATCGCATCGTCCGGTTCGCCAACGCCGCCGGCGCGCTGGTGGCGAGCCGACTGGCGTGCGCAGACGCCATGCCGGACGAGACCGAGGTCATGGAGCTCCTGGGGTGAGGTCCGTCGCCCACGCCTCCACCAGCTCGATCGATCGCGCCGACACCACGATGCGCGCACGGTCGTCGATTCGTCCGAGCACATGGATCACGATCGCCGACGCCCAATGCTCAGAGGGGATCTCCTCCCATGTGGCTCCTTGCGGACGCCACGGGGTTTCGGGCCCGAAGCCCTGGGCGACCATGAAGGCGGGACGAATCGATACATGATCCGAACACGCCGATTCCAGATGATGCGCCAGCTCGTGCACGAGCGAGACCTCGAGTTGCGGAGCGGTCGCCGGGATGCGCAGGGTCACCGTGCGCGACACCGGGTCGTACGTGCCCCGATCGGAGAGATCCCGGCGCCCGAGCACGGTGACCGCTCCGATGCAGTGGCGGCGGGCGGGGAACGCATCGACGAAGACGTCGAACGTCTCGTCGACCAACGCCCGCAGGTCGTCGGGTGTGGCGGCCGGCGAGGACACGACCGGTTCGACGCCGACGCACGCGACGACGAACACGAGACCGATGACCGAACGGGGACCCATCGATGACCATTCTCGACGACGGCCGCTACGAATGGCTGCTCCGAACCAGGGCGGAGAATCCCGGCGCGCTGGACGAGGCGGCCGCCTCTCGCCGCCGTCGGGCGGTGACCGCAGGCGACGGTCGCCTGATGATCGTGGCCTTCGACCATCCCGCCCGCCGGATCATGGGAGTCGGGTCGGATGGCATGGCAATGGCCAATCGGCGCGACGCCCTCGAGCGCTGCATCCGGGCGTTGCGTCGTCCCGGTGTGGACGGCCTCCTCGCCACGCCCGAGCTCGCCGAGGACCTCCTCCTCCTCGGCGAGCTCGACGACAAGATGGTGTTCGGCTCGATGAACCGGGGCGGGCTGACGGGCTCTGCGTGGGAACTCGACGACCGGTTCACCGCCTACCGCCCCGAGGTGATCGAACGGCTCGGATTCGAAGGCGGCAAGATGCTCCTGCGCATCGACTACGACGACCCGCGCACCATCGGGACCCTCGAAGCGTGCGCCCGCGCCGTCGACGGGCTCGCCGACCGCAGGCTGATCGCCCTGGTGGAGCCTCTCCCGGCCAGACGAGATGCCGAGGGTCGAGTCCGGATCTCCGAGGATCCGGATCTCGTCATCGAGGCGATATCCATCGCGTCGGCGCTCGGGTCACCGAGCGTCTACACGTGGTTGAAGCTCCCGGCAGTCAGCGATCCGGACCACATGATGTCGGCCACCACGCTGCCGTCGCTCCTGCTGGGGGGAGATCGGGGGGCGGAGGCCGACGACCTCCTGGCTCGATGGCGGAGGGCCATGGCCATCCCTCACGTCCGCGGTCTGACGGCCGGGCGCAGCCTCCTCTATCCGCAGGATGGCGAGGTCGAGCGCTGGGTGGACACGGCGGTCGCCATCGTTCACGGAGAAGCCTCGTGACGACCCTGTTCCGCCCGGCAGGCACGTTGCGCATCGCCGACGATCCGGTCGTCGTGACCAGCCCCGAGGCCGGCTGGAGCTATTGCGGGCTGCGTGTGGTCGAGCTCGGCGTCGAGCAGACCCGCGATCTCGTCCTCGACGGTGTCGAAGCCGCGATCGTGCCGCTGGCAGGAGATTGTGATGTGAGGACAGCCGACATCGAGTGCCACCTCGCAGGCAGGGCGTCTGTGTTCGACGGCACACCTGATGTCGTCTACCTGTCGTCGGACAGTCAGGTATCGATCTCGAGTGGTTCGGGGGGACGGTTCGCCGTTGCCACCGCGTCGGCCGACGAGATGCGCCCAGCCTTCGTGCAACGTGCAGACGACATCGCCGTCGAAGTCCGCGGGGCGGGACAGGCGAGCCGGCGAATCACCGGACTGCTCTCTGCGGATGTGCTCGGGCCCCAACGCCTGATCGTCGTCGAGGTCCACACACCGGGCGGCAACTGGTCGTCCTACCCACCCCACAAGCACGACGAATGGACCGCCTCGGAGGTACCCATCGAGGAGATCTACTACTTCGAGATCGATGGCGAAGACGGATTCGGATTCCACCGGACATACACGACGGACGGAACCATCGACGAGACGGTAACGGTGGGCAGTGGCGACGTGTTCCTGATCCCGAGGGGATATCACGGTCCGTGTGTCGCCGCTCCCGGATACGACATGTACTACTTGAACGTGATGGCCGGTCCCGATCCAGAACGGCGCTGGCTCATCTGCAATGACCCTCGGCACGCCTGGGTCATCGACACCTGGGTCGGCGTCCCGCCCGATCCTCGACTCGGAAGGAGCGACACATGAAAGACCTGACGGTGCTGATGGATCTGGTCGTCGGACGACCCGCCGCCATGCTCGAAGACGCCGCCAACGAGCATGTGGAGATCGTTGCCGCCTGCCTCTTCCCTCGGCTCGGCGGTCGGGTCGGTCACCTGGCGGTCGACGACGGAGACGTCGACAAGGCGACGTCCATCGTCGCACGCCACGGCGGGGTGGTCGTGGACGAACGCGAGTGTGTCGTCGTGTCGCCCGGCTACCCGGGTGGGCCGGCGGCGGCGTCGAGGGCCATCGCCGACGCCGACATCCTGGTCAACATCTCATACTTCGGACCGAGCGGTGATCTCGTGATCGGGACGCCGGACGTGGAGGCGACTCGCGCCGCTCTCGGCTTGTGACCGTGCCCATCGGAAACACGCTGTTCACATTTCATTGACCCACGAGAAATCGCCCCGTGGCATGTTCCTGCCGACTGACGTGACCCATCCCCATGTGTCACCCCGCGACTCCTCGAAGGAGAGAGACCCATGTCCATGATCCGCGCCGAGTACATCTGGATCGACGGCAACAAGCCGACCCAGAAACTCCGCTCCAAGACGAAGATCATCGAGAAGGGTGCCGAGCCTCCGATCTGGGGCTTCGACGGCTCGTCGACCAACCAGGCGCCAGGCGACAACTCCGACTGTGTGCTCAAGCCGGTCAAGGTCGTCCCCGACCCGATCCGCGGCGGCGACAACATCCTCGTCATGTGCGAGGTCATGCTTCCGGACATGACCCCTCATCCGACCAACACCCGCTCGCTGCTCACTCCCATCGCCGAGAAGTACGCAGCCGACGAAGCGTGGTTCGGCATGGAGCAGGAGTACACGTTCTTCCGCGAGGGGCGCGTGTTCGGCTTCCCGCAGTTCGGCTATCCCGCACCACAGGGTGGCTACTACTGCGGCATCGGCGCCGACGAGATCTACGGTCGCCCGGTCGTGGAAGGACACATGCAGGCCTGCCTCGAAGCAGGCCTGGCCCTCTCCGGCATCAACGCCGAGGTGATGATCGGCCAGTGGGAGTTCCAGATCGGCCCGCTCGGCCCGCTCGACGTGGGCGACGAGCTGTGGCTGGCTCGCTGGCTGCTGTACCGAGTTGCGGAGGACCACGACGTGGCCGCCACCCTCGATCCGAAACCGGTGAAGGGCGACTGGAACGGTGCGGGATGTCACACCAACTTCTCCACCAAGCAGATGCGGGAGAGCTACGACGCCATCGTGGCGGGAGCCGAGGCGCTCGGGCGCAGGCACGATCTCCACATCGAGAACTACGGCGCCGACATCGACCATCGACTCACGGGGCTGCACGAAACCGCACCATGGACCCACTTCTCGTATGGGGTGTCCGATCGCGGCGCCTCCGTGCGGATCCCGTGGCAGGCGGCGGTCGACGGCAAGGGCTATCTGGAGGATCGGCGACCCAACGCCAACATGGACCCGTACACCGTCGCCCGGCTCATGCTCGAGACCATCTGTGGAGCAGCAGCCGGCGACCTCTGATCCCGACCAAACGAGGGGATGGCCGATCGGCCATCCCCTCGGTCATTCCGTCAAGGCGGACGTCGTGGCCTCCAGCAGTCTGATCAGATCAGCCGGCTGTAGCTCGACCTGAAGGCCGCGCCGGCCGGCGCTGCAGAAGATCGTGGCGTGTGACTCGATCGAGGAGTCGACGAAGGTCCGCAGCCGCCGTTTCTGTCCGAACGGCGAGATCCCACCCGTCACATACCCCGTCAGTCGCTCGGCGTCGGCGGGGGCGATCATCTCTGCCCGCTTCCCCTGCGCCGCCCGGGCGAGGGCCTTGAGACCGAGCCGCCGCGACACCGGCACGATGGCGACCACCGGGTGCCCGTCGACCGATGCCAGCAGCGTCTTGAACAGCCGGTCGGTGCCCACGCCCAACGTGTGCGCCACCGCCTCGCCGTAGGTGTCGGCATCTTCCGCCAGCCTGTACGGATGCAGTGTGTAGGAGACTCCGGCTCGTTCCAGCACCTGGACTCCTCGGGTCATCTTCGCCATCCGACCGTTCTACCAGCCGTCCGGCACGTCCTCCGCCGCGGAGCCGGAGAGAGGGGATGTAGCCCACTCTGTCGCCACCCTCCGGCGGTGAGTCGGATCTCGTATGCTCGCAGGGAACACAGGAGGCATGGCGCGCGAAGTCCGGGTTCTCGTCATGGGGCCGATCACAGTCCGGGCCGGTGGGCGATCGGTCCCGATCGGCGGCCCCAGACCGCAAAGGCTCGTCCTTGCCCTCGCGCTCGCCGTCGGATCACCTCTGAGCCGCGACTCCCTCGTCGATGCCATCTGGGGCGACGATGTCCCGACTGATCCGGCTCGTGACCTGCGGGTCATGCTCTCCCGTCTCCGCAAGACGCTCGGTGTGGACGTCATCCGCACCCACAACGACGTCGTACTGATCTCGGCCGAGGACGACTGTACGGACATCCTCGAGCACGACCGTCTCCTTCGCGAGGCGCGCGCACTGAGCTCCACGGGTCAGTTCGCCGGCGCGGCCAGCCGATTCGAAGCAGCTGAAGAGCTGTGGAGAGGTCCCATCGGTCAGCCGTTTGACGACTTGGCGATGTGCAGAATCGAGGCGAGTCGTCTCGAGGTCGCGAGGTCGTCAGCTCAGATCGAGCATCTCCAAGCGCTCCTGGCGTCCGGTCGATCGGCGGAGGCGGCGGCACGCTCCGCCGCCCTCATCGAGACGTCCCCGTACACCGAGGCACTGTGGGAGGTGTCTATCAGAGCGCTCTACCACCAAGGACGACAGGCTGACGCGCTGGCCACCTACCGCCGGTTGGAGCAGACGCTGCTGGACGACATGGGTCTCGACCCGAGTCCCCCGATGCAGGCACTCGAGCTCGCAGTATTGAATCACGATCCAACCCTTGTCCCCGGATCCATCCCGCTCCGGCGATCGACGACAAGCGCCGCGACCGCACCTCTCGGCCGGGTTGGTGACCTGAGTGCCGTCCATCTTCTCCTGCACCCCGGCACCACAACGTCGATCGTTGGCCTCGGTGGCGTTGGAAAGACCACACTGGCCGAGACCGTGGTGGCCGATCGCAGACGATCGGGCGTGCCGGTGCTGACAATCGACTTCACCGTGCTCGACGAAGGGGCGGACGTGCTTCCGACGGTCGCCGAGGTTGTCGGCGCCGAGGGTGATCTCACCCCGGAAGAGTTGGCGCAGTCGATCCGACCCGACACACTCGTCCTCCTCGACAACTGCGAGCATGTCATCACTGGCGCGGCCGCCTTGGCGGGTCACCTCAACAGAACGCGCCCCGATGTGTCGTGCCTAACGACGACGCGCCGGCCGCTCGCCATCGACACCGAGAGGATCCATCGCCTGTCGGGGCTTGTCGTACCGGATCCGTCGGCAGTCACAAGTGGGTTGGACCTCATGCTCCATCCTGCTACTCGTCTGTTCGTCGAGACATGCCGCGAGCCGCCGGAGACGATCTCGACCGAGGACGCCCAGGCGATCGTGGCCGCGTGTTCAGCCTTGGATGGTCTCCCACTCGCGATTCTCCTGGCGGCTGGGCTGGTATCGGCATTGTCGTTCGACGGACTCCGCCGACGACTCGACGATCTCGGGCTGGCGGTTTTGCGATCCGACCGGCCGTCCGTACCACGGCGGCACCGGTTGCTCACTGATGTGATCGAGGCTTCCGTCGGCATCCTCAATGAAGTGGAGCGGACTGTCTTGGTGGTCCTGGCAGCAGCGCCCGGATCCACGCAGCTTTCGATGGTCGAATCGATTCTCGCGGCCGTCGGTGCTGATCCGGCGGCCCTACCGGTGGCGATCAGCGGTGTCCTTGATCGTGCTCTTGCTGTACGGCGAACCGATATTCAGGGTGAGCCTCGCTTCCAAGTCCTCTCGACTGTCCGCAAGCACCTCGAACGCAACGGCTGGATCACGAACGAATGGCGCGTCATCTGGGCGAAGCATGTCATCGCGTGGGTTGAAGAGGCGACCGCGCGTGGCTCGGCCGAGATCGACGACGCCGACCTGCTTCGGACACTGGACATGGAGCGAGCCAACATGGATCGTGCCGTGGATGTCGTGATCGCTGCTCAAGACGCCGGCTATGTCGAGGCTGCCGCGGTGTCCCTCTGGGCGTATTGGATGAAGAGACCTGGATTGCGAGTTGCACTCGACCGCCTTCGGCGGGCTAGAGGCCTTGTGGCCAAGCACGGCACTCCCGACTTCGCGTTGCTGACCGCCTGCATGATCTTCGAGGCGTCCGTGGGTGACATAGACGAAGCGGCGGACATTGCAGGCGAGTGCATCGCCGTGGCGCGGGCGAGCGCCGACCCTGGCATGCTCGTTCGGGCGCTCGGCAATGCCTCGAACGTCCAACGGCGGCGGGGTGACTGGCTGGAAATGGATGCCCTCCGCGCCGACATGCTGCGCCAGTACCAGTCCGATCCCGACCACCCAGAGCTGTCACGCCGGGCAGGCGACATCTTCGCCCTCGCCGCTTCGCGGGCGCTCGGACGCGCCGAACTCGACGATGCTGAACGATTTGCCCGACGCTCCATCGAATTCGGTTACACGCCCGCCCTTGACGTCATCGCCGAAGTCACCGCGGCCCGCGGTGACATGGAAGGAGCACTGGCCGTGCTGGTTCGCGCAAGTGACGAACGCGAGACGCTGGACCTTCAACAGCGCTGCGCCAACTACGGCCAGATCCTGGAATGGGCCCTGTACAACGGCGACGTATCGATGGCAACCGAATACGCCACGCTTCTCAGGGATACCGCCGCGCCCGACGGCGTGGTAGCGGTGCTCCCCGGGGCCGCGGCACCCCTTGCTCGATATCTCGCCACCTCCGGCCGAACCGAGGAGGCCCAACGGCTCATCGGAGAGGCAGTCGACAGGGTCGAGACTCACGAGGGTCTCGTCGAATTGCTCGAAGCAGCTGCCCACGTTCACGCAGAGTTCGATGTGACCGTCGCTGCGCAGTGCTCCGAATGGGCCGTGCACCTCCGGCACCTCCGCCCCCACCCGGGGGTGCCTCCAGCGACCACTCACGCCGAGCTGCTGGCGCAGCGACTGGGAGTGGGATGGGGACCATCGGGTACCGAGGAGTCGTGCCCGGCCGGCACGGCCCGAATCCGCAGCGAAGCTCGGGCGCTGCTCTCGAACGCGAGACGTCCGAGCCGGCTATGACCGGCCCGGCGTTCCGCAGTGTGGTTGCTCGGTTTAGTTCATCCCGCAGTAGCCGGTCCCGAGTCTCACACCGTTCAGCTCGTAGATGAAGTAGGGATGCTTGGTCCATCCCGTCGCCTGGAAGTAGCTGTACACGTCGACCCGGAAGTACCCGTTGCCGACGTTGTACTGGATGAACCCGGGGAGCCAATAGCTCGAGACCCCGAAGTACTGGCCGTGCGCCTGGGACTGCGGGAACGGTGTCACGTCCGTCTCGCGGAAGGTGACCCAACTCGATCCGTTCCAGTACTTGTAACGCGCGAAAACGTGACTCTGACCCATTGCCTGCACCTCGACACCGATCAGGTTGGAGTACGCCTCGTCCTGGCACATCACACGTACCGGATTCGGGGCGGCCGAGGCAGGCGCCGCGAGGAGCCCGAAAACCAGAGTCAGCGCTACAAGAGTGCTGATGACCGCGGCGACGACTGTGCGGGTGCAGGTGGTGACGACCGACATGCTCGTGCTCCTTCTTCGTTCGAGACATCGGCAGCATTCCTCAGCCGCGTTGCAGCAGCGTTGCATGAGTCGTGTGGCAGCGATCATGGCCGCCCGTCACAGACCTTGGGTGCGGAAGGGTCCGTGTGTCCTGGTCCATCTCGAGCCTCCGTGGACGGCTCTCGATCGACCGATCAGCCCGTCGACCAGCCCTCCGGCACGTACTCCGCCGAGGACTCGGCCGGGAGGACGATCTCGCCGAAGAACGGGACGTCCACCACGGTCTGCACCCGAACGTGAGCGGTGACCGGTGGCGTCGCGCCGGGCGGAGGACAGCGGCAGCTCACGAGAGCTGCGCGGTTCAGTGCCGCCACCCCCCGAGCGGCCGCAAGGGGGTCGCGCACCACCGGTGACACCGCCGCCAGCGCCGCCGCCTCCGCCGCGGTGCGGGCGTGGAAGGCTGCTGAGACCACACCGGCGGCGGTGACGACCATCAGCCCGAGGAGGAGGATGACTGCCGAGATGGCGGTGCCGAGGATCGATGCGCTCCCCCGCTCGGTCATGGTTCGACGAGCATCGACGAAGACCAGGACAGCGGAACGGAGAGTCCCGACAGAAGCGGAGTGACCAGGGGAACGTCGACCATCACGCGGACCGTCGCCGGACGACCGGCCGTCGAAGGACGATCCACCTGTATCCGTGCCCGCCGGGCGACTCCGTCGGGTAGCGCGGCGCGGACGGCGTCGACCGCCCGTGTCACATCCGGGGTCGTGGCGGCTACCCGGGCTCCATCCCGGGTAGCCGCCACCACCTGCAACTGCGTCGCCATCGTCGCCACGCCTTCGAACACGGCGATGCCGATCAGGAGCAGGAACGGGATGACGAGTGCTGCCTCGACGGTCATCGAACCCCGCTCGCTCAAATGCGGAACTTCTTCGCCGCCGATGTGACCCATCCGATGACGTCACCGAAGAGATTGCCGAGGGTCGACTTGCCCGATCCGCTCTTCGCCCAGCTGACGAGGACGACGGCGACCGCGGCCACGGCCAGCATGACGAGGACGTACTCGATCGTGCCCTGACCGCGCTCGGAATCTGCTGACAGGCGGACCTGCAGCTTGGTGAACAGTTGCGTCATGTGACGCTCCTTTCTCGACTTCGATCGACGGCCGGCCGATCAGCGGGGGGAAGCGGATCTGTCATCTGCCGAACCTCGTCACGTCGATGAGGTGGTCCAGCAGCGTCGGGCCCACCACGAGGGCGGTGAATCCGGGAAGGAGAAGCAACGCGAGAGGCACCATGACCCGCACGGGGGCGGTTCGTGCCGTCTCCAGCGCTCGGGCGACGCGCGCCGACCGATGGGCGGCCAGGTGTGCGTCCAGGGTCTGCGCCAGCGGGGAGCCGGCGGCATGCGCCCGGGCGAGGGCGGGTCCGAGCGATCCGAGTCCGTCGCATGCCAGCAAGGCCGTGGTGATCCCCGACGTTCGGGCGGAGCGGACGACGCCGGCGACCTCGTCCGCCAGCGGCCCCGTCAGCTCGGAGACGGCGTGTTCGAGGGCGCTGCCGAGAGGCAGACCTGCGGCGGCGGCGATCGACAGGAGCCGGGCGAGATCGCCGACGGTGGACTCGGCCGGTGCGACCCGTCTGCGCAGAGTGGGGCGGCGAACCGTCAGGATGCCGAGAGCGACGAGCACCGCGACGATCACGGCATCGCCCTCCGCACGATCGTCGCCACCCAGGCGACACCGATCACCGTCATGACTGCACCGGTCGACACCGTGAGGGCGTGGGCAGGGCTGGCCGAGAAGGTCTCGACGAACCCACCGGAGGAGACCAGATAGGCCAGAACGGCCAGCGGGGCACCGCCGACGATCACTCCTTGCAGCACCGGGGCAGCAACCGCGGATCGCAGCTCACGGCGGATCCGCTCGGTCTCGGTGGCCTGGGTGGCGAGTTCCTGGATCACCGCTGCCGCCGGTCCGCCTGCCTGATCGAGCAGTCGCACGGCGGCGGCGGCGGCCGCACCCTGCTCGGGGAGCGCCCGTCGCACCGCGCAGGCCAGTTCATCGGAGGCAGCGCCGATGACGACGAGCCGTTCGATCTCGTCGGACACACCGGCCAGGGCCATACGCAGCGTGCGGCCGGCTTGCAGCGACGCGAGCACCTCGAGCAGCAGCGTGGCCTCCCGACCCATGGCGGATCGTGAGTCTGCCGGGGGCCGGCCCCGGACCAGCAGGAGGGCGAGCACGAGCGCGGTGGGAAGCGGGGCGACGAGCGCCGCTGCCAGGACGAGCCGGTGCGGCCACGCCACTTCGCCCATGAACACGGCGGGGATCAGGATCATCGCAGGTCCCGTATCTCGACGACTCTCCGCACACCGTCGATGCGGGCGAGCTGCACCACCGTGTCCACCGCCGCTTCGATCTGCCGGCGCACCGCGTCGGGTGCGGGACGGCGGCTGCCGGAGAGGGCGAGGGTCTCCAACCGGAGCAACGCTTCGTCCGGCCCGTTGGCGTGGATCGTCGACATCGAGCCGGCATGTCCGGTGTTGAGGGCCGACACCAGATCGAGCGCCTCGGGTCCGCGAACCTCGCCCACGACGATCCGGTCGGGCCGAAGACGCAGCGCCGCCCGGACCAGCTGGTCGAGCGCGACGCCACCGCGGCCCTCGGCGTTCGGCGGTTGGGCCTCGAGGCGGACCCGGTGGCCGACGACCCGCAGCTCCGATGCGTCCTCGATGATCACCGTCCGCTGACTGGTGGGAATGAGGCTGGACAAGACGTTCAACAGAGTCGTCTTGCCTGTTCCCGTCCCGCCCGAGACGAGCACGTTGCGCCGATCGAGGACCAACATCCGCAACCGGTCGGCGACGGAGCGGCTGACCGAGCCCACACGGATCAGGCCTTCGAGGTCGGCCACTGCTTGCGTGAATCGTCGGATCGCCACGATCGGTCCGTCCGGTGTCGCCGGTGGGACGACCGCGTGCAATCGGCTGCCATCGGGAAGGCGGGCGTCGACGATGGGCGAGGAGCGGTCGAGGCGCAGGCCGAGCGGTGTGATCACCCGTTCGACGACGGCGAGCAGATCCCGCTCGGTGTCGAAGGAGACATCGGTGAGAAGAAGCTCACCGCCACGTTCGACCCAGATCTCCGACGGACCGTTCACCAGGACGTCGGTGACGGCCTCGTCGGCCAGCAGGTCTTCCAGCGGACCGAGCCCGACGATGTCGTCGACGACCCGGCGCAGCACGTCCGGCGGAGCGAGCGGAGCCTCGGAGCGGGCGATGTCCATCACCGCCCGCTCCACCGCCGGCCGATCGAGCGGAACGCCGGACGTCAGGACCGCGGCGGCGAGCCGAGACCTCATGTCCATCCGGAATCCCACACCGGCGACCAGGCGCGCACCCAGGCGGATCGAGGCTCCACGACGCCCCGGCAGAGCGATCGGATGGCGTCTCGGCGGAGCGGAGGAAGGACCACCCCGGGCGCCCGTGAGCCTCGAGTCGTCGCCTGCCACACGGCCCTGAAGGCCAGCTCGGGAAGCAACTCCGGCGGCTCGAGCGGAAGCACGGGCACGGAAGGGCAGTGGGGAGGAACCCGGTACACGACGGCGGGCCAGCCGGCGGTCAGAGCCGCGAGGAGATCGGCCGCCTCCTCTTCGGTGGCCCCGCCGTTGGCCACCACGGCGACCCCCGTTCGTCGAGACCGGAGTTGGCGGGCGGTGACGCCTTCACGCAGCAGGTCGACCAACGTGGGGCCGGGAAGAGGAACCGCCTGGGAATCGAGGTCAACGACGAGGCAGGTTCCGGCGGCCGAGGCGAGACCGAATGGGCCGATGCGGTGGAGCACCGGGTCGGGGCTCGAGAGTCTGCGGACGGGCACGGTCGACGAAGCTACGAGTCGGCGATGGCGCTGTGAACCCCTTGACAACACCGGCCCGATGCGCCAATGCCAGCCGGCTCGCGGTCAGGCCCCTTCGGACAGCACCGCCCTGGCTGCCACCAGTTCCGGCTCGTCGTGGCCCTCGCTGAAGGCCAGGTACCTTCGCTCGAGCTCGGCGGATTCATCGGGATCGCGCCCTTGTGTCCGGAGCAGGGAAACGAGTCGGGTCGATGCCGCCAGTTCGGTCATTCGGTCGGCGGACCCTCCCGCACCGCGTATCGCCGCCCGGTACGACTCCTCCACGGCCGCCGCGTCCGGGGTGGGCAACAGCGACGCGAAATGACCCCGCAGGACGCGGAGGTCGGGGAAGTAGGCCTCCTCGCCGCCAGCTGCCACGATCGCCTCGTCGGCCAACTCCACCGCACGCGGGAACTCGCCTGCCATGCCGAAGGCGAGGCTGCGCAGCCCGAGTATCCCGGGCCAGAACACCGGCGGAGTGGTCATTCCCCGATACACCTCGTTGCCGGCTTCGGTCAGCACCAGTCCCTCCTCGGGCCTTCCCATCCCGCACAGGGCAACGCCGTGGGTGACAGATGCCAGGGCCCTCCAAATCGGCCAGTCGTTGACCCTCGCCACCTCGGCGAGCTCGACGGTGTGGGTCTCCGCCTCCTCGAAACGACCGCTCTGGAGTGCGAGCAACCCGGTGTGGTGGAGGGCATAGGCGAGGCTGTACTGATGATTCAGAGCCCGGGACAGTGCCAGCCCCTCGTGTGCCCGGGCCCTCGCGCGTTCGGGCCACCCTCCCCTTCGCAAGAGCAGGGCCCCTGCGTTTCGGGCCACGACTCCGGGACTCGCCCCTCCGCGGAAGAGGCGCTGCATCTCCGGATCGAACAAGCGGATCGCCTCCTCCAGGTGCGGTAGCCCGGTTTCGAGGTCACCGGACATCGCCGTGGTCACACCGAATACGAGGTGCCCCTCGACGAGGGCTGCCGGTTCGTCGCCTCGCTCGGCCTGGTCGAGGATCTCCCGTCCGATCGCGGCGGCGGTCGGGAAGTCGGTCAGGTACATGTGATAAGTGGACAGCGCCCTCAAGACCGGCAGCCGTTTGGCGGAGGCGCCGAGCTGTCCCGACAGCTCCAGGACGCGCCGGAACTGCTCGTCGGCATCGAGGGTGTAGCCGCGAACCGCCATCAGCGCCCGGCCCAGGCCGGTGCGGGCCGTCATCTCCTCTTCGAGGATTGCCGGTGACGGCTCGACTCCTTCGAGCAGACCGACGAAATCCGTCATGAGCTCGACGATCCCCTGGTGCCACCCCCGAGCGTCGTGCAGCACCCAGAGGCTCTCGAGAAGAAGGCGCAGCTGATCGATGTCGCCGGCATCGACCCAGTACTGCCAGGCGGTCCGCATGTCACCGAGCTCGGTGGCCACGTCCTCGAGGATCGATTCGGCACCGGTCGAGTCCAGTTCGCGACGCATCACGCGCGCGTGCTCAGCGAAGTAGCGGGCGTGGGCGCGCCTGGCCGCATCGGCCTCGTCGGCCACCGCGGCCAGGCGCTCGGCGGCGTACTCGCGAATCGTCTGCAGCATCGAGAAACGCTGAGATCCGCCACTCTCGGCGCTTCGGAGGAGGCTCTTGTCGACGAGCGACGCCACCACGTCGAGCGTGTCGAGGTCGCCGTACACGGCTGTCGCCACCACCTCGACTGCCTCGAGCCGAGCGGTCGAGAAGACGGACATCAACTGGAACACCCGACATTCGTCAGGGTCGAGCAGCTCGTAGCTCCACTCGATGGTGCTGCGAAGGGTGCGCTGGCGTGCAGGAAGATCCCTCGCTCCGCTCCCGAGGACGTCCAGCTGCCTGCGAAGCCGCTCGAGCAGATCCCCGGCCGAGAAGAGACTGAGCCTCGCCGCCGCCAGTTCGATCGCAAGCGGGAGACCGTCGAGCCGGACGCTGATCTCGGCCACGGCGGCGGCATTGTCCGCCGTGAGCGCGAAGTCGGCCCTGGCCGAACGTGCCCGGTCGACAAAGAGGTTCACGGCGTCGGACTCGCCGATCGAGGCAAGAGATCCCCGCGGATCCGGCAGGGTGAGCGGCGCCACCGACATCACGTGCTCGCCGCGGACACGCAGCGCTTCCCGGCTGGTCACCACCACATCGACATCGGGGCACCCGGCGAGGATCTCAGCGACTCCGACCGCCGCCTCCGTCACCTGCTCGAAGTTGTCGAGCACGATGAGCATGTTCCGGTCGGCGAGCTTGGTCTTGAGGATCTGGAGCGGCGAACCCTCCCGTGTGCTGGCGATCCCGAGATCACGCAGGATCGCTTCGAAGGCGGACTCCGGGTCGCGTTCGGCGGCGAGATCGGCCAAGAAGGCCCCGTCCCGGTATCGGTCCACGAGTTCCGCTGCGAGCTGCAGCGAGAGCCTCGTCTTGCCGGTCCCGCCGGGGCCGGTGAGTGTCAGGAGCCTGACCCCCGGAGCCTCGAGGATCCCGCGAGCGGTCGAGAGCTCGACCTCCCGCCCGAAGAACTCCGACACCTGGATCGGGAGGTTGTTCGGCCGGGCGTCGAGGGTGTTCAGCGGAGGGAAGTCCGAACCCAGGTCCCGATCCACCAATTGGTAGAGCTGCTCAGGCTGGGTGAGATCCTTGAGGCGATGGGCGCCCAGGTCACGGAGGGTGACGCCTGCCGGCAGCGAATCCTTCCCAAGTTGGGCGGCGAGGGCGGAGAGGAGCACCTGCCCGCCGTGGCCGGCAGCCATGATGCGAGCAGCCCTGTTCACCGCAGTGCCGAAGAAGTCGCCCTCCCTCGACTCTGCCTCGCCGACGTTGAGCCCCATTCGGACCTTGAGCGGCTCACCTGTCTCCCACGAGGTCTGGCCGAGCGTCCGCTGTGCCTCGAGGCACGACGCCAGGCAGTCGCCCACCGATGAGAAGGTGGCCATGAGCCCGTCGCCGGTGGTCTTGACGATCCTGCCGCCGTGCCCGGCCACCGCATCGCGGAGAATGGCATCGTGCCTGGCCAGCGCAGGACGCATCTCCGACGGATGCTGCTCCCACAGTCGGGTGCTCGATTCCAGGTCGGTGAAGAGGAGAACGAGCATCGTGGCGGAATATACGGGCTCCGGGTAGACCGCACCGGATCGGAGCGAGCTCGGGCTGGGTAACCGCTCACGCTCCCTGCCGCCGGATAACGTGGGCACGTGTCCGCCGCAGCCTTCTTCGACTTGGACAAGACCATCATCGCCCGGTCCTCGACGCTCGCTTTCGCCTCGCACTTCAAACGGGCCGGCTTGCTCAACAAGCGGGCCCTGTTGAAAGCGGCGATCGCCCAGAGCTACTACCGCATGTTCGGAGCCGACCACGAACAGTTGGAACGGATCCGGGAGGAACTCGGAGAGATGATCCGCGGCTGGGAGCGGACTCACGTCGAGGAGATCATCGAGGAGACCGTCGACGAGGTCGTCTCACCCCTCGTATACGCCGAGGCTCTCTTCCTGATCGATGATCACCACCGCCACGATCGTCCGGTGGTGATCATCTCGTCGTCACCCGTGGAAGTCGTCGGGCCACTGGGTCGGTACCTCGGCGCCGACGAGGTCATCGGAACGGTGTCGGAGGTGGACGAGGCGGGCAGGTACACCGGCAGGCTCGAGTTCTACGCCTACGCCGACGGCAAGGCCACCGCCATTCGCCGGATGACAGAGGAACGTGGCTTCGATCTCGCCGAGTGTTTCGCCTACTCGGACTCGGCCACCGACCTGCCGATGCTCGAGATCGTCGGGCACCCCGTTGCCGTGAATCCGGACAAGGAGCTGAAGGCGATCGCAGTGGACCGTGGTTGGACGGTGCTCGACTTCGAGCGGGCCGTGACCCTCCGCACCCGATTGGAGACCATTCCTGCTCCCGTTCCCGTGATCTCAGGGGCGGCCCTTGCTGCCGGCGTCGCCGCCGGCCTGGCGGTCTGGGTACTCCGCAACCGACGCAAGGTCGTCGGCTGAACGGCCGTCACAGCAGGTCCCTCGAGTAGCGGACATGAGGAAGCGGGTGGCCGCGCCACTCCTCCACCTTCTCGCCTCCGTCGGCGATCCAGGCAGCGGTCTCGTAGAATTTCCTGGCGCGCTCGTTGGTGGCGAGAACCCACAGCACGGCCCGACGGAACCCGTGCTCTCGCAGCTCCACGACCGAGTGTTCCATGAGCGCCCAGCCATAGCCGCGGTCCCACACGTCGGGGCGCAGATAGATCGCCACGATCTCGCCGGTGTCCTCGGCTCCGTCACGGTCGGGACCGAGCACGCTGAACCCGACGATCTCGCTCCCATCGTCGATCACGAGTAGCGATGTCTGGGGTGTGGCACTCAGGATCGCCTCATCCCATCGGGCACCGTCGACCTCCATCGTGTCGAGGATCTCGTCCGGCATCAGCCCCCGGTACACCGCCTGCCACGAGGCCACCCTCACCCGCGAGACAGCCGTTCCTTCCCCCGGCCGAGCGCGACGAATCTCCATGTTCACACAGTCAAGCAAAGGGATACCGCCTGGCTCCACTAGTTTGGGGGCGAGCGACGGAAAGTACGCCCGTGACCGAATACCTTCGACCGATGGAACGCCGGGTCATGGCCATGACGGCCGCCGGCCTCGATTCCGGCCAGATCGCAGAAAAGCTGAGGCGGAGCCCCGCACACATCGAGCGGGTCGTCGGCTGGTTGGACATCCCCCGCAGCCGGCCGCCCACCCGCCGATCACCCAGCGCCGTCGAAGCGCGTGTCCTCGACCTGCGGTCGGCAGGCGAATCGCACGCCGAGATCGCATCCCGGTTCAAGAGATCGGAGCGCTCGATACGACAGATCGAAGGGCTGGCACACTTCCGGCTGGCCATGGACCTTCTCGAACGAGAGGAAGCCTCGTCATGACCACGAAACTCCAGGTATGGATCGACCAGGATCTCTGCACCGGCGACGGCATCTGTTCCGAGATCGCCCCTGACGTGTTCGAGCCCCGCGACGACGGCCTGTGGGTCGTCCGCGAGGACGCCTCGCATTTCGGCACGACCATCGTCTTCGACGGGGAGGAGGGCGACGGACACGGACCGGAGGGATCGCGCGGGGTGGCTCGCGTGCCCGACTCCGAGATGGAAGTGACGATCGAGGCAGCCGAGGAGTGCCCGGGCGAGTGCATCATGCTCGAGCCGTACGACCAGAGCGCGATCGACAACAGGGGCGTCTGACACGGGCCGGCCTCTGCGGGCTCTGATACTCGAAGGACGAGGATTCGATGCGCGAGCGGGTCCGTCTCGGTAGCGGATATTGGAGATTGTGGACCGCCTCGGTGGTCTCCAATCTCGGGGACGGCGTCGCGACCGTCGCCTATCCATGGCTGGCGTCGGCCATCACCCGAGACCCGGTGCAGATCGCCCTCATCGGCGTCGCCACCCGCCTGCCCTGGCTGCTGTTCACCCTGCCGGCCGGGGTGATCACCGATCGGCTGGACCGTCGAAGGCTGATCGCATCGATGGACGCGGTCCGCTTCGGCATCACCATCGGGGTTGCGCTCTTCGTCACCGCGGTGGCGGACGACCTGGTGGACCCGACCGCGGCCGACTCCGCACCTGGAGCCAACGCCGTCCATCTGCTGGTCCTGTATGCGGCTGCGCTCGCATTCGGGTTCGCCGAGGTACTGCGGGACAACGCCGCACAGACAGTCATGCCGGCACTGGTCGACCGGTCACAGCTCGAACGCGCCAACGGCCGCCTGTGGGGAGCGGAGATGGTGATGAACAGTTTCGTCGGCCCCCCGATGGGCGGCCTCCTGATCGGGCTGGCGTTCGCCCTGCCGTTCTTCGTCGACGCCGCCACGTTCGCCGTGTCGGCGGTGCTGATCGCCTCGCTCGGCGGAACATTCAGGGCGACAGGCGAACCGTCCGCCGGCCGCCCCAGCTTCCGAGCCGACATCGTCGAAGGGGTACGGTGGCTGTGGCGACACCGCCTGCTGCGAACGATGGCCATCATCCTCGGAGTCATGAACGCCGTCGTCATGATGGCGCTCTCGACCTATGTCCTGTTCGTCCAGGAGATCCTCGGTCTCGCAGCCGCCAGCTTCGGTGTCCTGCTGAGCGCCGGCGCCGTCGGCGGGGTCCTGGGAAGCGTGTTGGCGTCCCGGATCAGCCGACGCATAGGACGGGGCGCCTCGTTGTTCACCGCCATCGCCGTCTCCGGGGCGACATTGTTCGTCACCGGTCTGACATCCTCGGCTCCGGTCGTGTGGTCGATGTTCGTCCTCTCCAGCTTCGTGGCGGTCCTGTGGAACGTCATCACGGTCTCGCTGCGCCAGACAATCATCCCCGACCGGCTGTTGGGCAGGGTCAACAGCGTCTATCGCTTCTTCGCCTGGGGGATGATGCCGGTGGGAAGCGTGCTTGGTGGAGTGATGGTGGCGGTGACCGAGCCGCTGGCGGGCCGCTCCACCGCACTGCGAGCACCGTTCTTCCTCGGCTCGCTCGTCTTCCTGGCGCTGTTCCTCTATGCCCTGCCGACCCTCAACACCGCCCGGATACGGGAGGCGACTGCGGCGGCGGAGTCCGAAACTCCGACCGCGCCGGCGTGAGACCGATCACCCGTCGCTGCCGGGTCCACGGTCGCGCACGGTCTCGACGTCCTGCAACGCCTTCCGCAGATCCGAGAGCCATTCCTCCTCGTGACGACCGACGAGTTTGACGCACCACTGCAGCGCCTCGCTGCGTGACCTGGCGACGCCCGCATCGATGAGCGTGTCGAGCACGCGTCGTTCCGCCATGCGGAGTCGGGTCATCGCCGGGGCCGACAGGTGCGTGAAGAGGTGGTGAGTCTCGCCGCACCGGATCGACCAGGAGACCTTGCGCTCGAAATGGCGTTCCGCTGCTGCTGCGATCTCCATCCGCCGAGCACGCGATTCCTCGCGAAAGTCCGCGATCCGGGAGCGTTCCGCCTCCCGGCGGGCAGTGTCGCCCGCGTCTCCGACATCGGGGGCGTTCAGGGTCCCGGTGACGATGATCTCGTCACGGTCGGTGTTCACCTCGACCGGATGGATGAACCAGGCATCGGGTGTGCGACCGGCGAACCAGCCGAGGATCGTGTCGTCGCTCATGTCGTTTCCTCCCGGGAAAGATGAACGAACCCTACCACACCTGATTACTAAATTACACAATTACACTGACCAGCGAGAGCCACGAGACGGGCAGCGCTACGGGGCATGATCGTCTTGGTCGGCAGATTCGTCCGGCTCCCTCTTGTCGGGAAGGGCCCACAGGGCGAGAAGGGCGAGTGAGCCGGCCCCCATCGCCAGTGCCAGCCACCCCCAACCGCGGGTCTCGGAGGAAGTGGCGGGAGCCGTGGTGGGCGCCACCGGAAGAGCGCCCAACAGCGCCCGATCGAGCCCGATGTCCGTGAGACGCATCGGCGCCGACTGCGTCCCCACCCCGTCCAGGGCCTCGAACACGACCACCAGGTCGACCCTGCCCACCTCGAAGATCCCTCCATACCGGCCCGGCGACCTCTCACGCAGCGCGAACGTCTCCTGCCGGCCGCCGGGCTCGATGGTGTGGACGACCACGGATCCGCCCGGAGCGGCCGAGACCGACAGGTCGATCTCCATCCGCGACGCAGTCGTCTCCCTCCCTTCGACGGCCGGATCCACGAAGGAGCCGCCGACCTGGAAGAACACGAGAAGAGCAAGGAACACACTCATCCCGCTTCAGGGTACGCCCCCGGCGGCACGTATCCAGGTGAGTACCGGGGGTGTGTCGCCGAATTCAGGGAGCGTGTCTGCGAAGCATCGGGTCATGCGGCGAGGGCGCAATCGGTAGCTGCGACGAGCGCTTCGACCCCGATCGTCACGGCCGGAGAGGTGGGCTCATCAAGGCGGCGACCCACCACTAGCCTCCGGGGAGAAACCCATGACGACACAACGCACACTCTTCGACAAGGTCTGGGACGAGCACGTCGTCCGCGCCGTCCCCGGCGAACCCACCCTCCTCTACGTCGACCTTCACCTCGTCCACGAGGTCACGTCACCGCAGGCGTTCGACAGCCTCCGCTTGTCCGGCAGGACCGTCCGCCGCCCCGATCTCACGGTCTCGACGATCGATCACGGGGTGCCAACCAAGGATCGGGCACTCGGGATCAAGGACGCGATGTCGAAGAAGCAGATCGACACTCTGATCGCCAACTGCGATGAGTTCGGGATCACGCTCTACGGCCTCGACGATCCCCGGCAGGGAATCGTGCATGTGATCGGACCGGAACAGGGAATCACGCAGCCCGGGATGACGATCGTGTGCGGCGACTCGCACACCGCCACCCACGGTGCATTCGGAGCGCTCGCCTTCGGAATCGGCACCTCCGAGGTCGAGCACGTGCTCGCCACCCAGACGCTTCCCCAGTCGAAACCGAAGTCCATGGCGATCACCGTCGAGGGAGAACTCCCCACCGGCGTCACTTCCAAGGACATCATCCTCGGCATCATCGCCCGGATCGGAACGGCCGGGGCAAACGGGCACGTCATCGAATACCGAGGCCCCACCATCGACGGGCTCTCGATGGAGAGCCGCATGACCATCTGCAACATGTCGATCGAGGCTGGGGCGCGGGCCGGGATGATCGCACCCGACGAGACGACGTACTCCTACCTGAAAGGTCGGCCCAACGCCCCGCAGGGCGCAGACTGGGACGCGGCGCTCGAGCACTGGCGCACGCTCCCCACCGACCCGGGGGCCGTGTTCGACCAGGAGCTGCTCGTCGACGCCGGCGCGCTGGCGCCGTACGTGTCGTGGGGCACGAACCCCGGTCAGACGCTTCCGGTGACCGAGCGAATCCCCGATCCTGCTTCGTTCGAGGACCCGGTCGAGCGCGAGTCGGCCGGTCGGGCGCTGGCCTACATGGGGTTGGAGCCCGGTACACCGATCACGGACATCCGTCCGGACCGCGTCTTCCTCGGGTCGTGTACCAACGCCCGCATCGAGGACCTACGCGAGGCGGCCAAAATCGTGGATGGCCGGTCCGTGGCCGAAGGGATCAGTGCCATGGTCGTACCCGGCTCGGGGCTCGTGAAGTTGCAGGCCGAGCAGGAAGGCCTCGACGAGGTCTTCAAGAGGGCGGGATTCGAATGGCGTGATGCCGGATGCTCGATGTGTCTGGGCATGAATCCCGACATCCTCTCTCCCGGCGAACGCGCCGCCTCGACGTCGAACCGGAACTTCGAGGGCCGCCAGGGGAAGGGTGGCCGCACCCACCTCGTGTCACCTGCGATGGCGGCGGCCGCCGCGGTCGAAGGCCACTTCGTCGATGTCCGCACGTGGAGCCGAGGAGACACATGAACCCCGTGAGCATCATCACCGGAAGCATCGCCCCGCTCCCCCGGGCCAACGTCGACACCGACCAGATCATGCCCAAGAACTTCCTGAAGCGAGTGGAGCGCTCGGGCTACGGCGAGTTCGTCTTCTGGGACTGGCGGAAGGACGAGGACGACTTCGTGCTGGAACGGCCCGAATACGCCGACGCCAAGGTGCTCGTCACCGGCGCCAACTTCGGATCCGGGTCGTCCCGCGAACACGCCCCATGGGGCCTGCAGGACTGGGGATTCGAAGCGGTCGTCGCCCCCTCCTTCGCCGACATCTTCTTCAACAACTGCACCAAGATCGGGCTGCTGCCGGTCATGCTCTCCGACAAGGAGGTGCAGTGGCTGATCGAGTTGGGCGAGTCACAACCCGAGGCGGAGATCACCGTCGATCTCGATGCCCAAACCGTGACACACGGAGCCGAATTCGAGGCGAGGTTCGAGATCGACCCGTTCACCAAGCATCGGCTCCTCAGCGGCCTCGATGACATCGGGCTCACGATGCAGTACGCCGACGACATCACCGCCTTCGAAACCACACGGCCCAGCTACAAGCCGTCGCTGACCTGATCGGTCGCCGAGCCGGGTGATCCGCTCACGGCGCCATCCGCCATGGCGGGCGGGGCGATACCACGGCGCACGCGTCCGCCGACCACGATCGGTTCATGTCGCCCTCGCATGGGTGCGGACGACCAGGTCGGAGAATCCCGGCCAGACCCTCATCGCCCACCCCCCGAACGCCCGGTCGGTGAGCGCCACCGTGGCGATCCCGATGACGGGGTCCACCCACAGGAACGTACCCGCACCTCCGAAATGACCGAACGTCTCGGCGGAGGTGAGGGTGCCCGACCAATGCGGCGACTTGTCCCCTTTGATCTCGATCGCCAGCCCGAACGGGTTCGGGTCGAAGCGCCCGACCCCGGGAAGCACTCCGGACAGCTCCGCGAACACAGGTGTCCGGGCGAGATGCAGGGTCTCATCGGACACGAGGGTGGGACGCAGGAATTCCCGCGCGAGCACCTCCAAATCGCCCACCGTCGACCGCATGCCGGCGGCGGGCGATCCGTGGAGCACCGTCTCGGAGAGCTTCAGCGGCTCGAGGATCCCCAGACGGAGGTACTCGCCATATGGCATGCCCGTTCGTTCCTCCAGGTGGGCCGCATACATCTCGATACCCGTGTTGGAGTACACCCGGCGGGCGCCGACCGCGGCGAGCCGGCGATCCGAGTCGAAGTCGAGACCGGAGGCGTGCGCGAGGAGATGCCGCACGGTCGACCCTGCGGGTCCGGCCGGAGCATCGAGCTCGAGACTCCCCTCCTCTATGGCGATCATGGCGGTCAGCGCCACGAAGAGCTTCGCGATGGAGGCCACCTCGAAGCTGCCTTCGTCGCCGCCCCGGTCGAGGACCGAGTCCGCCGACGTGACCGAATACCCGCTTCCGTCCACCGGCCAGAGGTCAAACTGCTCTCCCGGAGTCACGTACCGCCCCAGGCGTTCCGTTCTCGCAGCACGTCGCGGAGCAGGTCTGGACGATCGGTGATGATGGCGTCGACACCCATGTCGAAGAACCGGCGCATCTCCCCGGATTCGTTGACGGTCCAGACGTGCGCCTGATATCCGCGCCGGTGAAACGACGCCACCGTGCGGGCGGTGAGAGGACGAAGAGGACCGAGCCTGACCGGGAATTGCACCGCATCGGCAAGCCGCGGGGCACGACCGGCCACCGCGCCGGCATAGGCGGCGGCCGACCGGAACGGGCCGGTGGAAGTCGCCACCGAACCCCGCGACAGGCGTCGGAACTCGGTCAGTCGTCGGTCCGAGAAGGAACCGACGACGAGTCGATCATGCAGGCGGTGATGCTCCACCGTCTTCCACAACGCCTCGGCCATGCCGTCCTGTTTGAGATCGACGATCAGTCGGACATCCGGGAACGAGGTGACGAGCTCCTCGAGGGCGGGAACCCGGACTCCGGAGCCCCGGAACGGATGCCCGCCGGCAGGATCGTGCCGATGGCCGGCATCCACCGCCTCCAGCTCGGCCATCGTCAGCGCCGCGACCGGGCCGGACCGGTCGGTCGTGCGATCCAGAGTGGCGTCGTGAAGGCACACGAGCACGCCTTCCGCGGTGAGGTGAAGGTCGGTCTCCAACCAGTCGAATCCGAGCTCCACCGCACCGGCAAAAGCGACCATGGTGTTCTCGGGCCACAGGATGCGGCTGCCGCGGTGGGCTATCCCGAACGGGACCGGAACGTCGAGCGATGGCATACGCCTCCCAATGCGAACGGGTCCCGCCGGCGGACGGGACCCGTTCGACTTCCGTCTGTCTGCGCCTCAGTCGGCGACGCGATCCTTCAGACCCTTGGCGGGTGCGAAGTGGGCGTACTTCTTGGCGGCGATCATGATCTCTTCACCCGTGGCGGGGTTGCGGCCCTTGCGGGCGGCGCGCGACTTGGTGGTGAAGTTGCCAAAACCGGCGATCGAAACCTTGCGTCCGGCGTCCAACTCGGCGGCGATGATCCCCTCACCATCCCTCGTCGAGAAGATCGCGTCGATGACATCCGCGGCCTGAGCCTGCGTCAGGTCGGCTTTCTTGGCGAGTTTCTGCGCCATCTCAGCCTTGTTCATCGGTCCTCCTTGTAGCGGTGTGTACCTCCCGGATCCTCCCCGGGTACGAAGAAACATAGCGTCACCATTGACGATCTCAGGGTCTTGTCGCCACGACGACTCCGCCGCTGACGACCACTGACACCCACCCAGTGTCGGGACGACGCACCAGGTCACCCAGCGAGTCGGTGTCGAGGACCAGGAGATCGGCGATGTCGCCGGGACGGAGCCTCCCGCGCTCGGGGTCGCCGAGGGCGAGGGCTCCGCCCCGGGTGGCCGCCCAGATCGCCTCGGAAATCGACAGCCCGCCCACCTCGACAAGCAGCGTGATCATCAACGCCGGCGACCGCAGCATCCTGCGCCCCGGGTCGTTGCGGCTCGCCAGGGCCAGCACCGCCCCCGCGTCCCACAGTTTGCGTGCCGGTAGCGAGCGGCCGTCGAGGAGCGCCAGCGGCTCCACGATCGAGACGACGCCGTCGATCGGCGAGAGATGGCCGGGGCCGGAGACCGACAAGGCCCCTTCGGCCGCCTCGACGCAACCGTCGGGCTCGTCACAGACCTCGATACGGGGGCGGAGCGGGCGGGTGACGGGAAGCCAGGCCTCGATCTCATGCGGAGGGCCGGGGCAGGTGACGAGCGCATTGGAGGCGAGCCGCGCCGCCGCCGGGAGGAGGATTCTGCGGAGTTCGTGGGGTGGGATGCCGGCCGGCACCCTCCAGGACACCGTGACCGACGCCGCCACTCGTTCGGCGACGCCACGACCCGCCGCCAGCGAGACGGTCTCGGACATCGGGTCGTCGGTGCCGCCGACCGCCAGGTCGAAGGACGTGGTTCCCTCGACCACCATGGCCGCGGCCAGACCAGCCGCCCTTTCCACCGCTGCCTCCGGTTCCCCGATCGGGCCACGGCCCAACAGCTCCGTCCCGGCGTCGATGAAGCCGGGGCAGACGATCCGACCGCCCGCATCGAGGCTTGGAAGCTCAGCGTACCTGCTGGGCAGATGCCGTTCAGGGCCGACCCACGTGACCCTTCCCCGTCGGATGGCGAGGGCCGCATTCTCGATCCCACCGAGCAGACCGTCGTTACGACGGTCGTTCGTGACGACGAATCCGATGGCCCTGATTACCCGATCGACTTCCTCAGGACGGATGGCGTCCAGGGCGACCTCTGCCGCCAGCGCCGCACACTCTCCACAGACACCGACCCCACGGGGGCCGGCGACGATGGAACCCGCGGCCTCTGCGCTTCGACTGCAGAAGGAGCATCGCGCGGTTGCCATCGCGCCAACGCTACCGGTCAGTTGCGGGGCTTCCCGGCTTCCTCGGATTTCGCGAGTTCGATGGTCTCCACCATCGCATGGGCGAGCGAGGCCATCGCCATCGCCTGCTCCGGGTCGAGTCTCCCCTCGTGAACCTCGGCCACGGCCCGCTCGAGTCGAGCCACGACATCGTCGAGGTTCTCGGAAGAGGAGCGGCGGACCCGGGCGGCCGCCTGATTCGTCTTCTCGCCGGCCTGGCGTCGTTCGATCGAACGTTCGGGGTCGTGAGCGAAACAGAAGCCCCGCTCGCTTATGGCTGCCGAACCGCAGATGTTGCCGTCCGCCCGGACGCCGATGCAGGTCGACGCCGTGTTCGACTCGACGTTCGTCTCACTCCCCGTCCGGCCCACCGACATCGAACGACGTTCGGGTTCTGCCGGTGAGGGGTGTCGGGCGTCCAAGTCCTCGGCCAGGTCGACGTTCACGTGCAGGCGCCTCCTCAGTTCCGCCAGCGGAATGCGGTCCTTGGTCGGAGTGAAGGCACGTCCGGCGGGTGTCACCTCGTCGACCGGGGCGCCGCCCTGCTGCACCGCCTCGGCCTTCGCACGCCACCAGGTGCGGACCCGGTTCACCGCCTGCTGGGAACGATGATTGCGGGCGGACTCGAGCATGGGCAGCGCCTCGTAGGAGAAGCCGGTGGCATCGTCGGGCGTGAACATGAGCGTGTCCGAACCGACGCGGAGATCGAAGCGGTTGCTGCCCACACGAGACACGTCGACCTCTTCGATGGGATAGCTGCCGAGTGTCTCACCGCCGGCGCTGACCGTCAGGGTGCGATCGGTGAATGCGAGTTCCACGGGCAGTCCGCCGTCGGAGCGAGCAGCTTGGATGTCCAGGATCCCCCGATATCTCACACAGACCCCTGATGGTTGTACCGAGGCAGAGTAGCGTCGGGGCGCCGTCCCCAGGAGGTCCGTTGTCCGTCGAGTACACCGTCGAAGACGATGTCGCCGTCGTCACGCTGAACCGTCCACAGGTCTTCAACTCGATCGATCAAGCCCTCAGCGACGGGCTGTCCAGCGCCTTGGCGCGAGCTGCCGGAGAGGCACGAGCGGCCGTGATCACCGGCTCGGGGAAAGCATTCTGCGCCGGCGCCGACCTCGTCGACCTGCTCGGGGACTACGAGGCCGACGGGCCGCAGCTCGAGAATGTCATCTCGGAACGCTTCAACCCGGCAGTGGAAGCCATCTTCGGCGCCCAGCTGCCGGTGATCGCCGCCGTCAACGGAGCCGCCGCCGGAGCCGGCATGGGCCTCGCTCTCGCCTGTGACATCCGTGTCATGGCAGAGACAGCCTTCTTCATGAGTGCCTTCATCAATGTCGCCCTGGTACCAGACACGGGAACGGCATGGTTTCTGCCGCAGATGATCGGTGTCTCCCGCGCCATGGAGATCGCCATGACGGGTCGAAGGGTTCCCGCCGACGAGGCGCTCGCCCTCGGACTCGCCGTCGAGGTGGTCCCCGGCGACCGGGTCCTCGCATCCGCCCTCGAGCGGGCGGCCCGTCTGGCCGACGGACCGCGCCACGCCTACGTGGAGACCCGCCACATCGTCCACCTCGCCGCCGCCGAGTCCCTGGCGGCGACCCTCTCCCGTGAAGCCGTGATCCAGGGCCGGCTCGGTTCCCGCCCCGCCCACCGGGAGGGAATGGCGGCGTTCGTGGAGAAGCGGGCGCCGGACTTCCGAAGCATGGAGTAGCGCCGCGAGTTCGCTCACGCCCATGGCGGGCGCCGGGCGGGATCTCAGGGCTTGATCAGGTAGATGTCGAGGTCGATGACGCCGTCGATGCCCGTGCCGAGGGCGACGGCCACCTCGTCGTTGAGCCAGGCGAGATCCTCGTTGCCGGTGTGGAAGGTGATGAGTTCCTTCGGGTGCGCTTCGGTCTTCGACACCCCGATGCTCACACCCGTCGCGGTGTATCCCACCGATTCCCGCTTCTCACCGATGACCCCGTGGATGTCGAGGCTCATGTTGCCGTCCGCGCGGAAGGTGACGTAGTCGACTCCCTGCACCGGACGTTCACCCTCCCAATGAGACGACGTCGCCGTCCCGTCGAACGGGAAGTCGACCCGCATTCCCGCAGGTCCGCTACCGATCGGACGAGGCCGAAGCGTCCCCGTGATCTTGCAGAAGTGTTCGAACTCTGGCATCCGGTCCTCCTTCATCGGTTGGCCGGACAGTACCCGCAGGCCCGCCGGGGCGAGCGCAGCTCACACGACCGAAGCGGTCGCCTTCTCAACTGCGGCATCACCTCGACGTCTGTGCCAGGACTCCCACAGTGCGAGCAACGACGGCAGCACGAGGACGGCGCCGATCAGAGACAGGCCGATGGCGTAGACCGTGACCTGGCCCATCTGCTGGAACGGAGTCAGCGACGACGTCATCAGGACCCCGAACCCGGCCATGGTGGTGAAAGCCGACCCGGCGAGGGCGCCGCCCGTGTGACGAGTGGTGGACCGCAGAGCATCTTCGAGTGAGTCGAACCGCTGGCGATCCTCTTCGAAGCGGCGGGCGATGTGAATCGTGAACGGCACGCCGATTCCGACTGCCAGGGCAGCCAGCGTGGCGGTGACGGGACCGAACGGGATCCCGGTGGCGTACATCATCCCGTACGTCCAGAAGACGACCAGCGCCACGGGGAGCATGGTGATCACCCCGAGGAAGGGACGCCGGTTCTCGAACCAGAAGCTGAACATCAACACGATCGTGGCGATGACCAGGGTGATGAGAAGCGACCGGGTCTGACTGGACGCCAGCGCATCGATGATGACCGCCGAGATGATCTCCTGGGATGTCGGGATGGCGGTCACCCCGGGCTGATCCGTCAGCGGGCTGAACACGGCGACGAGGTCGTCGCGAAGGGCTCCTGCCGCGCTCTCACCTGCCTGTGTCTGCAGGTCGACCAGGAAGGCGTCGTACGAGCCGTCGGCGGCCTGGTGCAGCACGGCAGCCGCCTGCTCCGGAGCAACCTCGGCGAGGGCGTCCCACAGCGGCGTGACGTCGGTTCCCGCCGGCACTGTCAGGTCCTGGGAGAGTCCCACCTGTCCGGCCGCGGCGAGAAGTGCGGGGGGAGAAGCCTCGGGGCCACCTTGGAGCTGCTGCCGCAACAGGGACAGCGGAGAGTTCGCAGAGGCGATCTCGCCTACGGGCGTGGAGAACGTCACGACATTGTCGACGTCCGCCAGTTCGGGATCGATCGACACGAGGGCGTTGTGCACCTCGGCCGTGGCCAGGTTCCCGACACCTTCGACGAGAACGGTCGACGACTCTCCCAGCCCTCCTCCGAATTCGTCTTGCAGGATCGTCAGCGTCTCGACGGCCGGCGAGTCCTCCGGGAGGAAGTCCGTGAAGGAGAAGCGCGTCTCGAGCTGGGTGAGTCCGAAGACGCCGACACCACCCAGGATGAGGGCGATGACGAGGGTCGGCACGGGGCCCCGTTCCGCCAGGATCGACGCTCGCTCGATCACCCGCGGGAGGAGGCGGTCACTCGAAGCTCCCATGCCGTCCGTGGGAAGCCGACCACCCGCTTCCGCCCTCCGGTCGAGCAGCCGGCGGGCCGCGGGCACGAAGGTGAGCATCAGCAGGAACGAAGCCGTGATCCCGACTGCGGACAGGATGCCGAAGTCTTTGAGGGCCGGCACCGGATTGAAGACGTTGGTGAGGAATCCGATCGCGGTTGTCACCGTGGCGAGTGCGAGTGCCACTCCGACGGTCCCGATCGCTCGACCGATCGCCATGTCGACGCTGCGGCCTTCCCCGATCTCCTCGCGGTACCTGGAGGTCAGGTGGATCCCGTAGTCGACCCCCAGCCCGATAAGAAGAACCGGAATGATCTGGGTGACGGGATTGAACGAACCGATGACTCCGATCTCGATGAGGATCACGCCGATTCCCTGCATGAACGAGATCGCAGCGAAGATCGCGAAGAGTGTGAGGAGTGTGTCGGCCGCCGTCCGGCGAGTGGACCGGACACGCGTGGCGTTGCCACGCGGTGTCAGCCAGAACACGAAGGCGAGGATGACGAGGATGATCACGGCGGCGTACCCGAACAGCCGGCCGACTTCGTCGGTGAAGTCGTCCTGATCGGCGAACAGGAGCGAGAAGCTGAACGGCCGAACCTCGTAGCCGGCGGGCACGTCCACGGCGGAGACCGCATCCGCCAGGGCGGTCTCGACCTCGATCACGGCATCGAATGCCTCGTCGCCGCCGGCGCCGTCAGGCGACTCGACGAAGACCAGGATCAAGCCTGCCGAGGCCGAAGCCGATGCCGGATCGGACTCCTGATCGAGAAGGGCGGTGACGAACCCGAGCTGGGCGGCGGCTGCCGGATCCTGCAGCGCCTGGGTGTATACGGCCTTCACCGAGGCGTCGTCCCCCACCGGCGCTCCCTCGGCGACGGCCTGCTGAACGGGAGCGAGGAACGAGACCACACCCGGACGCTGGGCGGTGTCCGAGATCGCATCTGCGCTGCCGCTCGAACGGAGCGCCTGTTCGATCCGTCCGGCGAGATCGAGGGCCTCAGCGGTGAAGACATCCCCGTTCTCGGTGCGGACGATGATCTGCATGACGGTCTCCTGGGCGCTCGATCCGAACAACTCGGTGATGCGCTCGGAGGCGAGCAGCTCCGGGTTGTCGGGAGCGAACCCCTCGTTGCCCTGACTGATCTCGGCCTGACCGGCCAGGTATCCGAAGATGGCGAACAGGCCGAGGGTGACGACGACCACCGCCAGCGGCGCACGCTGTACGGCGGCGGCGATGGCGCGGATGACACGGTTCACGGGTTTTCCTCACGGTCAACTGGGGGATCAGGGAATCCTGACGACGACAAACTAGTGACGTCGGCGTGTTTGACAGAATCCGACACGACGTCGATTCAACCCAGCAAGGCTCGGGTCGCCTCCAGGAAACGATCGTTCTCGGCTGGGGTGCCGACGGTCGCCCGGACCCATCCCCGGAACACCCGGACGATCACACCCATCCGGAGGTACGCCTCCGCCGCGTCACCGAGCGAGCCGGCGTCGAGGTACACGAAGTTCGCCTGCGAGGGGACGAACGCCACTTCCAGATCTGCGAGAGCCGACTCGATGCGTGCCCGTTCGGCGGCATTCGTCATACGACGGGCCGTGATCTCGTCAGGATGGCGCAGCGACTCCTCGGCGGCTGTCTGTCCGAGGCTCGTGACCGTGAAAGGCGCCTGGGCCTTTCGGAGCTCGACGATCGTCTCCGGCTTGCCGACCCCGTAACCGACCCGCAGGGCGGCGAGACCGTGGATCTTGGAGAAGGTGCGCGTCACCAGGACGTTCTCGCGCTCGAGGGCCAGGGGCACCGCCGTCGCATGGTCGGGGGCCGTCACGAACTCGTGGTACGCCTCGTCGATGACGACGAGGACACGCTCGGGGACGGTCTCCACGAACCGCCTGATCTCGTCGGATGCGAGGTACGTACCGGTCGGGTTGTTCGGGTTGCAAACGTACACGACGGTTGTGTCGTCACGGATCGCCGATGCCATCGCCGCCAGATCGTGACGATGGCCCACCAGCGGTACCTCCACCCGATCCGACATCGAGAGGATCGAGGCCAGTCGATAGATGACGAAGGATGGCCAGGCGTACACCGCCGACGTGCCGGGCCCGCCGACGGCCATCGCCACCACCCGGAGGAGGTCGGACGAGCCCCCTCCGACCCACACCGAACCCGCACCCACGCCGAGATGGGCGGCGAGGGATGCCCGCAGCTCGACGGCGTCGTTGTCCGGATAGCGGTGCACGTCGCCGACGACCTGGCTCATCTTCCTCTGGACTGCCTCGATCGGCGGGACGGGCGACTCGTTCGACGCCAGCTTGATGATGTCAGCGGGGTCGAGCCCGTTCTCACGCGCTATCTCGGCCACCGAACGGCCCGGTGAGTACGGCGAGATCTGGCGGACGTCTGCACGGAAGGTCGGCACCGGCGAGAGGATAGGAGCGGTCGGCGGCCTGCCAGACTGCGAGACCGTGCGGACCATGCTCCTCCTCCTCGTCGTGGCGGTAACCGGCTGCGGGAACGGCTCGTTGACCCCTGCGAACGTGGCGGCCGAGCCAGGCGGTGGTCTCGCGATCTCGTTCAGCCGCGCGTTCCCTCCCGACTTCTGGGAGCCGGGAGGCCACGCCTACCGGTTGGTGATCACCTGTCCTTCGCAGAGCGTGGGACCTCCGGTCGTACGATTCGACGTGTCGACCGACGCCGCACGTGCCGGAACCGTCTATCTGCGCTTCGACGGAACAGGTCGAAACCTCCTCTCCCCCGCCGATCTCGCCTCGGTGCATCCGGACGACACCACGATCGCAGTGGTCACGCTGGCCGGGATGACGGAATCCGGAGCGGAGGAGGCACGGGCGGCGTGCGAAGGTACGGTCGTCTACGACGGGCTCGACCCCGAGCCTCTGGAGCCGGGCCCGCCCTTCAGTCCCTGAGGAGCCAGTCGTAGAAACCCGCGTCCCGGTAGACGCGGTCGAAGGTCTCGAAATGACCGGAACCGTCGAGGACCCTGAAGTCGAGCGTCGCCCCGCACCGCTGCTCCCACGCCTCGATCACGGAGACGTTGAGCTCGGGCAGCGACACCAGGTCGTTCGCCCCGTGATAGCCGCGCAGGTCGACATCGGCGAGAGCGCAGACGTCGATGTCCTCCGGGAGCGCCGTCGTGCCGTACCCGCTGCCCGACAGGGACGCCACCTTCGCGAACCTGTCCGGGAACCTCGTCGCCACGTGCCAGCTGCCGTATCCCCCCATGCTCAACCCGGTGAGCGACACCCGATCGGGATCGAGGCCGTAGGCATCGAGCACGTGGTCGACCAGAGCCATGACCGTCTCCGGCTGCCGACCCTGGTCCCACGACGTCCCGGGCACGGCCTGCGGGGCGAGCAGCACGAACGGAAGGGCGGTGGGGAGCTCGTCGAACAACAGCACCGCCGGAAGCCCATAGGAGGTCAACCAGCGGCTGTCGTAATCGTCGTCACCCGACCCGTGGAGGAACACGACGAGAGGAAGGTCGTCTCCCGGCCGGTAGCCGTCGGGAAACCGCACCAGGTAGCGCAGCTCGTCGGCCGGGACCGCTCTCGTCACCATCTCCTCCGGGATCTCGAACGTTCCCTCCAGAAACGTGCCCGTCTGGAGCTGAGATGTACAAGCCGTCAACAGGAGAAGCAGAGCCGAGAACCGCCGCATCGAGCGATGATCGCACACGGGAGCGGACGTCCCTCACTTCGGTAGCCTTCCGACGGCATGCGGGAGTACCACCACGATGCCGACGATCTGATCCATCCGCTGGCGGCGCCCTTCCGTCTCGACGGGACCCGCGGTGAGGCGTTCGTCCTCGTCCACGGCTTCACCGGGAATCCGGCTCACTTCCGTCACCTGGGCGGTCAACTGCACCATCTGGGGTTCACGGTGAATGCACCCCTGCTCCCCGGCCACGCCAAACGTGCGGAGGCGCTGGCGTCGGTCACGAGGTCGGATTGGCTCGCCGCCACGATCGACGCCGCCCGCGAGGTGGGAGATCACAACCGGGTCCATCTGGTCGGCCTGTCGATGGGCGGCCTGCTCGCGATCCTCGCCGCCGATCGAACGAAGGTATCCACGATCACCACGGTCAACAGTCCGGTCATCTTCCGGGACTGGCGTATCCGGTTCTCCCGTGCAGCCCGCCGCGTTCGTCCCCGGGTGGACTGGCCCGACGAACCGCCTCCCGACCTCGACGAGGAGGTGAGAGACAAGTGGATTCACGCGTCGGGATTCCCCACCGTTGCCGCTGCCGAGCTGTACAGCCTCTCCCGGGAAGCGTTGAGAGCGGCCCGGACGGTGACGGTCCCATCGCTGGTGATTCAGTCGAAGACAGACGACACGTCGGATCCGCGGAGCGGACCCATCCTTCGTCGCGCGCTCGGGTCGAACTCTCGGCTGCTCTGGCTCGAACGCTCGATGCACAATGCCCTGTTCGACAGGGAACGTGACGTGATTCGAGACGCCGTCGTGGAAATGGTTTCCGGATGACGACGATCGCCGTGTTCGGGTCCTCCGCCACCGAGCGCGGCACACCGGAGTGGCGAGAAGCCGAGTCGCTCGGACGGGAGATCGCCAATCGCGGATGGAGTGTCGCCACCGGGGGATACGGAGGAACGATGGAGGCGGTCTCCGCCGGAGCTGCCGCGATGGGAGGACGGGTGGTGGGTGTCACCGCGCCGTCGATCTTCCCGGAGCGCACCGGGGCCAACGTCCACGTGGGACACGAGGTCGTCGAGACGACCATCTCGCTCCGCATCGCCCGGCTCGTGGAGTCGACAGACGGCGCCATCGTGCTGCCCGGGAGCATCGGCACCTTCGCCGAGCTAGCGGTCGCATGGAACGCCGCCTTCGTCGCACCCTTCCGGGGAGACTCGCCGAAGCCCGTCGTCGCGGTCGGCCCGGTGTGGGAATCGATCATCGCCACCATCCATGAGCTGCTGCCCACCGGAGAGGGGATCGTCCGGGTCGTGCCCACCGCGTCGCTCGCCCTCGCCGAGGTCGTGGCGATGATCCGCGGAAGTGGCGGTGAGCCGGAATAGCCTGAAACCGATGGCACGACACAGAGCTGGTCGAAAGCGGCGGGCGGCGAGACCTCGTAGAGAGTGTCGCGCCGCCCACGCCTACGGTCCCGGGCAGGCCGTCGGCGCCGGCATCCTCCGGTTCGTGTGCAACGCCTGCGGCGCGGTGAGCATCGACATCACCGGCGTCGACACTCCGACTGCTATCGGTTCGCTCTTCGAGTCGGCAGAAGGCACACTCGAACGGACGTGACCGACACACCGATCCTGGCGGCGGGCGGACTCGTGATCCGCTCCGACGAGGACGGTCCCCTCCGCGTCTTGGTTGCCCACCGCCCGCGCTACGACGACTGGTCGCTGCCGAAGGGGAAGGCGGATCCGGGTGAGACACCCGAGCTCACGGCCATCCGCGAGGTCGAGGAGGAGACGGGCGTCCGGGCCGACGTGATCGCACCGCTCGCCGAGATCGAATACGCGGTCTCGACGGGACGTCGAAAGGTCGTTCGTTACTTCGCCATGCGTCATCGCTCGGAAACTCCTTTCGTTCCGAACGAAGAGGTCGACGAGATTCGTTGGCTCACCACGGAAGACGCCGCTCGGCTGGTCTCGTACGACCACGATCAGGCCCTCCTCTCCGCCGACCTCGAGCACCTGTTGTCGATCGGAACGGTGTGGCTCATACGTCATGCCGCCGCCGCTAACCGAAACGGGTGGACGGATGAAGACCGCATCCGGCCCCTCACGAAGAAGGGGATCAAACAAGCCGAGGCGATCGCGCGCGGGCTCGAGACCCACGGCATCGATGCCGTCTACTCGTCTCCGTACGTCCGGTGCCGACAGACGGTCGCGCCGCTCGCCGAACGGACGGGCAACACCGTGCAGGACGCCGAACTTCTGGCCGAGGGCGCCCGCGACCGGGAGACGCTGGAGTGGCTGACGACAATGGGCGGCCGACACGTGGCCGCTTGCAGCCACGGTGACGTCATCCCCGGCGTGATCCGGCGTCTCGATGCGATGGGCGTGCCCCTCCACAGCCCCCACGGCGTGTTCGACGTCAAGAAGGGCTCCATCTGGATCCTCGCCCTCGAAGGCGACCGGGTCGTCTCGGCCACCTACACGCCCCCACCTCCCGTCTGAGCCCTTCCTGGTCGAACCCACGGCGACGACCTGGGGCCACCCCCGTCGCGGGGATGGCTTCGATCAGTCGAGGGCGTCTGCGACCAGCGCCTCCTGCTCGGCGGCGTGGCGCTGGGCCGACCCGGTGGCGGGGCTCGCTGCTTCCGCCCGTCCCGCATACCGTGGTTCCCGCCCGAAGATTCGCCTAAGCGGATGCCACAGGAATCCGTACGCCCCCATGTTCTGAGGCTCTTCCTGGCACCACACCAACTCGGCCCTGTCGTGTGCGGAGGCCACAATGGCGAGCTCCGATTCCGGGATCGGGAAGAGTTGCGGCACACGGACGATGGCGACGCCTTCGATCTCCTTCGCCTCCCGATGGGCGATGAGATCGTGATACACCTTGCCTGTGCACAGAACCACCCGTCGCGCTCCATCCGGCTCGGTGGGATCGGTCACCACCGGCTCGAACCGCCCTCCCGACAGATCGGATGCGGTCCCGAACGAAGCCTTCGTTCGCAGAAGCGACTTGGGCGTGAAGACGATCAGCGGCTTGCGTGGTCGGAGCAGGGCTTGTCTGCGCAAGAGGTGGAAGTACTGCCCGCTGGTGGCCGGCACGACCACTCGCATGTTGTCATGGGCACACAGGTTGAGATAACGCTCGATGCGGGCGGAGGAATGCTCGGGCCCCTGTCCTTCGTAGCCATGCGGGAGCAGCAACGTGAGACTCGTACGCTCACCCCACTTGCTCTCACCCGGCGCCAGGAACTGATCAATGATCACCTGAGCGCCGTTGGCGAAGTCGCCGAACTGCGCTTCCCACATGACGAGGGCTTGCGGCCATTCGATCGAATAGCCGTATTCGAAACCGACGGCGGCGAATTCGCTGAGCAGCGAGTCGACGATGCGGACACGGGTCTCGCCATCGGTCAGGAGCTGAAGCGGGATCCACTCCCTGCCGGTCCGATAGTCGGTGAGTTCGGCGTGTCGATGGCTGAACGTACCCCGCCGCGAGTCCTCACCAGCCAGTCGAATGGGCGTCCCCTCCCGGGCCAGCGAGCCGAAGGCGAGCGCCTCGGCCGTTCCCCAGTCGACCAGATCGTGGTCGAGAGCCTTCCGTCGGTCGTCGAGGAGGCGCTCCAGCTTGGGATGGACGACATGACCGTCGGGCGGTGTCGTGATGAATTCGAGGATGGTGTCGAGTTCTTCACGAGGAACGGCAGACACCGGATCGGTCACGGGTTCGACCGTCGGTCGCGGACCGCTCGATGCCGGACCCTTCTCTCGCGATGCCGCGAATGCCCGATCCATCTCGGCCTGGAATTCGGCGACGAGGCCCTGGGCTTCCTCGTCGCTCACGTCACCCTGGGTGACGAGACGCTCCATGTACAGGTTGCGGACGGACCGGTGCTGATCGATGAGCTTGTACATCACCGGCTGGGTGTACGACGGTTCGTCGCCCTCGTTGTGACCCCGGCGGCGGTAACAGATCATGTCGATGACGACGTCCTTGTTGAACGCCTGGCGAAAGGCGAAGGCGAGGCGCGCCACCCGTGCCACCGCCTCTGGGTCGTCGCCGTTGACATGGATGATCGGCGCCGCCACGGTCTTGGCGACGTCGGTGGCGTAGAAGCTCGATCTGGCATCGAGCGTCGACGTGGTGAAACCCACCTGGTTGTTGACGATGACATGGACGGTCCCCCCCGTGCGGTATCCGCGCAGTTGGGAGAGATTGAGGGTCTCCACGACCACCCCCTGGCCGGCGAAGGCGGCGTCACCGTGTATCAGGATCGGCAGCACCTGCTCATGGCCCGTCTTGCCGAGCCGCTCCTGTTTCGCCCGCACGACCCCCGCGAGTACCGGATCGACCGCTTCGAGATGGCTCGGGTTGGCGACGACCTGCACTTCGATCGGCCCGTTCTCCGAGTCGTACTTGCCGGAGGCGCCCAAGTGGTATTTCACGTCGCCGGAGTCGGCGAACGACTCGGGGTCCAGCTCACCCTCGAACTCCCGGAACACCCTCTCGTAGCTCTTGCCGATGACGTTGACGAGGACGTTGAGCCGTCCGCGATGGGCCATCCCGAACACGGCCTCGCGCATGCCGTCGCCCGCCGCCGCCCCCAGGAGCGAATCGATGAGCGGAATGAGGCTCTCCGAACCTTCCAGACCGAACCGCTTCTGGCCCACGAACTTGGTCTGGAGAAATTTCTCGAAACCCTCGGCCTGCTCCAACTTCCGCAGGATGCGGAGTTTCTCGGCCTTGTCGACGGTGGGCGCCACGCCCTCCAGATGCTGCTGGATCCACCGCTTCTGGTCGGTCTCCTGCATGTGCATGTATTCGACACCGACGCTTCTGCAGTAGGCATTACGTAGGGCCGACAAGATCTCACCGAGCTTCATCACCGCGGTACCGCCGATACCGCCGGTGGCGAACTCGCGATCGAGGTCCCAGATGGTCAGGCCGTAGTGGAGCGGATCCAGCTCCCGGTACATCGTCGGCTTCTTCTGCCGCAGGGGATCCAGATCGGCGATCAGGTGCCCGCGCACCCGGTAGGCGTTGATCATCTGGAAGACCTTCGCCTGCTTCTCCGACCACGCGGGGGAGCCCTGCGGCGGGTTGTCGTCCACCGCCCAACGGGCGGGGGTGTACGGGATGTCGAGCGCCTCGAAGATGCGGTCGTAGAAGCCGTCCTCGCCCAACAGCAGCTCGTGGATACGGCGTAGCAGCTCGCCGCTCTGGGCGCCCTGGATGACCCGGTGGTCGTAGGTGGACGTGAGGGTGATCGTGCGCCCGATGCCGTGCCGGGCGAGGTAGCGGGGGTCTGCTGCCTCGTACTCCGGTGGGTAGGCGATCGCCCCCACGCCGACGATGACGCCTTGCCCTGCCATTAACCGGGGCACGGACTGGATCGTGCCGATCGTCCCGGGGTTGGTGAGCGTGGCTGTCGTACCGGCGAAGTCGTCCGGACTCAGCTTGTTGTTCCTGGTCCGGTCGACCAGATCCTCATACGCCCTCCAGAACGTGTGGAAGTCCATCTCGTCCGCGGCCTTGATGTTCGGGACCACCAACACCCGATCGCCGGATCCCCGCTCGATGTCGATGGCGAGACCGAAATTGACGTGGTCGTGTTGGACGACGTGCGGCGCACCGTCGACCTCGGTGTAGGAGACGCTCAATGCGGGACTCTCGCGCAGCGCCCGGACGACCGCGTATCCGATGAGATGGGTGAAGCTCACCTTGCCGCCCGAGATGAGACGCTTCAGCTGGTTGTTGAGGATGAGGCGATTCACTTCGAGGAGCTTGGAGGGAACCACCCGGAACGACGTGGCGGTCGGAACCGTGAGCGACTCGTCCATCCGCCGGGCGATGGTGGCCGTGATCCCCTTCATGGGTGTCGTGTCCTCGTCGGGTTTCACCCGACCATCGGCCGCTCGGGACGAGGCGGCGACATCCCCACCTGACTCGGCGACCGGCGGAGGAGCGGAGGCGGGTTCGCGGGCGCCGTCGGTGGAGGGTGCCGGCTCGTGCTCACTGAGGTACGTCGCCCACGACTCGCTCACAGAGCCGGGATCAACGAGCCAGCGGGCGCGCATCTCGTCGATGAGCCAATCGTTCGGACCTCGGTCGAGCGTGTCCGCCATCTGTCCGATGCTAGGAGAACGGCCCGCAGGGGTGTCGATACCCTCTACTCGATCGCAATCGGTTCCTTCTTCCTCGCGGCCTCGACCTTGCGTAGGGGACCGAGAGCCGTTCGCCCCATCGCAACGCACGGTGCCATCGTCGGAAGGACCGGTACCGGCGTGGGGTTGATCGAGGAGGCGATGTCGCAGGGATCCCCTGTCTCGTGATCGACCGGGGGCGTGACAAACCCCGCTTCGAACTTCCCCGGTCTCGAACCCCGATCTCCGTCCGTGGGTGGACGAGACCGCGGTCGCTCGCGCAGGAAAAGTCCGCTGATTGGAGCGCTTTCCTTTGTGACGGCGGCGTCCGAAAGGCCTATCGTTGTCCCGCTGCCCCACGGGGCTCATCAAACAAGGAGGAAGGAAACTGATGCGCAACACCAAATGGTTGCGGTCGGTCGCCGTCGCTTCGATTCTCGGAATGATCCTCGCCGCCTGCGGTGGCGGCGAGGATGTCGAGGGTGAAGGCGATGGGATTCTGACAGTAGGAACGTTGCTCCCGGTCACCGGCGACCTTGCATTCCTCGGCCCGCCCGAGGTTGCAGGGGCCCGGCTCGCCGTCGACGACATCAACGAGGCCGGCGGGGTGCTGGGCGAGGATGTCGTCTTGGAGGAAGGCGACTCCGGCGACACCAACCAGGACATCGCCAACCCGGAGGTCGACCGGTTGCTGGCGAACAACGTCGACGTCATCGTCGGCGCCGCGTCGTCGGCAGTGTCGTTGCTCGTGATCGACAAGATCGTCGGCAACGGTGTCGTCCACTTCTCGCCAGCGAACACGTCGCCGACGTTCACCACCTACGACGACAACGGCCTGTACTTCCGCACGGCCCCGTCCGACCTGCTCCAGGGCAAGGTCCTGGCCGACCAGGTCATCGCCCAGGGCAACGAGACCGCGGCGGTCCTGTACCGCCAGGAGTCGTACGGTCAGGGCCTGGCGGACTCGTTCAAGGAGAACTTCGAAGCCGCCGGCGGCACGATCCCGGTCTTCACCGCCTACGCGGTGGACACCGAGAACTTCGACGCCGAGGTCGACTCGATCGTCGATGCGGACCCCGACGCGATCGTCGTCATCGGATTCGCCGAGTCGGCGAACATCCTCACGACCATGAACGAGCGCGGCATCGGTACGTCGGCGAAGAACGTGTGGGGCGTCGACGGCAACATCGGTGGCATCGGCGGCGAGCTGTCCGACCCGTCGATCATCTCCGGCATGCGGGGCACGGAGCCTTCCGTGGACCTGGGCGCGATCTCGGACTTCACGCAGCGTCTCGAAGGCGCCTTCGAGGGCGGAGTCGGCGGCATCTACGCCTATGGCGCAGAGACCTACGACGCCATCATCATCACGGCGCTCGCCGTGGCGGTCGCCGGCAGTGACGATCCGAACATCTTCAAGAACGAGATCAACGGCGTCACCAAGGACGGCACCAAGTGCACCAGCTTCGCCGAGTGCATCGCGCTCGTCGACGATGGTGTCGACATCGACTACGACGGTGTGGGTGGTCCCTACGAGTTCGTGGACGCGGGCGAGCCGGCTGCGGCCAGCTTCGGCATCCGCACCTACGACGGTGGAGACACTCCCAACTCCGACCTCGACGAGTACGTCTTCGCCTCCTGAGCGCAGACCGACGTCGATTCGTCGAGAGGGCCGGCCCCGTATGGGGCCGGCCCTCTCGCTTCCGGGTAGTTTCGGAGGGTGGCCGGTAGCCTGGCCGTATGCGGAGACAGCGCTTCGCCTCCGTGCTTCTCGTTCTCGCCGCCGCGTGCGCGCCGGCGGAGCAGGCAGCACCGCCGACCGACCCCGAACTCGTGGCGGTCGCCGAGCAGGTCTGCACCGTCATGTGGGACTGGCAGCTCGACGTCGGCGGCATCATGAACGCCATGTCGGCGGCCTCGAAGGTCGAAACCGACCCCGAGGTCAGGCAGATGCTCTACCGTGACGCGTTCGCGGACGCGCGCACTCGAAACGCCGAGTTGGAGACGACGATCTCGGCGTTACCGAACGGCCCATTCGTCGATCGAATGCGGGAGGACATCCGCAACGGTCTGTTCGCCGCCGAACAGGTCATAACGGAGATCGACCACGAAGTCGACTCGATGTACTCGACCGGACTGATCGGGTACCACCAGGTGGTCTCCCACATCTTCATCGGATTCGAGAAGGTCATCGACGTGGCCAAGCCCGAGATGGCCGATTACGGCAGCCCCGAACTCGTCCACGCCTTCATCTCGGTGGCTCAGTGCCAACACGGCGTGAAGGACGCCAACGACGGTCGTCCCCGATACGTCCCCACGAGTTGAAGGCAGGGCGTCAGTCGACCTTGGCCAGCGTGCCGAGATAGAGCTCGACGACTTTGGGATCGCTCAGCAGCTCGGCGCCGGTGTTGGTGTACGCGTTGCGGCCCTGATCGAGCACGTAGCCGCGATCGCAGATCTGCAGGCAACGCCGGGCGTTCTGTTCGACCATGATCACGCCCACGCCGGTGCGATTGATCTGCTTGGTACGGATGAACGCCTCGTCCTGGAGCGCCGGCGACAGTCCCGCCGACGGCTCGTCGAGCAGGAGCACCTCTGGCTCCATCATGAGCGCCCGGCCCATCGCCAACATCTGGCGCTCCCCACCCGACAACGATCCGGCGCGCTGTCGGGTCCGCTCGGCGAGTCGCGGGAACAGATCGAGAACGTAGCTCATCCGTTCCTTGCTCTTGTGCGGACGGAGGTAGAGCCCCATCTCGAGATTCTCCTCGACGGTGAGAGAAGGAAAGACGTTCTCGTTCTGCGGGACGTAGCCGATGCCGCGCTCGACCAACTCGTGGGCGGGGAGATCGCTGATGTCGTCACCCTTGTAGGTCACGACGCCTTCCGTCACCGGGATGAGCCCGAACAGGGCCTTGAGCATCGTCGACTTGCCGGCACCGTTGGGACCGATGATCCCCACCAACTCTCCCGGCGCCAGGACCATGTCGACACCGTTGAGGATGTTGACCCCGGGGACATACCCGGCAACCACGCCCGAGATCTCGACGAGGGGGATTTGCTCGCTCATTCGTCGGCCTCTATCTCGTGCATCTCGGCGAGGCGTTCCTCCTCCTCTTCGATGTCCAGCGCTGAATCATGGTGGACCCCGAGATAGGCGTCGATGACAGCCTTGTTCTGACCGATCGACCCCGGTGGCCCCTCGGCGATGATCCGGCCTTCCGCCATCACGACGACCCAGTCCGAGATGTCGCGGACCACGTCCATGTCGTGCTCCACGAACATCACCGTGATCCCCTCGTCCCGCAGGCTCTTCACATGTGCGAGCAGGGACTGCGTGAGGGCCGGGTTCACGCCGGCCATCGGCTCGTCCAACATGACCAGCCGCGGCTCGGCCATCAAAGACCTGGCCATCTCCAACAACTTGCGCTGGCCACCCGACAACGTTCCGGCGTACTCACCGCGCATGTGGCCCATCTGGAATCGCGTCAGCAGCTCGTCGGCGCGCGCCTCGATCTGCGCTTCCTGATCGCCCCACACGGAGCTGAGAAGGGCGTAGAAGAAGTGCTCGCCCTTCTGGCTCCTGGCTCCCAGTTTCATGTTCTCGATGACCGGGAGCTTGGTGAGCGCCTTGGTCAGCTGGAACGTCCGCACCATGCCGTTCTGGGCGAGGGTGTGTGGCGAGGGCTTGTCGATCGATTCCCCGTCGAACAGGACCGATCCTCGGTCGGGAGCGTCGAATCCGGTCAGCAGATTGAAGAATGTCGTCTTGCCGGCGCCGTTGGGTCCGATCAGGGCCGTGATCATGCCACGTTCGACCTCGAGATGATCCACGTCGACGGCGACGAGACCGCCGAACGCCTTCCGCATCCCATCGACGACGAGGATCGGATCGGGCTTCGACACGCCAGGTTCCCAGGGGAGGCGACTCAGTGGTTGTTGGGCCGTCGTGGCGTCATCGAGCATCGAGCGCCATCTCCTCTCTGGAACCGAAGATACCCTGCGGCCGGAACACCATCAGCAGCGCCAGCGACAGACCAACGATCCAGAACTGGATCTGGTCGATCTGACTCGTGTCGATTATGGACGTCGGGACCAGCCCGGCGGACACGAGTTGGCGACCGAGATTGCGAATGAACGTGATGATGATCCAGTACAGCACTGCTCCGACGACCGGGGACCACACGCGTCCCACACCGCCCAGGATGAGGACCAGCCAGAAGAGGAACGTCTGGGGGGCGGCGAAGAAGTCCGGCTGGATGGCGGCGTTTCCGGCGGCCAGCACCATGCCCGCCAGGCCACCGAGCACCCCACCGAGGATGAGAGCCTGCAGCTTGTACCAATAGGCGTTCTTGCCGAGGGCGCGAGCAGCGTCCTCGTCCTCGCGAATCGCCTTCACCACTCGACCCCACGGGCTCCCCATGAGCTGACGAACCAACAGCACGACCAGGGCGACCAGGATCCAGCCCACCACGATCACGAACAACTGCGTTCCGCGATACGAGAACGGACCGAAGCCGTAGGTGGCGCTGGCGTTGAACGGATTGAGGTCCCGGAATGGCCCGATGAACTGATTGAGGCCTTCGGCGCCCCCTGTGATCGGGCGCAAGGGGGTGGAACGGGCGATCAACCGCACGATCTCGGCGGCCGCGATCGTCACGATGGCGAGATAGTCGGCTCGCAGACGCAGCGTCGGGATGCCCAGCAGCAGCGCGAAGAACACGGAGAACAGGATGCCGATGAGGACCGCCACGAACACGTTGGGTATCCCGAACCACGTCAGCGTCAGCCCGAAGCCGTACGCCCCCATCGCCACGAACCCGATCTGTCCGAAGTTGAGAAGCCCGGCGTACCCGAAATGGACGTTGATGCCCATGGCGGCGAGCACGAACGCGATGGCGTTGAAGTCGATCGCCTGTGTCAGCGACTGCTCGAAGATGAATCCCCAGTCGATCATCGTGTCATCTAGCCGATCCTCTCAGGCTTCCCCATGATGCCCTGCGGGCGGATGACGAGCACCACGATCAGAACGGCGAGCGCGCCGACGTTCTTCAACTCGGTGGGGATGAACAGCGTCGACACCTGGATGCCCACACCGACCAGGAGACATCCGACGAGTGCGCCATAGGCGGTGCCCAATCCTCCGAGGATGACGCCGGCGAAGATGAGCAGGAGGAAGCGGAAGCCCGTGTTGAACGCCACCACCTCGGACAAGCCGAGGAAGGCGCCACCCATGGAGGCGAGGGCGGCGCCGGACACCCACACGAAGCGAATGACCTTCTGCACGTCGATCCCGGAGGACTCGGCCAGGTCGCGGTTGTCGGAGACGGCCCGCATCGCCTTGCCCGTCCGGGTGAAAGTGAGGAACGCCCCGACGCCGACGAGGACGAGGAATGAGATCGTGCCGGTGACGAGGTCCTTCGGGGTGATCGTGACGAGCCCGAAGAACTCGATCCCCGACTGGGCGGTGTAGTCCCGATAGAACCGCGGAACGCCGCCGAAGGCGAACAAGTACACGAAGCGCAGGAAGATCGAGATCCCGATCGTCACCACCAACTGGGCGATGAGAGAGACGCCACGACGCCGCAAAGGGCGGAAGACGATCCGGTCCATCGCGTACCCGAGGAACGCGCCGAAGATAGTGGCGATGGCGATGGCGATGATGAGATTCACGCCACCGCCGAACGGCGGAGGCAGCCCGGAGAGGAATCCGAAGGCGCCGGCGAAGCCGTAGACGTTGAAGAAGTACGCCCAGAGCATCCCCCATCCGATCATCTCGCCGTGAGCGAAGTTGACGAGGCCGGTGGTACCGAAGATCAGGGACAATCCGATGGCGGCCATCGCCAGGAACAATCCCAGCTTGATGCCTTCGGTCGTGAGCTGGGCGAACGCCCGAAACGAGAAGCCGAGGGCCCCGCCGAGCC
>Ga0214472_10000469_pt1 | contig 49681 bp, 46 predicted proteins | sample RVTome_6_FD_207662 | JGI IMG/M metagenome (GOLD analysis project Ga0214472, IMG submission 207662) | Soil microbial communities from uranium-contaminated site in the Upper Colorado River Basin, Wyoming, United States - RVT140D175 | ecosystem: Environmental > Terrestrial > Soil > Contaminated >...
GGTCGCTTTGCGGTAGCGTTCAAAATCCCCTGCGGCAAATGTTTGTTGTCTCATCAGCTTCATTCCTGTGTTTTGAATTCGTGTATTATCGCAGATGTCAGGACTTAATCAGAGGTTCCTTAAATCACTCAGCCACCACTTGATACTGGTAATCGTGTGTCAAAGAGTGTGTAATAATGCCGTGCGGCATACTCTGAAAGAGTTATAAGCTTTACCAGTAAAGCGGGTTTCGTGTCATACTGAACATGCGCAAGCCCGAATAGCCTGTTGGTTTGAAAAGAACGAGACATGAGAAAAACAGGAATACGCAATGGTACTCATATTGAGTCAGATCTGTCTCGTAGGCAAGGATCTGGGCAATTCCATGATTCTACAGGCACTGCCGTTCAGAATATCCTTGAATTGATGTTGGCTAATTATCATGGCCCCGTTGCGATCAAGCTTTGGAACGGCCAAACTGTAGTTGGCTCAAGCGCTTCTTGCTGTACCCTTATTTTCAGGCATCCTGCTCCATTACGCGAGCTTGTATTGCATAAAGATCTTGTACGTTTGGCCGAGGCATACATTGTTGGCGAATTAGATGTAGAAGGTGACATTGAAACACTGTTTGATTTGGTGGAATACCTGATACAACACATGCCACACTGGCCTGCACGACTACGGCTGGTCCATCATGCATTACACCTTCCCTATGATGATATTATCGAGTCATCCAATCGCATCCGTGCTACCGCTGAGGAGCGGCGCAATTCCTTGGCCAGCATCGCTTTCCACTATGATATCGGGAATGAGTTCTACTCCCTGTGGCTTGACCCGGAAATGGTTTATTCCTGTGCGTATTTCAAAAATACCGATCAATCACTCGCTGATGCTCAACATGATAAATTGGACTATATATGCCGCAAATTACGGTTGTCACCAGGCCAGACCTTACTCGATATCGGCTGCGGTTGGGGTGCCCTGGTAATATGGGCGGCACGTCACTATGGCGTGAATGCACACGGTATTACATTAAGCCAGCAACAATACAGCCGTGCTGTTGAGAGAGTACAAAATGAAGGCTTGGACAATCGGGTTAGGATAGAATTAAAAGACTATCGAAGTCTCATTCAAAATGAGCAATACGACCGCGTAGTCAGCGTCGGTATGTTCGAACACATAGGGATTACTAATTTTCAGGCCTATTTTGACATCATTAAGAAAATTCTAAAACCGGGCGGTTTGTTTCTCAATCACAGTATTACCAATGATACCGGCTGGCAAATAAATCCACTGACCCGTTTTATCAATCGTTATGTTTTTCCGGATGGCGAACTGGCCCGCATCAGTGATATGACCAATGCCATGGAAAAGGCCGGTTTCGAGATTCTCGATGTGGAAGGATTGCGGCAGCACTACAATCTGACATTATGTCGCTGGATTCAGGCACTGGAAACACACCGGAATCAGGCGGTAAATATCGTCGGTGAAGCTACCTATCGCGTATGGCAATTATATATGGCGGGTGCCGCGTATTACTTTAACGAAGGAAGTATGGGTCTCTATCAGGTCCTTGCAGGCCACAACAGGCAACCATTGCCGGTACCTCTGCGCCGTGAAGATTTGTATCGGGTAACTATGTAATGAATTAGGGTATCTATGGTTTATCCGGGGATTCCTGCTTTACACCCGAAGATAAATAATAAGTATGATTTAGCCGGTAGCATGCACAGGTGGTGTCTGCATCCTTAAAATCACTGCAGCGACGAGCACTCCTAGAAATACAATACTATCGGCACGAAGTATCCACAAAAAACGTGAAGATGCCTCATCCCATTGAGCGTTGTCCGCGGTCCAGCACATCACCAGTCGCGGCACCGAGCAGAAGCGATTATAAGCGCCTATGGCCATCATAACCGCAACCATTGCCAGTTTCACCAGTAAACTCACACCATACTTTAATAAAAAAACTCCATTCCTATATTTTTGCAGTGGGGGTTGCCCAGTGTGCTCATCCGGACATTGTGAAATTCATGCAATTATGGGAATGGAGAAAATAAACTATTTAAATTCCCTTATTTCATATCATGAGTTTTGACCCAGAGCACCGCACCTATTTCAATGGGATATTCCTTACCTTCATGTGGCATCGTTTTGTCGTCTTCATTTAATGCGGCAAACGTCCACCAACCGGCTTTGGGCATGGCATAGGTAAATACGCCATTGGCATCAGCCTTGACTACCTGGGTGATCATTGGATTTGCCTCAGGTTTGAGTGAGCCGTCTTCATTGTAATATTCAATTTCAACTTCAGTGAACGGTACCGGTTTACCATTGACCTTGACGATTCCCTGAAAGACATTGCCTGTGTACAGACCATAGGGCCTGGTCAGCGGTACTATCTCGGTCTTTAAGCCGACCTCTTCATCCCAGCCCTCTTCCAGGCCAAAGGCATTTACGATGACCTTTGTATAATGAACAATGAATGATTCTTCCGCGGGTTCCCAATACGGTACCGGTTCCGTATAAAAGATATGGTCACCGGGTTTCTTGATTATGTAGCTTGTCTTGAAGCCGTCGAATGTATCACCATCCATGTCCTTGAATTTGGCGGGTTTTAGATTGCCTAACAAACTGCTTTTATTGCCCCTTATCATGACGCCAAACTGCGCGGGTTTTTGCATATGCATACCATGTCCTTCATAGGGATGCCAAAACTTAATATCGAGATCCACATTGCGCGGCTCTTCCTGTTTTACCATATCATCGGAAGGTATGATCATCTGAAAATGCGCCGAAGCTCCCGTTGCAAATCCCAGCAGCGTACCTAACGCTATAAGTTGTATAGCTATTCTTGTTTTCATCATCTTAGCCTCTAGTTTTATTGATAATAGATAGAAATTTCACTTTAAAACTCTACAGCGAGTTGGCCCGTTAAAGTGCTGGCGCTCTCGCCGGTACCGCCATCGCTGGTGTCATAATCCTCATCGTTTCTCAATTCGAGGGCGATAGTGGTATTTTCACGAATGCCCATACTCAAACCAATGAGTGTACTGGTTTTCGGTAACCCCAATGCCAAAGCGTCCTCAGTTCCCTGTAATGCTACAGCAATGGTGGCTTCCTTGGCGCCCAACTCAAATCCATACCCTACTTCCACATTATAGGTGGACGGTTCGGCATCTTGTCCATTGAAAGCAAGATCTGCGGTTGCAAAGGCATCTGTCGCCGCTACATGTTCGGCAATAAATGTAAATGCGCCATAACTGACAATCGCATGAACACCCATTCCGCCAACGGTATCTGCCAGGGCAATGGGATCGGTAACTGCGTCCTGCAATGTATCGCTGTCGGAAATACTGTTGATGAAGCTCAGGCCTGCATCGTAACTAACATTTTCGTTTTCCTGCGCAAAGCCGAGATTGATCCCCGTTTGCGACAAGGTATTATCGTCTCCAGCTCTCATCGTTGCGCCATTGAACATATAGACAGAGCCATAAAAATTGCCTGATTCAAAACCTATTTGTAACGCGCTTTCACGGGTTTCAGCCAGCTCCAGGGTCAAAGGATCCGAGATCATATTGCTTGCAAAATTGCCGAACGGTACGTACATCTGCCCACCGGTAAAATACAGCGATGAGCCCCCGAGGTTTGAAAGTGTAATGGTTCCTTCATCCATCTCCAGCGGCGTTTCATCTTCTTCATACAGCAAGAGTATATGTCCATCCACGCCCTCGGTAATTTGCACATCGATGCCGATCTCGACTGTTGCCAACACCGCATCGCTATTGTCTGCGCCGGTAAAATCATCCCCGGATGCCGCCTCGATTTCCAGTACACCATTCATCAAGATTGACTTATCTTCCGCAAAAGCGGGTGCGGCGCATCCAAGCCAGACACCTGCCATCAAGCCTGACATCCAAAGACGCACGCCTCTTCTGTAGAAATAATTGATATTCAATTTGTTACCTTTTTTTTAGTGTTATTTAAACAAATTAAATACCGTTTGATCTCCCAGAAATAATTTGTATATTCCGGTAAAACGCATCCGCACATGACGATCCGCGTTTTCTCAATATTTTTAACCGATATTCATTGACTGTCTTTTTTTCAATGGGTACATAAGGCTGATATTTTTTCAGGCTACTCGCATTGTTTAGACGATACTGAGCAAAGTCGCAAGCCATCAAAACCTCTATTAATTACAAAATAATATATTCAATACAACAAGATATAGTGACAAGCAGATATTACCTTCAAGCATTGTAGTAGCATGGTTATTTTTAAAGTAACACAATCGTGCTACGATGTCAATATTCATGTTATCAGTGGCCGGTAATAATTTACGAGGGGACAGACATGGGCCAAAGCATGTACACGAACATAGCCATGAACATGCGCACCGACATAAGCGTGGGAATCAAGAATATAGCCATAAGCATCTGCATGAACACGTCCATACCATACACACTCACATGCATATAAGCATGGCCATCCCGGAAATGAAGATATTCATAGCATTGGTAAAGGGATGAGGGACATGGGAAAATCAAACACCGGCACGATCATGTTAATCATCATCTGGAGCCAAATAAACACGACCACAACACATAATCCCTTCCCGGGCAAACATCCTATTGCAGGTATAATTCCCATAGCGGGTAATGGTGCAGACCTGAAGAAATATTGTAATCGAGTGGTTCATTAACTTGTGCTATAATTTCTTCGTTTTGTGTTACTCCCGTTTTACATAGATTTAAGGCATATAGCAGAAAATAATGACCGAACTCGTACGATTTGGCGTATCTATCGAAGATGGACTGCTTGAACAATTCGATAAGCGCATTCAGGAAAAGGGTTATAGCAACCGTTCTGAGGCGATCCGTGATCTGATCCGTGACGATTTGGTCGCGCAAGAATGGAATGATGATGATGAAATAGTAGGCACGCTAAGTATCGTCTATGACCACCATACCCGCGATCTGAACAGTAAGCTGACCCATTTACAGCACTCATTTGCAGGTGAAATCAGAGCGGTTTTACATGTGCATCTCGACCATCACAACTGTCTTGAAGTATTGGTTGTCAAAGGCCATGCCCGTGTTGTGCAAGGGTTCGCCGATAAGATAATCGGCACCCGTGGTGTAAAACACGGCAAACTTACAATGACGACCACTGGCAAGACCATTCCATCTACTGTTAAAGAGCACGAGCACTGACCACGCCGTGTTATCCCGACATAATTAAAAAAGCTCAATATAACGTCTATAATCTCCCTCTAGGTATGAAATACCTGAAATTTATCATATAAATCATTGACAAATCATGGTATTACGATTATAATATTTGTGTTATCCATAAGGCTAAATCGGGTATAACTTTTTTAATATATGCGGCATCTAATTCTGCTTTAATCCTGGGTTAATGATGATACGAGTTTGTCTGAAAGGTTTTTTGTCAATTAGTGCCATCATCGTGTTGCTTTTTCCCGGTACTCATGACGCCTATGCACATAAGGTGAACATGTTCGCCTATGCCGAGGGCTCTGATATCTATGTCGAAGGGTATTTCTCAGATGGCAAGATGGCAAAAAACAGCATCGTTTCAGTGTACGATACTACTGGTACTGTATTGTTAAGCGGTTCTACCGATGACGATGGTCAGTTTACCTTCCCTATCCCGGAAAAATCCACGCTGAAAATTGTTTTGAATGCCGGGATGGGACATCGGACAGATTACTTGCTTAGCGCAAATGAACTAACGGGTGACATTGACATTACTGCTTCAGAAGATATTCCTATTGACGGCGATAGCGCCACTGGCGACGGAAACCAAGCCAATAGTATTCCAAATGAACGTACTAGTAATGCCGAACTCAACAGAATGATTGAAACTGCCGTCGGCAAGGCTATTAAACCGGTAATGCGCAGCCTGTCCGAGATGCGTGAAGAACGTTCTCTAGCAACGATTGTAGGCGGTATCGGATATATCTTTGGCGTATTAGGGATCTTCTTTTATCTCAAAGCCCGCAAGGGTCTTAAAAAAGATTAATATGAGTTCGAATATATTTAAACAACCCGGCATCAAGGAAGGTCTGATTAATTCCATTTTCGTCTTTCCCGCGATAGCGGGAATCCATAAACTTCAAATACCTGGATGCCCGCCGCAGCCTGCCCCTCGCGAAGGCGTGGGACGGACATGACAAATTATTCAAATTTTCATTTATTAATTTCTCACTTAGTGTAATCCGCTAAAAAATTATAATAATCATTGAGAGTGTAATATGCATATTTCAGATGGAGTTCTTAATGCACCGGTTCTTGCAGCTGGATTTGCCGGAACAGTGGTATTGGCTGCAATAACATTAAGAAAAATGGATCTGGAGGATATTCCGAAGATATCCGTAATCACCGCCGTCTTCTTTGTTACTTCGCTCATCAAAGTTCCCGTCGGCCCGACAAGTATCCATCTCATTCTAAATGGATTGGTTGGAGTGATATTAGGGTGGCGGACCTTCCCTGCCATTCTGTTAGGTCTGATTTTGCAGGCATTATTATTCGGTCATGGCGGTGTGACAGTAATAGGAGTTAATGCCATCATGCTCGGCGGCGGCGGGTTAATTGCCTACATGGTCTGGCAACTCAGACACCGGTTTGATATTCCCAAAAAAGAAGTGGTATTCGGATCACTCGCCGGAGCTGCGGGTGTCGCCAGTTCGGGAATTGTCCTGGCATCAGCTTTGCTTACCACGGGCGAAGCCTTTTTAGGCACAGCCTATTATGTTCTGGCGGCGCATGTACCCATCATTATTATCGAGGCGGCCGTTGTCGGCAGTGCCGCCGGGTTTCTTAAACGTGTTAAACCCGAAATTTTAGCCGGCCAGACATCAAAGCATACAGCTTCTTCCTAGGTACAGAATATGCCTCTTGATATCGATCGATATTCTCATCTCAGCTCACCTATACAGCGCTGGGATCCCAGATTCAAGATTGCCGCGCTCGGTACTTTAATAATCAGCATAGCCATGCTTAAAACCCTGCCATTGGCAATTGTTGCGTTGATTGTCGTCATAATGATTTTATGGTTCAGCAATCTGCCCGCCCATTTTGTTAGTCATGGTATGACGGGGGTTATTATATTTCTGTTACCGTTTTTTCTTATCATGCCGGTTACATATCCCGGGGAAAGCAGCGCTTCTTTTCTTGGTATGCCCTTTGCGTGGGAAGGGTTTCGATTAGCACTACTGATATTTATCAAGGCCGTTTCCATTGTGCTGACCAGCTTTGCAATATTCGGTTCCAGCCGCTTTGACGTTTCCATGATCGCCTTGCAGCGGTTAAAGTGTCCAAAAATCATGACGCAGATGTTACTTTTTACCTATCGCTATACCTATACATTTCTGGAAGAGATGCGCCGTATGCACACCAGTATGAATGTACGTGGCTTTATTCCCAGGACAAATGCCTATACCTTGAGCACTTTCGGCAACTTTGTAGGAACCCTTCTGGTACGCAGTTTTGAGCGTACCGAACGAGTGTACAAGGCCATGCTGTCCAAAGGATATCAGGGTGAATTTCACTCTCTGGTTACCTTTGAGTCAAACCGGTATGACTGGATTAAACTCATTCTGATTATCATCATGGCTGTATGTTTATATACCGTGGATGGTTGGAGTGGGTTTTCACCCGCACAACAAGGTTGGTATTAACTTTTCTAATGTAAGTGAGAGCTGGACGTGGCTAATACAAATACAATAAAGATTGACAATGTTTTTTTTGCCTATCCCGATGGCCACGAAGTGCTGAAAGGTGTTTCGTGTACTATTGCCCATGGTGAAAAAGTGGCGCTCATCGGTGCTAACGGTGCGGGTAAATCCACCCTGATGAGCCACCTCAATGGCGTACAACTGGCGACTTCAGGCGCGGTGAATATCGACGGTCTCGAGATTAGCCGGGACAACCTTAAGTCAATTCGCCGCAAGGTGGGCATTGTCTTTCAGGATCCTGATGATCAATTATTCTGCCCTACCGTATTTGATGACGTAGCATTCGGACCGTTAAACCTGGATTTACCCAAGGATGAAATCAATATACGGGTAAAAGACGCCCTTGCGATCGTTGGCCTGGAAGGTTTTGAAGAACGTTCTTCATTTCATCTTTCGTTCGGTGAACGCAAACGCTTGGCGCTTGCTACGGTTTTATCTTATCAACCTGATATTCTGGTGTTTGACGAACCATCTACCAATATGGATCCGCTTAACCGGCGCAATTTGATTAAATGGCTGCAAAACTGCGACAAAACAGTGTTGCTTTGTACCCATGATCTCGATATTGCTCTGGAGGTATGTAGCCGTTGCCTGGTGTTGGCGGATGGCAAGATTGTAGCCGATGGCCCGACTTCCAGTATCCTTTATGATCGCAAACTGCTGGAGGCCAATAACCTGGAACTGCCACTGGCGTTGATGACCCATGAACTTCTGCATGATATGTTGCACCTTCAGGATATGAATGAAGAACATCGTGTGATTATCGGTAATTTTCTGCATACCCACCGTCATGTGCATGACTCCGGGCACATCCACCTCCATGTCCACGCCCATCCCCATGAACATCAACACCTTCACGAATCTGTCGGAGACGGACATCTTCATGAGCTTGATCATCACGCCGATGGACACACGCATGACCATGATGGCATACCGCATTCACATGACAAGGAAGCAGCTCATCACGAACCTGCGGCACATGAAGAAGCGGATGTTCACTATCACGACGGGAAGGCACACATTCACGGCGAAGATGGTGAAGTGCACTATCTTGATGAGGAACTCCAATCTGATGTGATGGATAAAAAAGATCAGAAAAATTAATATTCCCCTGCTTCCCCTGTCTTAATCTTGCTACTTTATATTTCTCTCCATTCCTCGTCACGGACAAGTAAAATAGATGGCCCAGTCATTAAAATAGCGTGCAAAATCTCCCCTTCCCCTCTTTGACAAAAAGGGGTTATAAGAATATATCATTCTGTTTGGACATTTTTAGTTTGCTAAAATATGTAAAATATACGATTTACATCACGATGATATATATATGGATATTGAAAGTTTGATTGCACAAGAATTTCCTCAGCGCGAGGGATTGATCTACGTTAATCATGCCGGCGTGGCGCCCTGGCCAAGGCGTACTGCAGATGCCATCAAGCGGTTTGCCGACGGGAATGCGACACAGGGTCCTGTCGATTATGCCAAGTGGCTCATCGTTGAAGGAGAACTGCGCGAACAGTTAAGACAATTGCTCAATGCCCCGTCAGCGGACGATATTGCTCTTCTTAAAAATACCTCCGAAGGACTGTCAGTAATCGCCTATGGTCTGCCATGGCAGCGTGGCGATAATATCGTAATTTCGGATCAGGAATTCCCCTCTAATCGCATTGTGTGGGAATCATTGCAGAATCAGGGTGTCGAACTGCGCCAGGCAAATCTGGAATCAGGCCTGTCGCCAGAAGATGCGCTATTTGGACTTGCCGATAATCATACCCGCCTGATTGCCATCAGTTCTGTGCAATATGCCACGGGTCTGCGCATGGATCTGGAACGTATAGGTGTTTTCTGCCGCGATAATGAAATTTTATTTTGTGTCGACGCCATCCAAAGTCTGGGGGCATTCAAAATGGATGTACAGGCCATTCATGCTGACTTTGTCGTTGCAGATGGCCACAAATGGATGCTGGGACCGGAAGGCATCGCGGTCTTTTATTGCCGGGCTGAAGGACGTGACCGGCTCAGTTTGAAGCAATATGGCTGGCATATGATCGAGCACCAGGGTGATTATGACCGCACGGATTGGCAGATCGCAAAATCCGCGCGGCGCTTTGAGTGTGGCAGCCCTAATATGCTGGGGATCCACGGCCTGCACGCCAGCCTGTCGTTATTATTCGAGATAAGTATCAATGAAATCGAGAAACGTATACTAAATGTCAGCAGGCTTCTTGTGAACGCGATTAACGCCAACGATAATCTGGTTCTCGTCTCCCCGGACCAAGTTGACCGAATGTCGGGCATTATATCGTTTCGTCAAAAACACAAAACACCTGGCGACATATACCGGCACTTGAGAGACCTTGGAATTTACGGCGCTGTACGAGGTGGTTCCGTTCGGCTATCGCCGCATTTTTATATACGATCCAAACAACTTGAAGAGCTTATGCGGCTGATAAACTCACTATAAAGGCAGTAACCAGGTATGTGTTAAAGGCATGTACCGGCCGGAAGTGCGGTCCCTCTTGTCACGGTTGCCTGAATTCTGCGGTTAATCTGATCGGGTGATCCAGCCGTGGCATTGTTGGATACTGTTACGGTAATATTATCCAGATTAAAGGTTGTGCCATTATCATTGAATGCCCCTACATTGGCATTACAGACAACCTGAACATTATATCCATTCACAACGAAATTCGATGATGTACCAGGGTCATTGCTGCAAATAGCATCATGATCAACCTGGCAACGGCTTGTCGCATTATAGACCGCCCATTCCAGACCGCTTCTGGCCGCATAATAGGCAAAAACCCCCTGAGAGGATTGCGCGGATGTGGTTTGCATGACTGCATTAATCGTCATCATGGCAAGACCGAGCAATGATAAAATAACCAGTACAAAAATAGCACTAACGATCGAAAAACCGGCTTGCTGCGAGTGAGGTATACTCATGATGAATTTAGTACCTGCACTTGTTGCATCAGCCTGACCAGTTCATTTGTAGTCTCATCCTGAATAGTAATACTGACGGTAAGCAGGCCATCGCCAGTAACGTTGTAGTCTACATTAAATTCACAGGCTGCTACCTTGTCTATCAATATATCATGCGTATATTCCCCTAATCTTAATGCATCAACAGCAGCGTCTGTTGTAGGCTGTGCTGCGGCAATTGAGTAGCCGTGATAGCGGATAATCCTGCCATTCGCCGGATTCCCCGCATCAGGAAAGCAAATATACGATACAGGGGTATCCACTATTTGAAACTTTCGCATAGTCGAATAGGAAGCAAATGCCCCAAAAGGTGTAAAGGTAATTTGACTGGAAAACCCGTCAACAGCAACATCACAGTCAGTAACCACGGCAAGATTCAGGTTTTGATAAGCATCGCCATTCCCGCTTCCAGGTTGTTGATTCATCATTGTTAAAAAGACACCCCCGCCAGAGGCTTTGATTGCAGTGCAATTATTCAGTGGTCCCAGTACATCGAATATTCCATCAGCATCAGCTTGAAACTCGTCGAGCGATAATTCTACCGGTACAGTATCAGGATCGTCCTGCGCCCTGTAACGTCCGCCGTCGAGAGTCCTTATCATCTCCATTGCTGTGTTGCCGGCATTTACACGTATGCTGTTTGGTAACGCAAGATGCACCTCACGGGTAATCCGGTTTAATGCAATTTGCGCCCTTTCGACCAGGCCGCCACGGCGCAATTGTGCGTCATATGCATTTATAAATTGAGTGATAATGGGCGACAAGGCGGTGGCCACTATTCCAATGACCACCATCGTAATAACGAGTTCGATCAAGGTAAATCCCCTGCTGTTTAGCCTTTGTATCTTATCTCTAGTCATAACATTATTAGATACTCAGTAATGTGGCGTGCGATATGCGCTTATTGTGATTGGATCACCACCGCCCGGCGGGGTCACCTCAACTTCGACTCTGATAAGCTGATTATCAGCTACGGTAAGTTGATTTGCCGCCGGTCCCAGTGCGGGACTGGTATTGTTAAAACGTAATTCAACATTATATCCGTTCAGGCCGGCTATCGCTGTTCCGGTTACATCCGTTGGTACTTGAGTGGAAATTTGAGTATAGTCGCAAATATCATCATAAGCAGTTCTAGGAGCATCTAATGCCGTGCACGGCACAACCGGAGGCTTTGCTTGAACTATAGAGGGATCCAGAAAAGGTTTGGCCAATATCTCTTCCATATAGGCCTGGGCGATATTGAGCGCCTGCTGACGCTGCATCGGATCTGCGCTGTAGGTAGTTGTCTGCCACATGACATTTAAAATACCTGACACACCGACTGATAACACGACAATGGTAATGACGATCTCTACCAGAGTCACCCCTCTTTGCTTATGTAGTGATAAATCCTTCATCATGATGATGGAGAGTTACAAATGGACAAATCCGGTCTCGGACTCTACAAACACATCGATTAATTCGATGCCAATGTCAATTCTAAGGACCTGATTTTGATATGGTGTATTTGTTGCAGTATCAATTGGACGCCCGAGGTTATCAAAATAAAAATCAGGCGGTCCAATCAAGATTGAAGCGCCTGTATCATTATCGATGGTGTAGAACCGCCATTGGACGCCAGTTGGAAGCGGATATTGGGAAGTAGCATCAAAAGATGGGCTCACAACATTAACATTAAAGGCATTCGCAGTATTCGTACATCCGGTTATATCACGTTGCATCAACGTAAAGCCGGTAGCAACAAAGTCGGCCTTTATATGACAACCGGATGAAACAGCCAACTTTTGCGCATATCGAAGAGCTGAAAGCGTTTCATCGGCAAACTGGCGTGCCGTAAACTGTTTATTATCACCCCAGAAACGTGTAATGCCGACCGAACTAATAATGGCCAGAATGACGATGACCATGACAATCTCGACAATGGTAAAACCAGCCTGTTGATAACGGCTTCGATTAGTATCAGGAAAGGTCTGATCAAGTGCATTTTTGTCATGCCCTTGGAGAAGGCAACCTATAATCTTCAAATACCTGGATGCCCGCCGCAACCTGCCCCCGACTCCGGTCGGGGGCGGACATGACGCCTTATTTAGAGCGTCCCTGGATATATATGAGTTGTGTAGCATTGAAACGGCTCTATAAAAAATGCATTTCCGCTACGGCAGTGACTTTTATATTGTTATGTCAATAAAAGTTTATCCTCGGCGGATAAGACTCTTAAAAGTTTGATGGGTTACGCGGTTGCGTAACCCATCATGTTTACGTCATACAACTGTTCGGCTAGGTGCTATTTTAACAACCACCAGCAGCAGATGTAATCACGGGTGATGCGTTTACTAGCGCCTCATTATAGGTTACGCTGCATGTCGCTGCTGTAGGCGCGCCATCTTTTGTAAATAGACCGGCACCATCATGCGTAAATCCACTGATGCTGACGAGTGCTGCCTCGATACCTGCAGCATCAGCTGTCGGATAACCATTCACCATCGTGACGGGCTGTCCTTCCATGGTGACGTTTGCACCTGGAGCAAGATTCTGTGCCAGCTGAATGGAATGCGCGACAGCTGCAGCGGCCTGTATACTACCTTGCAAACCGCTTACCGCGGCGGTACGAGCCTCGAGACCCAGGTTAGCAAAACGCGGCATCGCAAAGGCGGCGAGAATTCCCAAGATCGCAATCACCATAATTAATTCGATCAACGTAAATCCTGATTGTGTTCTGTTCATTGTTATCCCCTCTATATGTAAATTAAATGTGATCCGAAAAATCGAATGGAGCTGCGAACCATCCATGACATATATAATCCCTGCATTCTGCCGCTCGTTGCTAACTTATCGGCATGGCACTCTGGAACTTTAATAAATAAAGTTATTATTTAACAAGTGGTTATATGCCTTAATTTATACGGATTATTGAAATTGACGGGGTAAAAGGGGGTCGTAGAACCCTATTTTTTGAGCGCTACCTTGGACATATCCCACATTGGCAAAAACACGCCCAACGCAAGTATCAGGACAATAATGCCCATGAATACGAGCAATATAGGCTCGATGGCTGAGCTGAGCGCCTTGATCCTGACATCCACTTCCCGGTCATAATACTCGGCCACCTCCAGCAGCATGGAATCAACAGCGCCGGATTCCTCACCGACGGACAGCATCTGCAATGCCACGGGTGTAAAAATACCGCTGGTGATGGCACTACGGGTTAATGGATCACCACGTTCGATGTTGTTGCGCATTTGCACAATACGCTCTGCAAAAAAAGTATTATCTTCGGTCCGGGCAACGACTGTTAAGGCCTGTACCAACGGCACACCGGCCGCCATGGCCATGGAAAACGAACTCAAAAAACGTGATAGCGTGGCGCGCTCAATAATACTGCCCACAAGAGGTAATCGAAGCTTAAGCCTGTCCCAGCCATAGCGGCCGTTTTCTGTCTTCAGAAATTGGCGAATGCCGATAACGACAATAATCAAAAATACGAGAATATAATGCCAATAATCAATCGTGAAATTTGATGTTGCTATTAGTATCTTGGTAAATATTGGCAACTCAACTTTTGATCTCTCGAAAATACCGACAAACTTTGGTATCACAAACACATTGATAATCGATATTGCGATAATCATCGCCGTGATGACAAAACTTGGATAACGGAGTGCAGCCTTGATTTGATCGCGTGTACTTTTCTCGCGCGTCAGTTGCTCGGAGATACGCAGAAATGCCTTGTCCAGATCTCCGGTGTTTTCACCGACTTCAATCATACTGATTATCAGCAGATTAAAGACCTTCGGATGCTGTCTCATGGCGCTCGACAATTCCCTGCCGCCATCCAGACCTGCGATGATGTCAATAATTGCTTCCTGAAGCAGCAGATTCGTTGTACTTTCGAGAAGACTGTTCAATGCCTTGGTTAAAGGTACACCCGCCTTGGTCAAGGTGTACATCTGGCGGCTGAACATGATCAAGTCTTGTGCATTGGGTTTTCTACGCCCGATAAAGTCATTGATGACCACAAGAATGTCTTGTTCTTTCTTCCTCTCGCCTATTTTGATAGGCGTAATACCACGCTCTAACAGTTGGCCTGCAGCAGCATCGGGTGAGACCGCTTCGATCTTTCCTTCTATTGCACTGCCATTAATGGTGCGTGCCTTATAATAAAACGTTGCCATAAGCCATACCTGATATTTAAGAGACATCCAAACCGTCGGATATGCGTAATACCTCTTCCAGCGTAGTTATCCCTTGTTCCGCATATCCCAGGGCGCAATGCGCAAAAGAGATATAACCGGGATCTTTTTTTGCCGCCTTTGAAAAACCGATGGAATCTTTTTGCCGCAGCATATCGGCCATTTCTTCATTGATTTCGACCAATTCATAGACGCCCATGCGGCCCCGGTATCCTGTTTTATTACACTGCGTACAGCCTTTTCCATGTTTAAACTGTATAGAATCTGCACGTTCACCTACGATTGCACGCAGCCAGACCTTATGGTGTTCGTCTACCTGATAGGGTTCGATGCATTTCTCGCATATTTTGCGAACCAGGCGTTGTGCCACCACCGCCCGGAGCGCGGACGCAACAAGATAGGATTCCGCTCCCATATCGATCAGTCGCAATGCCGTGCTTACCGCATCGTTGGTATGCAGAGTGGATAACACAAAATGACCGGTCATCGCGGCACGAAGGCCGATTTCTGCGGTTTCCTGATCACGCATTTCACCGACCATGATCACGTCCGGGTCCTGGCGTAGTGTGGTACGCAATACCTTAGCAAAGGTAAGTCCGATTTTCGGTTTGATCTGCACCTGATTGATGCGCGGGATTCTGTCTTCCACCGGGTCTTCCACCGTGATAATTTTTCTATCCGCTGTATTGAGGGCGCTCAGAGCCGCATAAAGCGTTGTCGTCTTACCGCTGCCTGTCGGGCCGGTTACCAGCATCATGCCGTGTGGGCTATTAATGATCTTCTTGATGCGTTTCAGGATATTCTCCGGTATTCCGAGTTCATTCATACTTAGAATACCTGTTGAATTATCGCGCAGGCGCATTACGGCCGATTCGCCGAATTGAACCGGCATCGTCGACAGGCGTACATCGATGCTTTTATTTTTTAGCTTGATGTTAAATCGGCCGTCCTGCGGCAGTCTCTTCTCAGCGATATCCAGCCCTGCCATAAGCTTGATACGCGAAACCAATGCGGATGCGACCTTTTTCTCGTTCATAATTTGTTCATGTAATACGCCATCAATACGGTTACGAATGCGCAATACCTTTTCATCAGGCTCGATATGAATATCCGATGCATTCATCTTTGCGGCTTCCATAAAAATCGATTGCAATAATCTGACGACGGGTGCACCGGAGATATCTTCGCTACCATCTGATTTTTCAGATGCTTGACTCTCATCTGAAAGCTCAACGCCGAGTTCCTCGGCGATGCTGGAGATATCGCCCGATGTGTGATACAGCATATTAACGGCATGTTGAAGCTCACTTTCGCTGACAATAGCCGTTCTGATGGGACGTTTTAATATCCTTGAAAGTTCGTCAATGGCAAATAAGTCGGTAGGTTCTACCATACCGACAAGTAATGCCTCGCCCATTTCTCTGAGTACCAACGAACGAAAATGCATGGCGTGGGTTTCCGGAAGAAGATCTACCAGATCTCTGTTAAATTCAAAATCAGAAAGTTTGACTCGCGGTACTCCGAGTTGTTTGGACAAAAAATCAAGGAACATCGTCTCCTTGATAAAGCCCTGTTGAATCAGGATTTCACCCAGTTTTTGGCCGGTGTGTTGTTGTTCCGAAAGAGCGATATCAAGCTGTTCACCGGTGATCACACCTTGCTCTACAAGCAGGTCACCAATCCTGATCTTTTTACGAACAAGGATCAGGTCATCTTGACGTGTAGCCATGATATCCTCTTGATTTATAATTATTATTAATCATATTGTGAAATGTAAAAATTCCAATCGCGCCTGATATACATCGGCACCGCAGGGTATTTCTTGACCTGGAAGAACTCCAGACTACGAAGATGGAATTGCTGGTGGCTTTACTTGGCTGCTGGAAATACGCGCTATATCAACACGCTGATACAGAACGGCAAGATTTGCCCGCGCCAGGGCATTCTCAAATATCAGTAAAAACGTCAGGTTATGCTGTTACGCGGTTGAATTTGATTTGAAATTTTTTAATGTAGCGATTTTACCATTAATAAACCGCAACAGATCAGAATTGAGGGACCCGCTGGTCTTGGCGCGTTGATAGGCTTGTACCGCCTTATCCGGTTTTCCATCCGCTTCCAGTGAAATACCCAATCCCATCCAGAATATGCCACTTTGCGGCTGAATAGAGACCAATTGATTGTATATGTTTGCTGCTTGCTGATGTTGATTGAGCTGCTGATAAACGGCTGCCAATATTGCGTAATACTCAGGATCACTATACAAAACCGGTTTATTTGCCTCCAAGACCTGTAGCGCCATTTCCCTGTTTCCCTGTTCCAGCAGAATCCTTGAATATAGTTTTACATACTGGTTATTGCCCGGATGTAGCTCAATACCCTTGTTCAATAGCTCTGCTGCCTCGCTGCTTTGACCGGCTTTTATCAAAAGGCCGGCCAATATCTCGCGGGCCTTGAGATGACCTTGATATATCGATAAGGCATTTTGCAGTTCCTGTATACCTTCACTTATCTTCCCATGTTGAATACTTGCAAGACCAGTTCTGTAGGCAGCTTCGGCTAATTGTTCCGCAGTAAGGGGGCGGAATTTCTTTGTTACATCCGTTGTATCTTCTGAAACGCTTGTCCTGCTCAAGGGTTGCTGATCAGCTTGCCTGGTATTGGCCACTTTAGATGAAAGTGTTTTAACATGAACGTTTTCCGGTTTAACTGCAGATTGCAACGGCGCTTTCGAAAGTACCGGGGCTTCTTCGCGTGTAGCGGGCATATCCATGTTCTCAATCGCAGGGACAAGCTCCGAAGACTGTAATTTTGCGATTTGAACAGGCTGCGATCTATCCTGAACCGCCGAGACTCGTATATCCAGTGTGTTATCCGGGGATCCGGGTAATGAAGCAAGTTGTATATTCTGATTACTTAAACTACTCAACGGGGAAGGGTCGCTCCTTACGGCTTCATTTTTTACAGTTGCCGGCAATGCATCGCGATTATCCACCGCAATCAACGATACGTATCTTCCCACGACGGCTGCCAGCAGTAACACCAATGTTCCGAACAGGATGTTAGTACCCAGTGAAAACCGGTCCTTGTTTGCAATAGTGGATTTAATAGCTGCCCTCGGACTGTGTAGTCCTGCGACCTCATATCCCGCTGTCCGCATATTGGTTTGAGGGCGTCTACTGTCCAGATCATGCAACATTTGATTGATTAGACTCATGGTAAAATGACTCCCATATTACATTTTCCTTTCCATAAAAAGATTTGCCATGGCATGGATATTATTTGAAGCATCTGCTGAAGAAGTGCCATAAACAATTCCGGCCAATACAGTAATAACTGCAAGTACAACTAACATCCCATACACAAACCTTTGCGGCGCCAGTGGTCTCCAGAATCTCACACATTCAGTATCCTTGACCGCGAGCCGGATATGCTTGCGGCTAATGGTCTTGTGTCCAAGACCGTAGGCAGCCATGAGCGATTTATGACACAGGATATTGATTAGGCGTGGAATACCATGACTTTTCCTGTAAAGTTCAGTGATAGCATCCGGCATAAAAAGCCTGCCTCTGAACCCGGATCGTGACAAGCGGTATCCCAAATAGGCATTAAATCCCTTCCAGTCAATAGGAGGCAAATCGTAGCTGAACGTAATACGTTGCTTGAGTTGCCTGAATGATGGCCCGCTCAACCGCTGATTCAGCTCGGGCTGACCGAATAACACGATTTGCAAAAGTTTTTTCTTTTCAGTTTCCAGATTTGTAAGCAACCGCAGGTATTCGAGGCTTTCATCCGGAATTGTCTGGGCTTCGTCAAGGCATAACACGGCCTGTTTCCCGGCACTGCTTAATTTAACCAGTTTATGATTAATGAGTTTGAGCAAATGATGTTGTCCGATACCCGGTTTAACCTGTATGCCAAGCTCTTCAGCCAACGCCATGAGCAGTGCTTCAGGGTGTAAACACGGATTTGGAATGTAGGCAACCTCGAAGTCTTTGCCAACGGAACTTATTAGTTTCCTGCACAGTAAGGTTTTGCCTGTACCAACCTCCCCTGTTACCTTAATGAATCCCTCGCCGGAACGGAGTGCAACTACCAGTACATTATAGGCTTCCATGTAACTGCCGTAGGGAAAGAAGAAACTGGTATCCGGCGTGATTGTGAATGGCTGCTCACGCATGCCAAAATGTCTTAAATACATAGGGAAGCTCTAAGTAATTTGCCATTCCCGCCCTCGACTCCGATCGGGGGCGGGAATGATGTATAGGAACTAATCAATGATTCCATTGCCGCCGGCCAGCGCCCTATCAACGGCCTTCACCCAGGGAGCCAAAGACATCCACGTTGCCTCCATAATGAAATCCTCTATTCAATAACTTGAACCTCTCCGCCGATTCGGCTCTTGCATCCGCCCATTGCCGGGTATCTTCAACAATCAAAGGCCGCAATAAAATTACGAGTTCGCTTTTACTGGAAACCTGTCTAGTGTGACGAAATAGAGATCCAACGAAGGGAAGTTTACCGAGGATTGGCACCGAAGCGACGTTTTCCCTCATTTCATCTTTCATCAATCCGCCTATAACAACGATCTGCCCATGATGGGCACGGATGATCGAATCTGACTCGCGGGTACTGCTGAAGGCCAGAGGAAGAGTGATAACGGAATCTCCGATGGAAACCGTTTTACTTTGGTCCACGACCTGACTGACCGAAGGATGGATATGTAATGTAACTGATCCGGCATCGTCAATTTGCGGCGTTACATCAAGTGCGATACCGGAAAAAAACGGCGTCAGCTTGACCGACGGATTTTGTGATTCGGTCGCTGCGGTGGTCGTCACGGTATTTTCAATTTCTGTTACGAAGTATTCATCGGATCCCACCTTGATCACGGCTTTTTGATTATTGACCGTCGATACACGCGGACTGGACAGGACTTGAACGTTGCCCTGGTTTTGGAGTAATTCAAGAAAAACATTAAATTCATTCAGGTTGAGTGCAAGTGTAAACATGCCGCCAAAGGCCTCGATATTTGTACTATCAACCGCTGCAAATGACCTTGGATCAAGAACGCCCTGATTACCTTGAATACCGGACACACCCCCCGCAAATATAGTGCCCCCACCCACTTGTCCGGCTATCAGTGAGCCGCCATCTTCGGGATCCCCCAGCGCTGCCCAATTGATTCCAGCCTGATAGCCGTCATTTAATTCCACTTCGAGAATCTTTGCTTCCAATATCACTTGGCGCCCGACAATATTTTGAATCTGCGTTAGAAACTCGGAAACATTACGTAGCTCATTTGGCATTGCCTTGACCACAACCAGTCCCGATGCAGCATTGACAACGACTTTTCTCCCCTCTTCTTCACCTATCATGGCTTTTAATGCCGTGGCAAGGTCTTCCCAGAAATCGGTTTCAGAGGTTGTACTAATTGTGCTGCCGGTAACGGCAGAGGTGGTATTGCTACTGCTGCCGGAATCTGAAGATGCGCTGCCGCTGGTATTTGTCGTGCCCGATTGCGTCAGTTGTCCGCTGGTCACGCGGATCTCCGATTTTCCTGAACGTTTTACATTGAGATAATTTACCGAAAAAATTCTTGATTGCAGCTCACGCGGAAACACCATAAAGCCATGCTTGTTTTGCCGGTAGTCATAACCAAAAACATCACGCACGACCTCCATGGTTTCCGCCACGGTCACATTCTTCAGATTAAGAGTGATAGTGCCGTCCACCTTTTCATTGACGACAATACTATAGGGGGTACCCTCCGCAAGGCTCATAAAAAACTGCTGGACCGGAACGTCATTGGTAGCAACATCAAAACGTTGTTCAAGACCATTTTGAGTGTCTCCTGCAGGAGGAACTTCGATATTAACCGCCGGCAGCAGTGCAGCCTGAACTTCCGGAGGTGGTCCCTGTTCCTTTGGTGTTTCATCAACCCCTTCGGAAATAGCCTCGCCGATCCGGTCAATCGTTGTTCCTTGTTTTGCAGGCATGACTTCACAGCCCGCGGATATCATTGCCATTAAAAAGACAGCTATAAGTGCAAGCGGATTTATACGTTTATCCATATATTTCGTATTCATTGTCCGGTGATATCGGTTACCTTGTTTTTACTTATCGTGTCCGCTTGTTTTGCAGCTTTTACCTTAACCGAAGCCTGAATAAGCGGCACAATCACACTCGTATCTTCGTTGCGAAGCAATACTTTCATTGGTTTTATATCAATTATTCGCATATTGCCGATTTTGTCGCCCTTTTTCACTAGCTTTTCATTAATAATGGCGATGCGCTTTGTATCCGATACAAATGTTGAGTTCAATATCCATGGTTTCGAGCCATCCTCGCCGGAATCGCTGGGCGTGCTGTCTTCAACCACTTCTTTACCAAAGAAATACGGCCGCGTCGGATCTTTCAATTCAGCAGCGTATATTTGCATGCTAAACATTACCCCTGCCGCAGAGAGGACTAATAAAGCAAACATAGTTCGCAACCACATCAAACCCCAACCCATCCATCTGCCAAACTTAAGGTATATACCGTTATCATGATAATGGCGTCGGGATATGTTTCCACCTGATAATCCAGTCCGCCCCAGTACAAACGCCACGGCAGCTTTTCCAGTGACCTAAGGTAATTTATCGTGCTTAAATATTTACCGCTAAAAGTGAGTTGCACGCCATGTTTGAATACCCCGGTGCTCATCTCCTTATCCAATAGATTGGTATCGCTGCTTTTATCAGACAAGGCGATGCCCGGAAGATTATGCAATCCGATAAAAACCAGGTCCTTATTTTCTTTAAGTACTTCTTCAACCACCCTGGTCATTTTTTTCGGCTCAATGATACCAATGGTAAGTTGCTTGAGACGCTCGTTTAATTGTGCAATTTCAAAAGATAGTTTTGCCTTCAGCGCCTTGTTCGGCGCATCCGGATCCTGCGCACGCAACTTTTCAATTGTTTCCAGTTGCAATTGGATTGTTTTGATTTCAGTTTGTGTATTTTTAATCTCTGTATTCAATTTTGTAGTTTTAGTATCCAGCGGCATTCTGGCAAAGGTATCCCATATAACAAAAATCGCGACTGATGCCATTGCGGTCACCAGTATGCGTTCGCGCATAGCCAACGTGTTTAGCCACCCTTTTAATTTTATTACTAAAGTTTGCACGCTACTCCTCCACGGCCTGAGATGTTTGAATAACGAAATCAATTTGCGGAGCCAGTTTCTTTTTTTCTTTTTTATCTTTAGCAGATTGTGTTACGTCATCCCCTTCAACTTCCGGGCGTTGCATTATAAATGATCTGAAATCAGAGCCTGAAAAAGCATCCTCACTTGACAAATTTTGCAAGTAGCGTGGAACGATTTCGGCATCCATTGCGCTGCCAAAAATTCCCAGATTCTTCCCTCCCTCATCTATATGAATACCGGTTAACCATATCTTCGGTATAACCTGCCTGGCGAGCCCTTCAAGATGTGCGGAAAAGCCTGCTGTATTGCCTAGATCAGTACCGGTCAATGCATTTCTTATCCGTATCTTTTCCTCCCTTTCCCGGACAAGCTGTGCGATTTCGTTTTCCAATTGGGAAGATTCACCCGGTTGCACGGTTTTGGTTACTTGCTCCAGACGCAATGCAACCACATCGTGTTGTTCCTTTAGTGCCGCCGCGTCATTTTCAAGCCTGGTTGTTTCATAATAGGTGTAAAATGAATGCAGCGTGAAAACACCGATCAGTATCATCCATATGTTAATAATTCTTTTAGTGGATAGTAACGCCTCCTCTTCACGGAAACGTTTATCCAGAAGATTTACCTGTTGAATGACAGTGACTTCATTCATCTCTTAATGCCGCCCCGATAACATAAAATAAGCGTAATTGGAGATTGTCGCTTAATTCTTTTGTACACTGCATAATGGTATTAAGGTTCAATGCATTAACATTGATGCCAAGATTTTCCTTGAGATAAGGTACAAACCCCGGTAATTCCTGATCTACAGGCGATATATATAGATTAGTGATCGGTGGGTTGCTCGAATGCCGTTCGTAATAATCGAGTGAACGTTGTATTTCCAGAATTATGTTTTCAACAAAATGGTTGTATTCAGTCGTTGCGGCATCGGCTGTAAATTCCTCGTCACTCTGTTCCGCGCGTTTGGTCAGGGCATTCCGCAGCCTGTTCAAACCAATATTGATGCTTCTTGCAACAAATAAAGTCGAATTACATGTCAGTACGATAGCGCCGCTTTGTGGTGACAGGTGCAATATAGCCACACCTCCACCGTCATCTACAAGTGCCGCAATATTACGCAAACATAGTTCGGGGACATCGATAATTTTTGGTTTAAGTCCGGCACTGCGAAGCTGCTCTACTTTTGTTTGAATTACCGATGCGCGAGTAACGACTGCATACATCATTCTTCCACCCTGGCCACGAAGGTTTCTGCCGGGAACATCAAAAATATCATACACCGCCTCTTCGATATCGAAATCGATCAGTTCCTTGATTCTCCAGCGGATAGCGTCTTTCATCTCCGCGGGCTGCACATTAGGGGCATCTACGAGATGCAGACTATACGACCCGGGTTCTAATACAGTAGTAACGGGTATGTTTGTTAGGTGTCGTTCCTTCAGAAGTTCTGCCAGTGCTGCCTGCCTTTCGGTAGTCATACATGGCCTGAATTCGCATGCATTTAACACCGGTTCATTATTTACGCGAACGACATTACACAGGCTAACCCCTTCCGCCGAGATAGCCACTGCTGTTCTTCCTTTGCCTTTTGGTTTTCTTTTGGCGAGAAAGGAAAAGAGGGAGAGTCGGCCTGACCTTGCAGTCTTTTTGGCGGGAACTGCAGGTTGATCAACTTGATCAGCTAAGGCCGCATTCAATTCAAATCTCTCTCCACTATCCCTGGTAATATTGACAAAATTGTAATAAATCCTTACGCATGCATATCATATTACACCACTATACATTGTATTTAGCAATTAAAATGAACACAATATAGTGTGATTTATGAGGAATCACGAAAGACTCGTGCAGACAATGGGCGATCAAATATTCACCATACTAATTTTCTATTTTTTATTTATATCAGAGAAGTAAATACAGATATTACTTAATTACATTAAAAACTACGCTTATCTAGCTAATTAAGAATAATAAATTGGCACATCAACACATATCATTTCATATCCATGTCGCATGCGGTGAATACCACATTATAGATATTGTTTAATGTGATAATAAGATTAAACGCAGCGTGACTTTACTTAACAAACGGTGGGAAACATTTTGATTAAACGGCAGATACTTGGTCGACTATATATAGCTTACCATGCTAACTCCAGCACACATCAAATCAGCGGCGGATGATATTCGATCTAAAATATCTCGCGTTGAAAGATCACGCTGGAATTTTTCGTATTTTTTTGCTCTTTAGCTTCGGATGATTGCGATAACGGCTGTTCGCCGTTCTTGCCGCCTTGCTCAAGCACGTCATCTTCAGGTATCTCGGATATCAGTGATTGTGGCGTTTTAACGGCATCAAAGGATTGTTTTGGCAAGGTTGAAGAACTCCTTGCCGAAGGTTCCTGTGAGGGTATAGCTTCTCTTTCCATATTATTGTGAATCGTCCACCATGCGGCGGCCCCGCTCGCCACCAGCACAAGGCCTATTGTCCACCATGATGCCTGTGAACGGCGTGGGCATTCTATTGCCTTTAAAGGACGGACACGTTGTCCGATGGCCTCAAGTCTGTGAGCATCGGCATGGGGAATCTCTGCATAAGTCCCTGAGATCATGTCTTGCAGGTGCTCCGGTGTTGGTTTTGCCCGTGTTCTCATTGCAATGTTCTCGATTTATCGTAATGGCTCACGTTGATACATGATATTGGTCGACAGAGACGTACATCCGAAACAAACATTTGCGCTGGGTGACGGTTGATCAAAGAATAACCATGGAAGCGGGTTCGGATTAGGGGCCACCAGATTTGTTGTAACGGTGATTGTACCGGTATTTCCTGCTCCAGGCGCTGTGAATGTCAATGTATTAGTCGGGCCAGCCCACAGTGGCATACTTGCCGTTGTCGTGCCCCCGCCTACTGCGGTTGTTGCAACGCCGGGCGCACCTCCATTCAATACTACATTATTGATATCAAAACCGTTACCGGCGCCGCCGGGGCAGTTTCCACCACATATATCCTGGGCGTTTGTCACCCAGGTTCCGGCATTAGAATAATTTTCCAACACAACGGTCAACGTGTGTGCTTGCGTTTCAGGACCATTGGAACCGGTATCGGTTTGCAACACTACCCTTCCATATAACTGCGGAGCGGTAGTAATGGGTGGTATAACGACCTGATTTGTTCCGCCAATCAATTGTATGTTATCGCTGTCCTCAATACCGCTGATTGTTAAATTTATAGCCGGTGCATTAATGGGTACGGCGTAAGCGGGAGGAACAGGCCTTACGAAATTAAATACCACAGGTGCATAATCTATTGTTACCTTTCCATTAGCGGTGGCGGCTGTCGTTGCGGGCAAATGGCTAAATCCTGTGCCAGGACTCATGGCAAGTGTTATAGGTATGGCATTGGTATCGACGGCGCCTACGGTTGCATCGGTTGTTGTATCGGTTACATCACCCAGCTTCCAGAAAACCCCTGTATAATTCTGGGCCAACACACCATTTGCATTGCGGGCTTCAATATCCACGTTATTGATCTCAACAGTGAACGGTTGACCGATATATGTAAATGTATTGGTACCTTCTGTAACATTTATTACCATATTGCCGTCATTGTCAAAGGTAAAATGATCCGGCGTAAAACGGCCGACGGGTATGGATACCCCTGTTATCTCCAGATCATCGGCATTTGAGCCATCGCCCGCGCCGCTATTGGCATCCCGGTCACCTGCAGCATACTCATCGTCATTCTCTATGGTCAGATTGATCCAGCCGACTTCCGTATAGGTTGCATCATCTGATTGTACAGCGCCATTGGTCAACGGGATCTGGTTGATAACAGCGGAAAGGCTGTCATCCATGTCTACATCGAAGAATGGCCCTGCTCCTGCCGCGGTATCCATGACAGGATCGCCATTGGTCTCTATCAGAGTAACCGTCTTATCAAAATTCTGGGTAACCATACCGTTCGCATCCAAAGCTTCTATGATTAATCTCACAGGGGTTCCTGCTTTATGCGTCTCACCGGCTCCACTAGTATTATTATTTAAGTCGATGGCGCCAGCCGCATCATTATCAGGTGCACCGTTATGTCCTACAAACAGCGTGTAGCGATCCGGACGCAGCGTAAAGGTATCCGATGAACAACCTGTGGTCACTTCATCCTGCATGCGCACAGTGATATTTTGTCGGGCCGTATTAAGAATCCTGAATTTAAGTTCTTTCTGGCCATCATCTGCATTTTTAAACACCATCTCGATACCCGTTGTTGCCCAATCAACGGGGACATAAGCCGGTATTGCGAGTGAATCGTCCCATACTTCCGTCGTCGGGGTCCAGGCGGTGAAGGTTCCGCAATCCGTAGGATTAGTCAGTGTACCTAAAGTAATCCTCACTGTACGGTCAATCTTGGTTGCATAGGATGTTTCAACGGCATCCGGAATATTATCGCCATTTGAATCTTTCAATGCGGCTATATTAAGTATTATGTCATCACCAACGACCTTGGTGTGGATCATACCATCGACAGGATCATTTGAAGCCGGATCATGGTTATGTGATGCTGGCTCAACCGCATTAAAGCTGTCAGCAATAACCGGCATTTCTGCACCATAAACCTTGGCGTTTTGAACCCTGCCGGTTCCTGCATAGCCATAACCAGAACTATATCCGTCAGCTATCAGAATTGTGTAAGGCTCTGCTGATATATCCTCTGAGTAATAGATTTTATCATTTACAACAAATTTGATCTGTGTTCCCACACGCTCCACGCGCGCCACGCCTGTATCATTGATTGTATAAACAACTACGCCATCAACCATCGCATAGTATTTATTATTAGGCGAGAAACTACCGGTTTTACCTCTTATTGCATACTTTGGTATTTGTTGATCATAGTCTTGAGGCGAAAGACCGATGTAGGAAGGTGTATAGCTGGTATGACAACCTGAGTACCAGCAACCCGGTGGAGTGCCTTTTGAAAGGACAGTGGCTTCCACACCGCCATCCCATTCGATGTACTGAAATGACTCACCCTCGCCCTCACCTGATAAAGTACCGCTGCCGCTGTCTGTCGCTGAACCGGTAAGGTTAATCCATGTAACATCCTGTGGGGGAAAAGGAAATCCGTAGACAACATTGGAAGGATTCGAAACACCTTTGCTATTAACCGCACTGATCCGGAAATTATCCGCCAGACCGGGTATCGAATTATTCAATCCGGTTACTGTAATACTGGCAACAGTATCGCCTGGTCCGGGAACAATTGGCGTGTGTGGAAATGTGAACCAACTACCTACTCTGTCAACCTGGTATTCCACAAGAAAATCAGTAATCGGATCATCATTAGCAGGCGGTATTGTCCATTCGAGGCCGACCTGGCTATCTCCAACGGCAGGTTTAGCCAATAAGTCGAGCACATCGGCAGGCGCCTGTGCATGCGCACCGAATATTTTGGCATTACTTACATAGCCACTTCCGCTGACGTTATAACCAGAGGCATAACCGTCCGCTACCAGATCTGTATACGGTTCTGCAGAAATATCTTCTGTGTGATAAACGACATCACCCACGACAAACTTGATCTGCGTACCCACGCGTTCGACACGTACCAGGCCTGTGGCATTATTAATAGACTGAACAACGCTCCCATTCACCATTGCATAATAATCAGTTGGTACCGTCCCGATCCTGCTTCTCATCGCATACTTTGGGATCTGTTGATCATAATCCTGTGGTGAAAGCCCGACATAGGATGGATCATAGGATGTATTGCAGCCTGAATACCAGCATCCCGGGGGGATAGCACGCGATGTGAGTGCTGCCTCTATTCCACCGTCTTGTGCAATCAGTTTCGATGATTCTGCGTCCCCTAAATTAATCGTATTATCTGTAATTGTGCTAGATGGTGCATACCACCATTCCACATCCTGGGCAGGAAACGGAAATCCATGCGCTGAACTGGAATAGGGAGAATTACCTGAGCCATTCACCGCAGCCACACGGAACCATACGGCCGTACCAGGCACAGTATTTGTTAATCCCGTGACAGTAATTTCTGGTGTTGTAATCGGCGCATGGACAAACGCTTGCCAGCCGGACCCCACATCATATTCAACAATATAGTCCGTAATCGGGTCATCGTTTTCATAGGGTGGATCCCAAATCAGGCCGACTTCCCCATCACCATATCCCGGGGAAGATCTGAATCCTAAAATACTGGTAGGCGCCTGCGGTCCGACACCATAGATAACGGCATTTGTCACCGAACCCGCAGCATATCCATCGGCTACCAACTCTGCGATACCGGCAGCAGAGATATCAACGGTATGTTGCACCATATCATTCAACACAAAATGGATATCAGTTCCCACACGTTCGACCCGGACCTTGCCTGATCCGTTTATTGTCTTGACATTAACACCATCAACATAAGCAAAAACACGGGCAGTACTGGTATTCTGACTTCTCATCGCATATTTTGGGATCTGTTGATCGTAGTCAGGCGGTGAAAGACCGACATAGGAACTTGTATAGGTCCCCGAACATCCTGAATACCAACAACCCGGTGGCGTGTATTTAGAGCTGATATTGGCTTCTACACCACCGTCCTGAAAAATAGACTTGGAAGATTCAGCCTCTTTGTTTCCAGAAAGATTACCTGTTGCATACGTACCGTCAGCAAAAACCCATACAACAGATTCACCCGGAAACGGAAATCCATGCGCGGTATTCGAGACGCCTGATAACAGGTATTGATTAAACGTTGTAACTTGAAATAATACAGCAGAACCTGGTATAGAATTGCTAAGTCCAGTTACTGTTGCTCCGGGAGTTGAACTCACACCGTCATTGAATATTTGCCAGCCGGAGCCTGTATCATATTCAACAATATAATCAGTAATCGGTTCACCATTATCTGCCGGTGCTGTCCAGACAAGCGTCGTTTGACTATCATCATAACCAGGCACAGCTCTTAAATCAGCAATATCGTCAGGTGCGACAAAAGAAATTATTGCTATATTTGAATCAGGCGCTGTTCCGACACTGTTGACGGCCATTACCTTGAAGTAATAAATACCAGGCCCCATCGGTATGCTGTTGACAAGAGCGCTTGAATCTAATGCATTGCCATCAACATCTGCAACTAACGTACTCGGAGACGGATTATCCTTGCTGTAGTAGATCTCATAACCTGTAATGGCATTGCCATTATCAGGCGGTGCTGTCCAACTAAGAGTAAATTCACTCGGGGATACAGTATATATGACCACCAAATCGTCTATAGGATCAGGCGTAAAGTAGACATCGGCAATATTTGAATCAGTGGCAGTACCATTGACATTTGTCGCCAGGACTTTAAATGAAACTATCGACGCGCCGGGTATTCCACTGCCATCTACTATTGCGGATGCATCCAGTGCATCTCCATCCGTGTCAGCGATTAATGTCCCGGCGGTAGCGAAACCATCTGTGCTGTAATAGATTTCATAGCCGGTAATGGCATTGCCATTATCATCAGGCGCCGTCCAGTTTAAAGTATAGTCAGGACTGGAATAGCTGCCTGATAAGTCTGTGATATTTTCCGGTGGTTGTGCTGCTTTATAATGCGCCAGAATAGTTGCGGCATCCAAGGCAACATTATAAATAGCAACTTCATCAATCAAACCTTGTGCATGCCAACCTGAAACAGGGGCGCCGGAGTATTTACCAAAATACAGCGTATGGTCTGCTGTGGCCCAGCTTAATGTTCCGGACGCGTTTGTTGGCGTAGAACTGACACCGTTTTCATACAAAGTTACCGTGCTGCCATTCCATACCAATGCATAATGCGTCCATACACCTGCGGGAGGCAAATGTGAGAAGAATCCTGTAGATATCCAGCTTGTCCCGATCCTGACATAACCCAGAATATTAGAAGTTGCGTATTGTATGGTAAATTGATTGTTGCGAATAATGACGCCTTGAGTATCACTGGCTGTTCTTTTAAACCAGACTTCTACCGTCAACGCCGTTGAGAGTCCTAATGCATCGCCGTTAGCTGTTACATGATCATCGGCCCCATCCAGTGATAAGGCCTGGTTGTATATCCCTCCTGCATTGAAGGTAGCTCCGTTAACCAGCGTGCCATTGTTACCTAAACCGCCCGTATCCAAAGCATCATTATTAAAATGCCATAGACCAACCGTTCCCGCTATTTGTGATGGGCTATCCGGCAGCTCCCCTGCATATAACTGCACATCCACCGCCATTAACGTGATAATTAGCAGTAATGTGATGTGTCTTATTGTTTTTATAAGAAATAACATATAACTTTATGATTCCAATATATTTATTATGTTTTAGCGCATTGCTGTAACAAGTATTTTGAATCCTTTGCGTATAAAACGGCCCGTATGGCCGTTTTGTTCACTTTTTTGGCTATTCCCATTTATCTGCCAGCTTTTTAAGGATTTCGGCGCATTGGCGTCTTACCGTGCCTTCCGGGATATCCAGCACCTGGGCGACCTCTTTATGGGTTAACCCTATCCAGAAACGCATCAGCAGCATGTTTTGTTCATTCTCCGGGAGGGTCTTGATCAAGGAACGGAGGTATTGGTGATCATCGGTATGTTCATTGACCTGCTCCAATGCCCGATCAACCATGTCATTGTCCGGTTTTACCGGATTCCGGCTATGATGGCGGTAGTGATCGATATGCAGATTGATCGCGATCCTGTAGAGAAAGGCGACTGGCGAACGCGGATCTTTACAGATATTTTGGGTAAATTTTATGAATGATTCTGAGAGGATGTCATAAGCAGTATCGTGGTCGCACCCACGGGCCACCAGAAAACGCCACAGGCGGTCTGCCTGTTGATGATAAAAGCCGGTAAAGGCACCGGCATCCTTTTTCTTGCAGAAACTCAGGATTAGCTTTCTGGGGTCATATATAGCCGAATCCGGCTTGTCACCAGCCAGAGTTCCTTCGAAGCCCTCTTGATCAATAACACCATTAGATGATGACACGTTGAGAAACCACCAAGATTTTATAAGTTCCCATTTAAAATCCCCCTTAATCCCCTTTTTTCAAAGAGGGAAACTATTTCGTGGTCATAACATTTATTTCAGCCAGTAGCCCGGATGAAGCATGGCGTAATCCGGGAAACAATCTGCGATCCCGGATTCCATTTCATTTCATCCGGGCTACTTTGGCGGGTTACGCAAACATCGCTAAACCACCCTACATTTGATGCACCTACATCACTGAAATTCAAAGGATTTATCCACACATATACATAGGGGTTATCGGCAAGGGGACATCTGACATGAGGCTTTATTAATACCGCGGGAAATACTGGGAATGAGGATCTTCCTCAATTAACAAGGATCAAGACTTGATGGAGCTATCTAATTTAAAGTATTGAACAATCTATTGAAATTATCAGTTGTAGTCTGCGCAATTGTTTCAAGCGACTCACCCCTCAATTCGGCGATATGTTCAGCCACATAACGGACATAGGCGGGTTGATTGCTTTTACCCCTGTAAGGTACCGGGGCGAGATACGGCGAGTCGGTTTCAATCAATATTCGATCTGCAGGAACCTCCTTGGCAACTTGCTTGAGTTCAAGCGCATTTTTGAAGGTCACAATACCGGAAAATGAGATATAGAAACCAAGCTCGATTGCAGCATGCGCCATCTCCAGTCCTCCGGTAAAGCAGTGCATTACACCGCCCACTTGAACAGCGTTTTCCTCGCGCATGATTTGCAAGGTATCCTGCTGCGCATCCCGGGTATGAATGATCAGTGGCCTGCCGGATTGCTTAGCCGCTGTGATATGACGCCTGAACCGCTCACGCTGCCATTCCAGGTCACCTTCACCGCGGTAATAGTCAAGACCCGTCTCACCAATGGCGATGATCTTGGGATCGTTCGCCAGCGTAATGAGTTCTGCAACCGTCGGTTCCCGCCCCTCTTTTGTATTCGGATGTACTCCCACGGAGGCATAAATATGATCATATTTGCGGGTGGGAGAAAGCACTTGCGGAAAGGTTTCCATATCCACAGACACGTTTAACATGGCATATACGCCCAGCTTGCGGGCGGTATTGATAACGTCCTGGGTGCTACCTACATCTTCCAGAAGGTTTAAATGGCAGTGGGAATCTACTAGTTTCAAGTTAGAAAAAAGATATGAAAGAATTAAAGGAGATTATAACCTGGTTTCCCATTGTCACCTAGATCTGCGACAGCTTTTCTCTTACCTTTTTATCTTTCCTCTTTTTAACTTTAACTCTGTTTTATTTACATCGTATGCGTAATGCGGTCAGATTTGAGCGCACCGGCAAGGTAGGTTTCAATCTTGTTGCGCACGGTCTTACCGTCGTTATCCGTGAATTGAACACCGATGCCGGGCACACAGTTTCCCTGCGCACCTTTAGGATTAATCCAGATCACTTTACCGACAACCGGCATTTTTTCGGTCTCTTCCATCAGCGTCAGCAACATAAAGACCTCTTCGCCCAGCTTATAGTCCTTATTGGTAGGGATAAAAATACCTCCCCCTTTTATATAAGACATATAGGCGGCATATAATGCACCCTTATCCTTAATGGCCAAGGACAAAATACCCTGCCTTTGTTGTCCAGCCGCTGCTTTTTGTGCTGTCATAATATTCAGTTATACCGGTAAAATCGGAATCCAGTTCTTAGCCGTGTTTTGGTGCCCACCCCAGAATAATTTCTTCTATCAGCAGCTGGGCGTTGATCTGGCCATCCGTTAGTTGAATCGCCCTGTTGACCCGGTCAAGACGTCCAAACAACTGGGTAATATCCTGGTTATTGGCCATGTTCCATAAACGTTGCCGAATATCCTGGTTGCCCAGTTGCGGCGGTTGATCCGCCATTTTCATGCGTATCATATCGACCAACCAGCTGTATATCCAATATAACGATTCTTTTAGCCCAAACTTTAGCCACTTATCGGCGATCAAGACAGGATCCGATTGACCGCCGGAAACATTCTCCAGGTCTTCAAGAAACGCCATGCGTTGATTAACCCGGTCTTCATCTGCAAATTTCAGGGCCAATAGCGGCGCCCCCTCTGCCAGTTCAAGCAAAACCGCAGGATTATGTTGAATATCCAGTTTGCCTTTAAGCCACTGGAGCGCGGCGTCCCTGGATGGTTTTATAAAAGATATTTTTTGACAGCGGCTTCTTATCGTCGCGGGTAATCTTGCAGGCCTGTCCGTTATCAAAATCAACAGCGTGTTGGCAGAAGGCTCTTCGAGGGTCTTTAACAGACTATTCGCCGCATTGATATTCATTTTATCGGCAGGCGTAATAATCACGAGTTTGTAGCCATCATATTGCGATTTCAATGATAAATACCGGATGATCTCACGAATCTGGTCCACCCCGATTACCTTTCCTTCTTCAGGCGGCATGACCCAACGTACATCGGGATGCGTCTCCGCCCGGGTAAGCCGGCAACCCTTGCAATCTCCACAGGGAAATCCCTCCGCTACCGGCTGTCTACATAATATGGAACGTACAAACAAATCTGCGAATTGAGTTTTACCGGTACCTGCCGGGCCGGTAAACATCAGTGCGTGAGGCAATTGAGCGACGGTTTTACGCTCCATCAGGTTTTTCCAATAATTATTATGCCAAGGCAGGAGTTCGTTCATGAGTTTTTTGCTAAAAACGGTTCGAGTTCTTTTTGTATCTGGTTTTGTACATTCTCAAGCGATTGCGATGCATCTATGATGCGAATACGTTTAGGATCACGCGCGGCAAGTGCCAGATAGGTATTGCGTACACGCTCGAAAAAGTCATGTTGTTCCTGTTCAAATCTGTCCGCCTGGCTTCGATTCTCCGCGCGCTGCATGCCGGTTGCAACCGGCACATCCAGCAAGAGCGTCAAATCAGGCCGTAATCCACCTTGTACCCAGTTTTCAAGCATGGCGATCCGTTCGACGGAAATATTCCTGCCTCCGCCTTGATAGGCATAAGTGGCATCGGTAAAGCGGTCGCATAGCACGTATTTACCACTGTCGATTGCCGGTAGTATCACATGGGCAAGATGTTCCGCACGCGCGGCAAACATCAACATCAATTCAGCATCGTTTGACATATCATCATAGCGGTGATCAAGTAGAAGTTTACGTAGCTCCTCCCCTAAAGCGGTGCCACCGGGTTCACGTGTCACCACCACATGTCTGTTCGAAGCTTCGAGTATGTTGCGAATAAATTCGATATTAGTACTCTTGCCGACACCTTCTATGCCTTCAACCGTGATAAATTTTCCTTTTGTAACGATAACCATCAATTTTGAACGCCATTATCGACCGGCATCGAAGAAAATGTACGTAATCGTTTACCCAGTTGATACCTCGTAACCGCGTCGTTGTGCTCCTCGATGGTTGCTGAAAAATGATGCGTCCCATCGCCTCGCGACACGAAGTATAATGCCTCTCCCGGTGCAGGATGCAAAGCCGCATGAATGGAGTCCCCCCCCGGCATTGCAATGGGAGTCGGCGGTAGCCCGCTATTCAGATAGGTATTGTAGGGCGTATATAATTTAAGGCCATGCCGGGTCAGGTTGCCATCAAATTGCTCACCCAGCCCATAGATAACCGTGGGATCTGTTTGCAGCCGCATCTTTTTTTGCAAACGCCGGACGAATACACCCGCAATTTGTTGACGTTCATCCGGGACGGCCGTCTCCTTTTCAATAATCGAGGCCATAATCAGTACTTCATAGGGATTATTATATGGCAGACCTTCTGCGCGTTGTTGCCAGGCCTGTTCAAGACGTTCTTGCATGGCAAGATAGGCGCGTTGCAGGAAGGCAACATCAGTCATACCCCGATTAATATGGTATGTATCAGGGTAAAACCGGCCTTCGGGGTGTTGTTCAGGCCATCCCAGCCGGCTCATGATCCCGTTTTGATCCAAACCCGCCAAACTATGTTCAAGCTTGTCATGCTGATTAACGGCATCCATAAGCTGGCCAAATGTCCATCCCTCGATCAACGTGAGCGAATATTGCTTGACTCTGCCCATGACAATCTGATCAAGAAACTCATCGGGTTTAATACCGGGAAGGAATTCATATTCTCCTGCCTTTATCTGGTTTGCCACACCCTGCCAGCGTGCATACCAAACAAGATAAAACGGGTAGTCGACGTCTTTATTTTTTTTTAAATCATGCACCAACTGTTTCAGGCTAGTGCCCGGTTCGATAAAATAATCGACGGGTTCGGTATTTTTCAATATGGGCGATTTCAAAAAATCGTTAATATCCATCAACAGCCAACCGGCAATAAAACTGCCTGCTAAAATACTAATACCTAAAATTTTGGGCAGGAGTTGTTTCATGGTTCGGGGCTTTCAGAGTACAAGATGGTTGAAATCTATTTTAATAGAAAATGTAGCGGAATACATCGACTATCACGGCCAGATCAGGGATGAAGGTATTTTTCAAGCTCAGCTATAATGGTCCCGGTAACCTCAAAATCCCGATAGTCAATTTCCTCAAAATGCCGTACCGGCCATAATCTTATCAATGTATTACACAAAAAAACCTCGTCGGCCTTTTTTATATCATCAACCCGGAGTTGTGTAATCCTTGCCGGAATTGACAGTGATTTGGCGATATCCAGAATTAATCCACGCATTACCCCATCGACACCGCTTCCCGACAAATCCGGCGTAACGAGCCAGCCTTTATCAACAATAAATATATTACTGATGGTACCTTCGATGACATGGCCGTCGCTGTCCAGCATCAATCCTTCAGCAATATCGGCATCATTCCATTCACTGCGGGCAATGACCTGCTCCAGTCGATTCAGATGTTTTATACCGGCAAGCGCAGGATTAATACCGAGACGTGTACTGCACAACCTGACCGTGACCCCATGTGATGAAAACAATTCCGGGTAAATTGGCCATGGATGGATCGATAATATTCGTGTCGGCACATTATCCACGGCATTGACTTTTGCCGGTTGTGCACGGTAGCCCCGGCCGCCTACGCCGCGGGTAATTACGATTTTAAGGACACACCGCGACTGCCCTGAACATATTCGCTGTGCTTCATCAGCAAGAAGTTTGATGTCCACTCCGGGTATACCCAGCCGTGCACATCCGGAAGATAGCCTGTCAAGATGGCGTTCCCACAATAATGCCCGGCCATCGGCAACCGCGATCGTTTCAAATAATCCATCGCCGTATTGAAGGCCTCTGTCGAGGACGTTGATTAATGATGATTGACTGCCATTGATTAGAATCCTGTTACCAGGATCAGCATGCCCTAATCCGGACGTGGCCTGCGACAGCTCTATTGCCGCTGATTTCGACACGCCTTTTATCGCAGTTTACCGATAACGAGTGTTCCATTGGTTCCGCCAAAACCAAAGGAATTGGACAAGGCAATATCAATCTTCATCCGGCGGGCCTCATTTGGTACGTAATCAAGATCGCATTCGGGATCAGGGGTAAATTGATTGATGGTGGGAGGAGCGGCCTGGTCACGGATGGCTAGTACACAGAATATAGCCTCAACCCCCCCCGCGGCTCCAAGCATGTGGCCGGTCATGGATTTGGTTGAACTAACCGGAAGCTTTTTTGCATGATTGCCGAAAGCGGCTTTGATCGCCTGGGTTTCCACCTTGTCACCGGCCTGGGTTGACGTGCCGTGGGCATTGATATAATCAACCTGGTCGGCATTAATGCCGGCATTTTGCAGTGCATTATTCATACACAGTCTTGCCCCTTCGCCACCTTCCGAGGGTGAAGTCATATGGTAGGCATCGCCGCTCATGCCATAACCAATAATCTCGGCATATATACGCGCGCCACGCTTTTTGGCAAATTCATATTCTTCAAGGACAACAACGCCACCGCCATCACTCAGCACAAATCCGTCACGATCCTTATCCCATGGCCTGCTTGCAGTTTGCGGATCTTCATTTCGCATCGATAATGCACGCGCTGCACAGAACCCGCCCAAGCCGCTCGGTGTCGTTGCCATTTCAGATCCTCCGGCTATCATGACGTCCGCATCACCGTATTCAATGATACGCGCGGCCTCGCCGATATTGTGCGTCCCGGTGGTACACGCTGTAACAATGGCAAAATTCGGGCCTTTCAAACCATACATGATGGAAAGATTTCCGGAGATCATATTGATAATATTGCTGGGCACAAAGAACGGTGAAATTTTACGCGGACCGCCTTTCAAATAACTGTCATAGCCATGTTCGATACCGTGCAGTCCACCGATACCCGATCCGATCGCAACACCAATACGATGGGCATTAGCCTCGCTAACTTCCAGTCCCGAATCTTCAATAGCCTGTTTCCCGGCCGCGATGCCGTAATGGATGAATATATCCATTTTCTTGACATCTTTAGGCGGGATATATTGCAATGCATCGAAATTTTTGACTGCGCCGCCGAAACGTGTCGGAAAATTGCTAACATCAAATGCAGTAATCTCACCAATCCCGCTTTTGCCGGCCAGTATATTCGACCACGATTCTGCAACATTGAGGCCAACGGGACAGAGCATGCCAAGACCGGTAATAACTACACGCCGTTTATTACTCATTTATATGTGCTCAATAAAAAAACCATCAATACATTTAATGCAATCAAATATCTATATTACAGTTAATTAATAGGAAAATCTGATTCATTACATTTTGTCATCCCCATGCAAACGGGGATCCATATTTTTCAAATACCTGGATGCCCGCCGCAGCCCGTCCCCGCGAAGGCGCGGGACGGGCATGACGAATAAATTAGAGATTCCAATAGATTTTAAACTACGCATGGTCTGGCATTGGATGGTATGTAATTGAAACTGGATAACACGATCACGTGTGTATGATATGTAGGCGGCCTTCCCGGGAAACCTGCAAATAAATTATGGATAAAATAAAGGCCGAATCCATGTATTTGGAATTCCGGCCTGTTTCTGAAATCGATTACATCAGCCTTGATGGGTGTTGATGTAATCGATTGCCTGTTGAACTGTTGTTATTTTTTCCGCTTCCTCGTCGGGAATCTCACATTCGAATTCTTCCTCGAGGGCCATAACCAATTCAACCGTATCAAGCGAATCCGCGCCAAGATCATCGACAAAAGAAGCCTCGGTGGTAACCTCGTCTTCTTTGACGCCCAATTGTTCAACAACTATCTTTTTGACGCGTTCTTCAACATTGCTCATGATAATTTATTCCTCCCAAAGGAACCTCCCTATTCGGGTAGAAGGGCGCTATTTTATTGGAAACAACCCAGATATGCCAGATAAAATATCGCCGTCAAGATGGATGATAAAAACCGTTACTAATTTACTGATATACAGTCAATTTCTATAATATATAATTAACATCAGACCATGTACATCCCGCCATTAACATGCAGTGTTTCCCCTGTAATATAAGCCGCGGCCGCAGACACAAGAAAGGCAACTGCGGCGGCAATATCCTCGGGGGTCCCCAAGCGATTTAGCGGAATCTGATTTATCAGTGCCGCCTTTTTCTCAGCGGATAAAGCATCCGTCATATCTGTTGCAATATATCCCGGAGCAACGGTATTGACGGTTATTCCCCGCGAGGCGACTTCACGCGCAAGCGCCTTGGAAAAACCAATCATACCAGCCTTGGCGGCGGCATAGTTCGTTTGTCCGGGATTTCCTGAAAAGGCAACTACGGAGGCAATATTAACGATGCGGCCCCTTTTCATTTTCAACATGGCGCGCAGGCACGCCTTGGATAACCGGTAGACGGAAGCAAGATTGGTATTGATAACATCATTCCATTCTTCCTCTTTCATGCGCATCAAAAGATTATCACGCGTGATGCCGGCATTATTTATCAAAATAGTCACAGCGCCATATTGTTCGTTTATCTGTTCCAGGGTATGATCAATCGATGATTGATCGGTCACATTCATAACAACACCGGTGCCATTAATCTTAATTTCCGCCATATAGTTAGAGATAGTTTCTGCGCCAGTTTGCGAAGTTGCGGTGCCGATGACAATAATTCCTTGCTTGCCGAGTTCAGTGGCGATGGCGCGCCCTATTCCCCGTGTTGCGCCGCTTACCAGAGCGATTTCATTACTGCCCGTCATATAGCCAGTCTCCACTGTTCTTCTGTCAACTCTAAAACTTTTACTGCACATACCCCCGGAGAACGCTTTCGGCGGCCGGATGCAGCATGGAAGCCGCATGCGCGCCTGCAGGGATATATCTGCGGCGTGTCGCCGAAAACGATTTCCAGGTCATGTCCCTTACGGTTTTCACGGGCACAGATACTTTCGCAATAGTCATTTCAACGCTTCATCTCTATTTTTCATGTGACAGCAATAAGCTAGTCTCCGGTGTCTGCCAATGCCTGCTCCAGAGTCGTCGAGTCATAGACCGGCATCACCGTCATATCCCTGTCAATACGCTTATTCAAACCTGCAAGCACCTTGCCCGGACCGCATTCAATCAAGGTATTTACACCGGTAGAGGCCATGTATCTGATAATTTCAACCCATCGCACCGGGTTATAGAGCTGCCTCACTAAGGCGTCCCTTATCGCTTCCGGATCACTATAAATTGCAACATCGACATTATTAATCACGGGGATGGCCGGCGACCGGAACTCGATGTCCTGTAACATCTTACTCAAATGCGATGCAGCGGTCTCCATCAAGGAACAATGTGATGGCACACTGACCGGCAATAATAATGCACGTTTGGCGCCTGCCTGTTTTGCCAGCTCAATTGCACGCGCCACCGCGCTCGCATTACCCGCGATAACAATCTGCCCCGGTGAATTAAAATTCACCGCATTGACAATATCATCTTGAGCTGCTTGTCTGCAGACGTCCATTACCCGCTCGTCATCCAGTCCCAAAATCGCCGCCATTGCACCTTCGCCATCAGGAACGGCTTCCTGCATAAATCTTCCCCGTTCACTCACAAGCACAACCGCTGCTTCGAGTGTCAGCACGCCTGAACATACCAGTGCAGTATATTCACCCAGGCTATGTCCCGCCATAATACCCGGTGTTTTTCCTCCTCTGGACAGCCACACGCGCCAAACGGCAACACCTGCCGCCAGCATTGCAGGTTGTGTAATATGTGTCAGGTTCAGCTCATGTTCCGGGCCATGTTGAATCACCTGCCATAAATCATAACCCAATACACTCAAGGCTACGTCAAACGTATCCTGCACCTCGGAATAGTGCTGCGCCAATTCAGTCAACATGCCAATGGACTGTGATCCTTGCCCCGGGAATACAAATGCGAGTTTGTTATCTTCGTCCGGCATTTTAATACTTAAGCAGTGCGGATCCCCAGGTAAATCCTCCCCCAAAGGCCTCCAGTAACAACGTTTCGCCCCGCTTGATGCGTCCATCTCTTACAGCGGCATCGAGTGCCAATGGAATAGAAGCGGCGGATGTATTCCCATGTTGGTCCACCGTTACCACGACGCGTTCCATCGGTAATTTTAATTTCTTAGCCGTCGCCGAAATTATCCGGATATTTGCCTGATGCGGGATCAACCAATCGATATCGCTTTTTTTCATCTTATTAGCCGCCAGTGTTTCATCTACAATCCTGCCCAAGGTATTGACGGCAACCTTGAAGACTTCATTACCTTGCATATGGATATAGGCCTTGCCCTCTTTTACCCGGTCATAACCTTGTGATATACCTTCCGGCACCATCAACAGATCGTAATATTTCCCATCGGCATGCAGGTGGGTGCTAAGAATACCCGGCTCATCGTCCGGTTGGAGAATAACCGCACCGGCGCCGTCACCGAATAATACGCATGTACCCCTGTCGGTCCAATCGATGATGCGTGATAAGGTGTCGGCCCCGACAACAAGCGCGCACTTGGCGCTGCCGGTAGTAATAAACTTATCGGCGATACCCAGAGCATAGACAAATCCCGTGCAGACTGCCTGAATATCGAAGGCCGGCGGCCCGTGAATCTTCAGACGTTCCTGCAACAGACATGCCGTGCTGGGGAAAATCATATCCGGAGTGGTTGTTGCAACTATGATGAGATCAATATCAGAGTAATCAATTTCTGCTGCCTCGATTGCCTGCTTGGCGGCATTTTCCACCAGATCACAGGTGGTTTCACCGTCGCCGGCGATATGGCGCTTACGAATACCTGTCCGTTCCGCTATCCACTCATCAGAGGTGTCGACCATTTTTTCAAGGTCGGCATTGGTAAGAATCTTTTCAGGGAGATAACTTCCCGTTCCTGTAATGCGGGCATACTTCACACGGCGCGCCTTTCGACTAATAATGATTCCAGTTGTTTGCCAATACGTTGCGGCACGTCTTTTTTCACTTCCAATACTGCTTCCTTAATGGCAGTTGTAAATGCCGGAACATCTGCGCTGCCATGGCTTTTTATCACGATGCCCTGCAGCCCTACGAAGCTTGCGCCATTGTAGCAACCGGGATCAATTTTATTATAAAAAGCTTTTATTACTGGTTTGGAAATAAGCGCGGCCAATCTGGTAAACGGTGTTCTGGTAAACTCCTGTCTCATATAATAACTCAGCATCTTTGCCACGCCTTCGCTTGCTTTTAATGCCACATTGCCCACAAAACCATCGCATACCACAACATCAACCTTGCCGGCATAGATATCATCACCTTCGATAAATCCTACATAATTGATTTCACTGCCGGATAGAAGCCGTGCCGCTTCTTTTACCACTTCATTACCTTTAATTTCTTCTTCGCCAATATTGAGCAGCCCAACCTTTGGATTCTCTATATTATCAACGGCACTGGTCAACACAGAACCCATGACGGCAAATTGAAAAAGATGATCCGCGCATGAATCGACGTTGGCTCCCAAATCGAGCATATGAGTATGCCCCTTCATTGTTGGCAAGGTAGTGATGATTGCCGGCCTGTCCACACCCGGAAGCGTCTTCAATACATACCGCGCGGTAGCCATCAATGCACCGGTATTACCGGCACTTACACAGGCCGAGGCAATACCCTCCTTGACCAGATTGATGGCAACACGCATCGATGAATCTTTTTTATTCCGCAGCGCCTGGGAAGGAAGCTCATCCATCATGATTTGTTGTGATGCATGCTGAATAGTTAGCCTGTTACCCAAGTCCGCATGCTGATGCTGCAATTCACGCATCAGAACCTGCTGATCCCCGACAAGGATCAGCTCAAGGTCTTTTTGTTCGGCAAGGATCCTGAGAGCGGCAGGTATAATGACGCGGGGACCATGATCGCCTCCCATTGCATCGAGTGCGATGGTCTGCTTCAAGTATTAGTCACCTTGATCTTCTATCACTTTGCGTCCTTTATAATAGCCTTCCGGAGTCACATGGTGACGCAAATGGGTCTCGCCCGATGTTTGATCGACTGAAAGCGAAGGCGATTTCAATGCGTCATGAGAACGACGCATCCCGCGTTTCATGGTAGATTTTTTGCTCTTTTGAACAGCCATATTATCTTACTCCTGCTTATTAACGATTTACTTACTTTTTTTCAATTGCTCAAGTACTGCAAACGGATTTTGATATTCAACCTGCTCAGGTTCATCCTGCACAGTTGCAGTACTGAAATCCTGCTTAACAGGACATTCATTTTCCTGATGCCGGATCACCAAAGGAAGCAGCAAGATTAATTCATCTTCTATCATTTCCAGTAATGAAACAACCGGCTCTTTGAGCAATAAAGGTTCATACGATTCCGGTAACAGATCCGCCTCTTCGATCGTATGTACCATCCCTATGGTTATCCCGGCATTGACAGGCAAAGGCATGTTCCGGAAACAGCGTTGGCAAATCAGATTCAAAGTTGTTTGCAGATGGCCTTTTGCATAGCGGATCTTCTGCTCATCTACGCCAAACTCCAATTCAACTTCAACGATCCCCTGCGGGGTACTTAATAAAGGCACCAATCGCGGCATTTTTTCCAGCGGTAGATAACCGCTTAACGTCTGCCTTGTTTCTGCCAAATGTAACGGCTTAACTATATCTGGTAGCCGATTCGACATAAGCCCGCTATCATATGCCCCGTTACCATAACTGTCAAAAAATATTACCAGATTTCGCCTACTTAGTGAGTATTATGACAAGATTTATTAACTCTGGAGTTATATTATCCTGTAATTTGTCGACACTCATCAAATCTATAAATCAGTGAAAAAATTGATACTTGCATCGAGCTCTCCATTTCGCCGTGAACTATTATCCCGACTCGGCCTCCCATTTGATTGGGCATCGCCGCAGGCTGATGAAGCGCCGCATCCCGATGAGCACCCTCAGCAACTCGCCATGCGTCTCGCACAAACAAAGGCGCAATCCGTAGCCGGTGATTATCCAAATGCGCTTATTATTGGATCAGATCAGGTTGCAGTCATTGGAGATGAGATGATTGGCAAGCCGGGTAGTTATAAAAAAGCCGTCGATATATTATCCATGGCATCCGGCCAGGTGATGAAATTCTATACGGCAGTTTGCGTATTAAACGGCACAACCGGCAAAACCCAACTGGATGTAGTCCCATTTTCCGTAAGGTTTCGTCAACTTGATAACAAGGCCATAACAAATTATGTATCACGTGAACAACCCTATAACTGCGCCGGAGCGTTTAAATCCGAAGGACTTGGAATTGTCTTGCTGGAAAGCATGCACGGTGATGACCCCACCGCACTGATTGGATTGCCGCTGATTCGTTTAACTCAGATGTTGGAACAGGAAGGTATTTCTATTCTCCAGGGTGATTATCAAGGCCAGACCGTTATTGAATAGTGCCTGTGGTTGTTGATATCAACGCCTTCGCCATCGAAGCGCCAAAACGTTTTATAAACTTTTCGAAATAAGGTTCGCGATAGGTGAAATCCACTATCTTATCGACCCCGATAATATCCCTGGCCACATAACTGCTGTTGGCCAATCCATCAACCAAACCCAGTTTGATCGCCTGTTCTCCCGTCCACATAAGACCGCTGAACAATTTTGGATCATCGGACAATTTATCTTTCCTGCCATTTTTAACTGCGTTGATAAACTGCTGATGTATCGTTTCAAGCAACCCTTCGAGATGGTTTTGTTCATCCTCTTTAATAGGAGAAAACGGGTCCATAAATCCTTTACTCTCCCCCGCCGTAATCAACCTGCGTTCCACACCAAGCTTTTTCATCGTATCCACAAAGCCAAACCCATTCATCAACACGCCTATTGAACCTACAATGCTGGCCTTATCTGCATAGATTTCATCGGCGGCGGCGGCAATATAGTAACCACCCGATGCACACAGGTCGGTCACTACCGCGTAGAGGTGGATGTCCGGATATTTCTCCCGCAAACGCACGATTTCATCGTATACATAACCCGATTGAACAGGACTCCCGCCAGGGCTGTTAATGCGCATGATGACGCCTTTGGTGCCTTTATTTCCAAAGGCATCACGTAACCCACTAATGATATCGTCTGCGTTGGCTTCCGCATCATCCGCAATAACGCCCTGTATTTCAACCAAGGCGGTATGCTTGGCACCCGGAACACCTTTCTCTGCCATGTCACCCGGCATGTAAGCAATGAATATGGCGACAATATAAAGAAAAAATAATGCCTTGAAAAATATACTCCAACGCCGTGTACGGCGCTGCTCCTGCAGAGCCCCGAAGGCCAGACGCTCAATCATGTTTCTTTGCCATTTAACCTCGGGATCGGTCGATTGCGATACCGTACCGGCGGTATTCATATCAGCATTCCCGGTAGAAGACGATTGTTCATTTTGTGATTGACCTAACCACGGGTCAATTCGTTTATCATCAGCCATAATCTTTATCAATATTCCTGTAGGTTAATGGTAAAAGCAGCATCAGCATGTCCCTAATGGCCATCCGTTGTCAATAACCCCCGGTCTCCAGCCAGGGCAATATCTCCGTGATGCGGTCCAGACAGGCCAGCGGTTTAAACGAGAGCAATCTTTCCCTGTCATGCACACCATATGCGACAGCCAACGCGCTGGTGCCTGCTTGTTGCGCCATCTGCATATCATATTCCGTATCACCGATCATTAGAGTCTGTGACGGTTCAACGTCCAGTACCGTCATTATCTCCAACAACATTTGCGGATGCGGTTTGGAAAATGACTCGTCTGCACAGCGGGTGGCGTGAAATAAACCTTTGCTGCCTGTCTCATCGAGTGATCGCTCCAGTCCCACTCTGCCTTTCCCTGTCGCGATGGCCAACAAATATCCATCCTCGTAGAGCTTACTCAAGACTTCGCCAGCACCTGAAAACATCACCGCCGGCTGATGATTCTCCGACAGAAAATGATATCGGTAGCGTTCAATAAAACTTTTGATAAATTCTTCGTCAGCATCAGGATACAGATTGAAAATTGCCTCCCTGAGGCCGAGTCCAATGATATTGCGCAATGATTGGATTGTTTTCTCCGCTAATTGCAGCTCGGCTATCACGGCCTGCAGACATGCCACGATACGTCCTTCGGAATCCATCAAAGTACCATCCCAGTCGAAGACGAGGAGTTTAAAATTCCTGGATACGGCCATCAGACAATTTCAGCTTTCCCAGACAATCCCCCAAGTCCTCCGGCAATGGTGCCTTGACAATTATTTTCTGGTCTTTGCCTTTCAATTTAAATTCGATTATATGGGCATGTAAAAAAAGACGTGATAAGCCAAACTTGCGCATTTCCCGGTTGAATGCACGATCACCGTATTTATCATCGCCTACTACCGGATATCCTTTTTGCGCAGCATGTACACGAATCTGGTGCATGCGGCCGGTAATAAGTTTTACCTCCATTAAAGAGGCCGTGGAATTGATCTTGACGGGACGAAAATGACTGGTAGCCGTTTTACCCCCCGCGTCACTGCAAACCATTCTTTCGCCGGACTGCATGCGATTTTTAGACAATGGCATATCAACCCTGTGTTCCCCGTATCGCCACTCACCTTTAAGCAGGACCACATAGCGTTTATCCACCTCGTTCGTGCGCAATAATTTATGCAACTCGAGCAATGTTTCCCGGTTTTTAGCAAATATCAGGCACCCTGAAGTCGCACGATCAAGCCGATGGACCAGCGCAAGATCCGGTATATCGGTTCTCAAGGCCCTTAACGCTTCTATGACACCAATATTTATACCCGACCCACCATGAACGGCGATTCCCGGCGGTTTATTAAGGATCAGCAGATTCTCATCTTCGAAAAGTATCGATTTTAAAATTACATCCGCCAATTGTGCTGAAGGGGCTGATATTTGCCGGAGATTGGTGATAATGGGTGGAATGCGGACAATATCGCCACTCTTTAACCGGTAGGAAGGCTTAATCCGTCCTTTATTCACCCTGACTTCACCCTTTCGCAACAACCGGTATATACGGCTTTTGGGTACGCCTTTGAGGCAGGCAAGCAGATAATTATCTACACGCTGGCCCTCATGGCCCGTATCGATGACCACCTGCCGGACAGCTTGCCGTTTATTCTCCATCGCTACATTCATTTATTAATAATATCAAACGACTATCTCTATAAACTCAATTGATGCTGGTTATATTTCCTGCTATATTAGCAGCACGTTAAAATCCAGAAAGGTAAAACTTTTCTGGATTTGGACAGACTAATATAGTGTATGGGCAAATAGTTAGTGCACAATATTGATAATGCGTGAGAGATAAAACCGGCCCGCTCCACTCTGATTGGTCGGTAATTTGATACAGTGTATGGGATTGCTCAAATATCATACGATAAAGACGGCCAAAATTTTGCATATATTAAATGCACGGTCAGGCCAGATTAAAGAATCAATGACATACATGGTCGTACCGTAGACATGAAACAATATTATGGCTACTAAGGGTTTAACATCACTCAACCCGGTATTTTATGAGTGATAAACGAATTACGTGCTCCCATGGACGTTGAAACCATGGTGATGCCGAACGCAAGGGCCTACAAAATCGGCTGGTAGACTCGATCACGACTGATCGAACACGATTTAAAATAGCGTAGCGCCGGGTATAGAGAAATACTGATTGTTCGGCAGTCACACCCATGTCAACGAAAATGGGTGCCAAAAGGACTTAAAAAATGAAAAGAATGCTGATTAACGCAACTCAGCCAGAGGAGTTGCGTGTTGCGCTGGTGGATGGCCAACATTTATATAACCTCGATATCGAAACCCCCGGCAGGGAACAGAAAAAATCCAATATCTATAAGGGTAAAATCACCCGTATCGAACCCAGTCTGGAAGCCGCATTTATCGACTATGGCGCCGAACGGCATGGATTTCTGCCACTTAAGGAAGTCGCCCCCTCGTGTTTCCGCACTTCCCCGCCCGGCAATCGCCGCGTTGATATCAAGGACGTTCTGCAGGAAGGACAGGAACTTGTCGTCCAGATTGCCAAGGAAGAAAGAGGTACCAAAGGCGCGGCCCTGACAACCTACATCAGCCTCGCCGGACGTTATCTCGTCCTGATGCCCAATAACCCCCGCGCCGGAGGAATATCGCGCCGTATCGAAGGTGACGAACGCACCGATTTACGGGAAGCTATTAATTCACTGAACATCCCTGAAGGCATGGGCATGATTGTACGAACCGCGGGTGTCGGCAAAAGCCCGCAAGAACTCCAATGGGACCTGGATTATCTGGTAAACCTGTGGCAGGCAATCGAAACCGCGTCGACCGAAAAAACAGCGCCATTTCTGATCTATCAGGAAAGCGACATTATCATCCGTGCCATCCGGGATTATCTCAGGCCTGATATCGGCGAAATCCTGATTGATGATAAAGAGGTGCATGAACGTGCCCATGATTTCATGCGCCAGGTCATGCCCCATAATTTATCCAAAATTAAACTCTATCAAGACGGCATACCGCTGTTTTCACGTTATCAAATTGAAAGCCAGATCGAGGCCGCGTTTCAGCATGAATTACGCCTGCCTGCAGGCGGCTCGGTTGTGTTTGATCACACCGAGGCCCTCGTTTCGATCGACGTCAATTCCAGCCGTGCCACCAAAGGCGGCGATATCGAGGAAACCGCCCTGTCTACCAACCTTGAAGCAGCTGATGAGATTGCCAGGCAATTACGTCTGCGAGATATCGGCGGACTCATCGTCATCGACTTTATCGATATGACGCCCGTGCGCAATCAACGGGAGGTCGAAAATCGTTTAAGAGAAGCCTTAAAAAAAGACCGTGCACGTATTCAGATGGGCCGTATTTCACGGTTTGGCCTGCTTGAAATGTCGCGGCAGCGCTTGCGTCCTTCTCTGGGCGAGTATAGCCAGGAGAATTGCCCCCGTTGCAAGGGACTTGGGACAATCCGTAGCATTGAATCATTGGCCCTTTCAATCCTGCGTCTCATCGAAGAAGATGCCATGAAGGAAAATACAGCAAAAATTGTCGCTCAATTGCCCGTTAACATTGCAACTTACCTGCTCAATGAAAAACGTGATGCAGTGAGCGAAATGGAAAAGCGTCATGACATCGATATATTGTTAATTGCGAACTCGTCACTGGACACCCCCAATTACAGCGTTAAACGTCTTCGCAAGGATGAACTGACAAAAGATACCGTAGCAAGTTACGAACTGGCCGGTTTTGCTGGCGAAACCAAAGAACCAGTGCAACCTGCCCAAAAAGCCGCGGCTGAGAGACCTGCCGTTCAGAGTGTCGTACCTTCTACGCCTGTGCCGAAGCCACAAATACCACCGGCACCGGCAGCAACACGCTCCACGCAGGAAATCGAAGGCGGTTTTATCAAACGCCTGTGGTCCAGTCTCTTCGGCGTAAACAACGTGGAACCTGCCGAACCTGAAACCAGGTCGAAAGAACGCAGAAAGCCGGTGCCCGCGCGCACCGCAAAGAGACGTGGTAAATCATCTCAATCATCTCAGAACCGTAGCGGACAACAGCGACGCAAATATGCCTCCGACAACAGAAAACCAGCCGCCAGACAGGACCAGGAAAACAAAACAGCCGGTAATCAGCAAACAGTTGTCCCACCTGCCACAACCACAGATTCGACGGTAGCAAAACAGCAAGATCAACAACCCGCGAATCGAACAGCGGCATCTGAGCAAACGGCTCCATCCTCCGCGTCTTCTGATGCTAATGGCGGAGGAAGATCGCAAAGCCAACAGGGACATCATCGTAACAGGCGGGGTAATAACAGACGTCAATATAGAGGACCGGGTCGATCAGCAGACCGTTCTGCTCAACAACAGACAACATTCCTGCATCAACAGGATGCCGTCACCCAACCCATAGCGGCCACAAATAAACCGGAGACAGCCTCACAATCTGACTATATTCCCACTGCACAGCCAATGAGAGAAGAAGCCAGATCAACCCCGGTAGCTGCCGGAGCCAATGAACCATCCCCTGCTGATTCTCAGCGTTTTAACATGCGCAATGAAAACATTACGGACACCCCGGAACAACGTCCTGCTGCAAATGCTGAGCGAACATCACCCCAATCGTCAATCCCAAAGAATGAGAGTTATATCTCAACGGGCGTAACCACTGCCGTTGCCAGCCCACCACCATATAAACCAC
>Ga0214472_10000470_pt1 | contig 49610 bp, 50 predicted proteins | sample RVTome_6_FD_207662 | JGI IMG/M metagenome (GOLD analysis project Ga0214472, IMG submission 207662) | Soil microbial communities from uranium-contaminated site in the Upper Colorado River Basin, Wyoming, United States - RVT140D175 | ecosystem: Environmental > Terrestrial > Soil > Contaminated >...
GTGCAGCCCTGCATTGTCGTACCCGGTGCCTTGCGGAATCGGCAGGTTCTAGTAGCCATCTGGTCGCATATCTGTTTTATAATGGAGACCAAATCAACATGTTCTCGGGACAGTAGTTCGGACAAGGATGCAAAGGATTATGAAGTCTCTATTCAAGCTCATGCCGGCCGTATCTGGCGCGGTGTTTCTATCAGGCTGTTTATCGGGCGTCGAAAAGCCGACCGGCGACACGACGAACGCGTTCGATGGTGTGTGGTCGCTGTCGTGGAAAACCGAACAGCTGTATCAGCAATCCGGGACCTGGCGGTTCGTATGTTCCGACGAGTCGGGCGGTGCCCAGTTTTTTATCGAGAATGGGGAGTTCGGTCTGCCGAACCGGGAAGTAAAGTATGGCCGTGTCGATCATAAAGGCGTACTTCTAGCTCGTATTCCCATCGGTACTTTCAATGTGCATGGCGACAACGATAAAAAAGCTGATCTTGTCGTGTCCGGTAGCCTCCAGGGCGATAGAGGCGAAGGCCTTGTCATTCATGCCATGGAATACACCATCCACGGCTGTAGAGGTCAAGCTTACTTCTCGAAGATAGATACCGATATCACACCTGACTCGAAAAAAATTATTGCTATGCCCGTTGAGGTAAAAACCGATGGGCAGATGGCAGGGAAAGGTGCCATATACACCCTTTCGCCCTTTGATGTTCCCGTCGCTAATTTCAAACTCGAGTACAATGGCAGAGTTTGTTACGGCCAGTGGTTTACGGAAAAAAACAGCACCTCCGGCGACTGGGCCGCTGACTGCGATAATCGGAGCAGAATGCGCGGGCAGTGGAAATTCAACGGCGTGAAGTGGGGGTTCTCGGGAACCTTCGATGACAAGACCAGCGTATCTATCGATGGCACCTTGGTTAATTGATTGCTGTCGTACTCACGCTGGGTGGCACCTTGCCGATCCTCTTTGACGCCGGGTAGTCGACGCAGGCGCTGCGTTCATGCTGTACCGCTTCCGTGCGATACGCTTTGCGTCGTCCCTGTATAGCTTGGCCGAGCAGACCCTACCTACGGGGTTACGCCGTAATCGCGCTACCGGGCAACGATGAATATCGGCCAGGGCCGGCGGTACCGCCCCTCCAATACCTGTGAGACTCTGAAATCCTAATCGTCTATGATACCGAAGGCTTACGGGAGGCCGAGTATCACAGCCTGAAAGAGACGTAAGGGAACGACCGTTTGATGGTTCTTGGGATATATAGGATAAACTCGATATAACAGGTCGATATAGCAGGATAGACCGATAGCATAGGAGCATGCGATGAAATCCTTGTCCGACATTCCGTTTTCTCTGTTGGAGCTGGCACCGATACGTCTGAACGAGTCTGTCGGCGACACCCTGGCCCGCAGTATCGAATTTGCCCGCCATGCCGAAGCCTGCGGTATCAATCGCTTCTGGTTGGCCGAGCACCACAATATGCAGGGGATCGCCAGTTCCGCCACATCCGTACTGATCGGCGCGGTCGCGGCCAATACCGAACGGATGCGGGTCGGCTCCGGCGGCATCATGCTGCCCAACCATCCGCCGTTGGTGATCGCCGAGCAGTTCGGTACCCTCGATGCACTTTATCCCGGCCGGATCGATCTCGGCTTGGGGCGCGCGCCGGGTACCGATCCGTTGACCAGCCGGGCGCTGCGACGCGACGATATGCGCGCCGAACACTTTCCCGAAGAGGTCGCTCAGCTGCAGAGGTTTCTCGGTCCTGCGGACCCGGATGCGCGGGTGCGAGCAGTGCCGGGGGAGGGTAGCCGGGTGGATATCTGGTTGCTCGGATCGAGTCTGTTCAGTGCCCGGCTTGCGGCGGAACAAGGGTTGCCCTACGCCTTTGCCGGGCACTTCGCGCCGCGCTTTGCACGCGAGGCGCTTGAGCTTTACCGCGCTCGGTTCCAGCCGTCGGAGGTGTTGAGTGCGCCCTATGCGATGCTTGGACTGCCGCTGATAGCCGCACTAAGTGATGAGGAGGCGCGATATCTGGCCACCAGTTCATTGCAGCGGATCCTGGCGCTTATGCGCGGAGAGCCGCTTTGGTTGCGGCCGCCGGTGGAGAGTATGGCCGGGCTCTGGAATGAGCAGGAACAGGCCTCGGTGGAGGCGTTTTTGGGCCTGCAGGTGGCAGGCGGTCCGGCGACCATCCGGTCGAAACTGGAGCGTTTGGTCAACGAGTATCAGGTCGATGAGTTGATGTTTACCAACGATCTGTACGATCAGGGCAAGCGGATCGAGGCGCTGTCGATTCTGATGTCGCTGAGATAAAGCGCTGTGTATTCTCCCGAGCCGTCAATCGTCATGGCAGACGCAGGGATCGCCTGCGGCAGCCGCTTTCAGCTCCTCGGCGATGCCGCACTCGGCCACGGTGTGATGCAGGGCACAGCGCTCTCTCAGTGCCACGAGTTGAGACTCCAGTTCGGCCAGTTCGGCACGGCGTTGATGGACGGCGGCCAGATGACGCTCGATCATTGAATCTATCGCCTCGCAGTCGGCGCCGGGGTCGGCCAGCAGTGTCAGTAGCCGACGAATCTCCGACAGCGATATCTCCAGCGCCCGGCAGTGGCGAATAAAACGCAGGCGTTCGGTATGGGCACTGCTGTAGCTGCGATAGCCGTTCGCTTCACGCCCGGGTGGCTGCAACAGCCCTTCGCGCTCGTAATAACGGATGGTTTCCGGATCGACACCGGTATGGCGGCTTAATGTTCCGATACGCATCTCCAATCTCCTCTGCACGATACTAAACTTTCCTGAAGTAAATCAGCATACCAGTATTGACCCTGTAGTGACTCAAGGGTTTTAAATGGCGTCTGAGTTCACTTTGAATGCAGGAGGTTCAGATGGCAGGGCAATGTTGCGGGGCACCGGAGGCCGGTTCCATCCACACTCGGACCGGACGGCGGTTCCGGCGGGCGTTGTGGATCGCATTAGGGGCCAACGCGGCCATGTTCGTGGTGGAGCTGGGCGCTGGTCTGCAGGCGGGATCGGTATCGCTGCTGGCCGATGCGATCGACTTTTTCGGCGACAGTGCCAACTACCTGCTGTCGCTGGTGGTGCTGTCGATGGGGTTGTTGTGGCGCGCACGAGGGGCGTGGATCAAGGGCGTGACCATGCTGCTGTTCGGTCTGCTGGTACTCGGGCGGGCGGCCTGGGGAGTGGCCGCCGACGAGGTGCCCGAGCCGCTGATCATGACCGGGGTCGGCGCCCTGGCGCTGGTGGTCAATGTGGGCGTTGCGCTGATGCTGTACCGCTTTCGCGAGGGAGATGCCGATATGCGCTCGGTCTGGCTGTGCAGCCGCAACGATGCGATCGGCAATCTGGCGGTGGTGCTGGCGGCGGCCGGTGTGTTCGGCACCGGCAGTGCCTGGCCGGATCTGGCCGTGGCCGGCATCATGGCCGGGTTGGCGCTGAGCAGCGGTTTCAGCATTCTGCGCCACGCACGGGAGGATATGCAGCGGGCCGTTGCAGGAGCAGAGGCAGGCGCTTAGACCACCAGTTCGTTGCGCTGCAGCACCCGATAGACCTTGCGGCAGGTACGGCCTAGGGCGGTTAGATCGCCCAGTCGCGGTACCTCGCCGGCATCGAGCCGGGCCTGCCAGTCGAGCAGTTCACCGTCGAGAAAGTCGAGCAGTTTTTTCGAGCAGCCGTTGCAGATGCCGTTGCAGACCTGGGCCATCGGCAGGTCGAAGGGCAGGGTGTCTCTGACCTCGTCGATCAGGTTCTGCATGGCGATACGGGTGTTGGGTTTGGCCATGGCGGGCCTCCCTGCTGCTTGGGAGACCATGATAGCGCCGGTCGGGGGCGGCCAAATTGACCGGACGCAAGTCGGTGGGGGTGGTGTCGGCTGCAGCGCCCCGATCCGAGGTTAGAGGTGCTCCGCAAGAAAGGTCAGCGTTCTTCCGTGTGCCAGCGCCGCGGCCTTCTGGTCATAGGCGGGGCGGCCCCAGCAGTTAAAGCCATGGTCGACACCGCTGTAGGTGAAGAAGCCGGCGTTGTCCCGACCGGTGAACTGTCCTTTGACACTGTCGACCGCCGCCGCCGGGATCAGTTTGTCCAGCTCGGCATAGTGGAACAGGATCGGCTGGGTGATCCTGGCGGCCAGTTCCAGACTGTTCTGGATACCGCCACCGTAGTAGGCGACCGCCGCATCGACCTTGCCCGCGGCGGCCGCGCGGTATGCCAACTGGCCGCCGAGGCAGAAGCCGACCGCGGCCACGCCACCTTCGACTTCGGGCAGGCCTTTCAGATACTCGGCGGCGGCCGCCACGTCGGCACCGGCCTGGGCATCGTCGACGGCCTGGCGCAGCGCCATCGCCCGGCTCCGACCTTCGCCTTCATAGTCCAGGTCTACCCTTGGCTCCTGACGCCAGAACACGTCGGGTGCGAGGACGACGTAGCCGTCCAGGGCGTACTGGTCGGCTACGGCGCGGATATGGCTGTTGACGCCCCAGATCTCCTGCACGATCACGATACCGGGGCCTCTGCCTGTCGGCGGCAGCGACAGGTATCCGGAGAAGCCCGCTTTGTCCACGTTGGGGATATCGATCCATTGTGCGTTCATGCTGTTCACCTGTGGCTGGTTGTAACGGCTTGATTGGCCGAGGCGGTATGACGGTTTGCGCAGATCGCCGTCCGCCTCAAAGAATGCCCCGTATTTTCGCCGCCAGATAGGGCGCGGTAAAGGTGATGGCCAGCACGACGATGAACAGATCGCCGTGTGCGGGGTTGAATACGCGCAACACCTCCGGCCAGGGCTTGCGAAGTGCATACCTGCCGAACAGCAGCTCGAAGGCGAGCGTCATACCGACCCACTGCAATCCGACAGCCAGGTAACCGGCTGCACTCGGCACGCCGAACAGCGGCACCGCGAGGTAGCCCGCGATCAGGATCATCAGGGATAGGGTCAGTCCGCTGATCGGCAGTGCCCGTGTCGTTCCGATCGCCGGCGCGAGCAGTTTGTCCCTGATCAGGCCGTTGGCGATCGCCAGGAGCACCAGCAGCAGCCAGACCAGTGCGGCGATGAAGGCAGACTTGACTGTCATCGGTGCAGCTCAGGACTCCGGGCCAACTCGATCATCCGGGCCGAGATATCGAGCCCCTCCGGCGTAAAGCCGTGCTGCAACAGCAGCGCTTCGAACCGGCCGTTGCAGCCGCAGCCCACGTCCAGTGCGGCACCGCGTTTATCGGTAAAGGCGAAGGCACGCTCGTGCTGGGCGACACCGTTGGTGCGGTCGAACTCGTCGCGGGTCCAGAGATGGGTGATCCGGTCGTAGGCTTGGCCGATCTGTTTGGGGTCCATGGGCATTCCATTCGGCTACTCCGGTATCGCTCTACCGAGCGGTCCATTCTATAGCGGCCGGACCGGGGCCGAAAGGTCACCTCTTCGCGATCATCCGATCGACGCTCCAGGCGCCGCCGCCGGCGAAGACCAGGTAAAAGAAGATGAAGCAGAACAGCACCGCCGGCTCGCCTCGGTTCAACAGCGGGAGCAGTACCGTATCCGCGCTCGCGTGCGCCATGAAATAGGCAAACGCCATCTCGCCCGACAGGATAAAGGCGACCGGGCGGGTGAACAGGCCGAGTACCAGCAGGGCGCCGCCCACCAGTTCCAGTATGCCCGCGAGCCCTATCAGCGACATCAGTTCCAGGTTATCGAACATCTCGTTGTAGGGCATCTTCAGCAGCTTGGAGCTGCCGTGCAGCAGAAACAGATAGGCGGCAACGATGCGCAGGATGGAGAGGACACGCGGTGCCCAGACGGTCTCAAGGGATACAGTGTGAGTCATGATCTGCCTCCGTTGATCGGGGATTAGAGGGATCGACGGTTGGGGGCCGGTTCGACTGCATACTGAATCGGTATGCTTCAGTTAAGTCCAATCGGGTGGGGAATGCCAGAACGCGTCGGGGTTCATCGGTCGATCGAGGCGGGCTAAAAGTAGCCGATCAGTTGTCCCAGTGTCAGCAGCACATGGGAAACCTCCCGAACGCTCGTTTGATTGATCTCCCGACAGTATAGACCCGGCACGATTAGCGGCGATCGCGTGCCCACTCCGCTTCGCCTGCGGTCTGTCCACACAGGTACGCGGTGCCGTTGTGTTTGACGATCTTGCTCATGCGTTGGGTCGAGTCGATGCGCTCTATAGACATGTTGGTCTCCATCCGGTTGACGGCTGTTTGAGGTGTTCGGGCCACTGTGGCTGCAGTCGTGCAACTGCGGCCAGTGACTTTCGCTGTCCTTGCCGTGACGGGCGGCAAGGCTTTTCGCCTTGCAGGTAATTATAAGTCATGTTTTTGTATTTATATTTCCTGTAAAAATAAAATAAAACAATGCATTTAGCTGCAAAATTGAGAATATATAGTTATTAAATTCTACAAAAAATATAAAAAGCAGTTGATCATAAACAGATGCAATCCATAAGCTCTATTGAGGTGCATCATGACGGTTCTGGTAATGGGGGCGGGTGTCGTTGGCGTCACCAGTGCGTGGTATCTGGCCAAGGCCGGCCACGAGGTGACGGTGATCGATCGGCAGGTGGATGTGGCGCTGGAGACCAGCTATGCCAACGCCGGGCAGATCTCGCCGGGATACTCCACCCCCTGGGCCGCGCCCGGTGTGCCGCTGAAGGCGATCAAGTGGATGATGCAGGATCTGGCGCCGTTGATGATCAACGGCAAGGAGCTGGATCTGCAGACGCTGGGTTGGATGGGCAAGATGCTGGCGAACTGTAACGAGAAATCATACCGTCGCAACAAGGAGCGGATGCTGCGTGTGTCCGAGTACAGTCGTGACTGTCTGAAGGCGCTGCGGCAGGAGATCGGTATCGAATACGACAATCGCGACCGCGGCCTGACACAGCTGTTTCGCAGCGAAAAGCAGGTCGAGACCTCCAGGCAGGATATGGCGATTCTCGACGAGTGCGGCGTGCCCTATCAGGCGCTGAGCGTCGAGCAACTGGTCGAGTATGAACCCGCCCTGGCGCATGTCAGGGAGAAGCTGGTCGGCGGCTTGCGCCTGCCCGGCGACGAAACCGGCGACTGTTTCCAGTTCACCAACAAACTGGCGGCCCAGTGCAGGAAACTCGGCGTCAAGTTCGTCATGAAGACGGAGATCCTGGGGGTGAATGTCGAGGGCGGCAGGGTCGCCGATGTGTCCACCTCGCGCGGCAAGATGCGGGCGGATCACTATCTGGTGGCGCTGGGCTGCTACTCCACGCCGCTGCTGGCGAGTATCGGGATTCGGGCGCCGGTCTACCCGATCAAGGGCTACTCGCTGACGCTGCCGATCGTCGATGCCGACAGGGCACCGACCTCGACGGTGATGGACGAGACCTACAAGGTAGCGGTAACCCGCCTGGGCGATCGTATCCGGGTCGGCGGTACCGCCGAGATCGCCTCCTACAACAAGGAGCTGGCCGAGAAGCGCCGCCGCAACGTCGAGTTCGTGGTCGGTGATCTGTTCCCGGGCGCCGGCGATTCGGAGCACGCCGAGTTCTGGACCGGGCTGCGGCCGATGACGCCGGACGGCACGCCGATTCTGGGTGAAACCTCGCTGCCGAACCTGTTCCTGAATACCGGTCACGGTACGCTGGGCTGGACCATGTCGGTGGGATCGGCGAAGTACGTGGCGGATGTGATCAGCGAGCGCAAGACCGATATCGGCCGCGAAGGATTGTCGATCGCACGCTACGCCTGATTCAGAAGTAGAGCCGCAGCAGCGTGTCGGCGACACAGACGATGCGGCTCGATCCCTCGACCTCCACCTCGATCCGGTTCACCATCTCCACGCTACGCTTGGACGGCGTCATCGATCTCAGGGTGGTGCGGGCCCGGATACGGCTGCCGCTCTTGACCGGATGGGGAAAGCGTACCTGGTCGAGCCCGCAGTTCACCACCATGCGGGCTTCGGGGTAGGGCGGTTTTTCCGGGTTTACCGTATCGGTCAGTTGCGGCAGCAGCGACAGGACCAGGAAGCCGTGCGCGATGGTGTCGCCGAAGGGGGATTCGTCGCGAGCGCGCGCCGGGTCGGTGTGGATCCATTGCCGGTCGCCGGTTACATCGGCGAAGCTGTCGATGCGGGACTGCTCCACTCTCATCCAGTCGCCGACGAACACCTCCTTGCCGATCCGGTCCTGCCAGTTGCGATAGAAGGCGATCACCTTGGGGTTCTTGACCCCCTGCAGATCCTGTTCGCCCTCCGGCTCGGAAAACAGTTTGATCCTGGAGACCCAGGAGTTGTTCAGCGTGTTGTTCAGCGAGTGGCTGATGAAATAGGTCAACTGCTTCAGGTGCCCGTCGGAGCCGCCTTTCAGGTCCAACCCGTTGATGCGGGTTCTGATCGACCGCTCTTTCTCTTTAATGTACTCGATTACGTCCATCTTCCGATCCTGCCGATGATCCCCGGTGGGCATTCGATCCCGGCTTGCGCCGAAAATTCCCTGATCCGCCACCACGGGTGTACCTTACCTGTCTTCAGCACCGCTTAGTAGGGGTTGGGATCAATGCTACCGATTTTTGTCGGTATATAGGAGAGGGAAAGATGGAGGGTGCAGGGAGGGATGAACGGTGCCGCCGAAGGGCGGCACCGTGGGGCATGATCAGGCAGCAACCGTGCCGTGCGGATCGATAACGAATTTCTTCGCAGCACCGCCGTCGAAATCGGCGTAGCCTTCCGGCGCCTGGTCCAGGCTGATCATCTTCACGTTGACCGCATCGGCAATCTTGATCTTGTCGAACAGGATCGCCTGCATCAGCGGACGGTGGTACTTCATCACCGGGCACTGGCCGGTGTGGAAGGAGTGGGACTTGGCCCAACCCAGGCCGAAACGCATGCTCAGCGCGCCCTGCTTGGCGGCATCGTCGACGGCACCCGGATCTTCCGTTACGTACAGGCCCGGAATACCGATCTGGCCGCCGGCGCGAGTCATCTGCATGGCGGAGTTGAGTACGGTGGCCGGAGCCTCCTTGCCGTGGTTGCAGCCGCAGGCGTGGGCTTCGAAGCCCACGCAGTCGACGAAGGCATCGACTTCGCGCTCGCCCAGGATCGCTTCCAGCTTGTCGGCCATGTCGCCCTCTTGGGTGAGGTCGATGGTTTCGCAACCGAAGCTGCGAGCCTGCTTCAGACGCTCTTCGTTCATGTCACCGACGATGACGCAGGCGGCGCCGAGCAGCTGAGCGGAGGCGGCAGCGGCCAGACCGACAGGGCCGGCACCGGCGATGTAGACGGTGGAACCGGGGCCGACGCCCGCGGTGACACAGCCGTGGAAGCCGGTGGGGAAGATGTCGGAGAGCAGGGTCAGATCCTTGATCTTCTCCATCGCCTGATCGGCATCCGGGAACTTCAGCAGGTTGAAGTCGGCGTAGGGAACCATGACATATTCGGTCTGACCGCCGACCCAGCCGCCCATGTCGACGTAGCCGTATGCCGCGCCGGGACGCGCCGGGTTCACGTTCAGGCAGATACCGGTCCGGCCTTCCTTACAGTTGCGGCAGCGGCCGCAGGCGATGTTGAACGGTACGGAGACCAGATCGCCAACCTTGATGAACTCCACGTCACGACCGGCTTCGACAACCAGACCGGTGATCTCGTGACCCAGAACGAGGCCTGAGGGGGCAGTGGTGCGTCCGCGCACCATGTGCTGGTCGGAGCCGCAGATGTTGGTGGTGACGACCTTGAGAATGACGCCGTGGTCGCACTTGCGGTTGCCGATCGCCAGTTCGGGATAGGGGATCGACTCGACCGCGACCTTGCCCGGCTCCTTGTAGACGACACCGCGGTTGTTTGCGTTGCTCATAGGGTGCTCTCCATCTTTTTTGTTATGCATAACAGGGCGCGCCTCCGGCGGGAGGAGCGTCAGGACACCCTACGCCTTGCGCCATCGCCAAACATATCTGTTTGAGACATCCGGATGTCGGATCGAGACGAAGGGTGTTCCGGGAGCGGCTGCTCAACCTGTGCAGGCGTTTATCGCCGGACGTCGATGCCACCAGAGCTGCTGCCCGGCATCGGCACCAGTCCCTCCCGTTTGCCGTTGGCCTGTCGAGTCGAGGTGTATGCGCTCATGATCACTCTCCTTTCTTTTGATACCCCTAGGCTTAATAGTGTCTTTGCTTGCCGTTCCCGGAGACTATTCCGGGAGAGCCGGGCCTTCGGTCGATCCTGTGTCTGCCGACGTCGCTGTGTGACATGTGGTGTCGCTTGGCCGCTCCGATAATGGGCGCTTGGTAAGTCCCCAGTTGAAGGCAAAGAGCCTCGGAGAGCGTCATGGGTATCAGTGTTTTTGATCTGTTCAAGATCGGGGTTGGCCCCTCCAGTTCACACACCGTCGGACCGATGCGTGCGGCGTTGACCTTCGTACAGCAGCTCAAGGAGCGTGGGGTACGCCCATCGGTGCGTCGGGTTCAGGTCGAGCTGTTCGGCTCGTTGAGCGCCACCGGTGTGGGCCACGGTACGGACAAGGCGACCATCATGGGTCTGATGGGCGAGGCCCCCGACACCATCGATCCGCGCGTGATCGAGCCGGCGATCAAGGCCGTCTGCGAAACCGAGTTCCTCTCCCTGGCCGGCGGCGAAGGGATCGAGTTCGACTGGAATCGCGACATGCTGTTCATCGACGAGGTGCTGCCCTACCACCCCAATGCCATGCGGCTGACCGCCTTCGACGAGGCCGGGGAGCTGTTCCAGAATACCTTCTATTCCATCGGCGGCGGTTTCGTGCTCGACGAGAGCGAGGCGACCGCCAACGCGCATCTGGTGCCCCAGGTGGAGCTGCCCTACGACTTCAACAGCGCCGTGGAGCTGCTGGAGCTTTGCCGCAAGCACGGTCTGCGGATCAGCGAGCTGATGATGGAGAACGAGCGGGTATGGCGCAGTGACAGCGAGATCCGCGCCGGCGCGGATGCGATCTGGAACGCGATGCAGGAGTGTGTCGCCAACGGCTTGGTCAACGAGGGTATTCTGCCGGGCGGGCTGAAGGTGCGCCGTCGCGCGCCTTCGCTGCACCGCTCGCTGCAGCAGGCGACCGGCGGCAACGTGATCAGCAGCACGCTCAGCGCGATGGATTGGATCAACCTGTACGCGCTGGCGGTCAACGAAGAGAACGCGGCCGGCGGGCGGATGGTGACGGCGCCGACCAACGGCGCGGCCGGAATCGTGCCCGCGGTGCTGATGTACTACATGCGTTTCAAGGATCAGGCAACGGACGAGGATGTGCTGAACTTCATGCTTGCGGCGGCCGCCATCGGTGCCCTGTGCAAGAAGAATGCATCGATCTCGGGCGCCGAAGTGGGCTGTCAGGGCGAGGTCGGATCCGCCTGTGCCATGGCGGCGGCGGGGCTGACCGAGGTGCTGGGCGGCACGCCGGAGCAGGTGGAGAACGCTGCCGAGATCGCGCTGGAGCACAACCTGGGGCTGACCTGCGATCCGGTCGCCGGTCTGGTGCAGGTGCCCTGTATCGAGCGCAACGCCATCGCGGCGGTGAAGGCGATCAACGCGGCGCAGATGGCGCTGCGCGGCGACGGCGAGCATTTCGTGTCGCTGGACAAGGTGATCCGTACCATGCGCGACACCGGTCGCGACATGCAGGACAAGTACAAGGAAACCTCTCGCGGCGGTCTGGCGGTCAACGCCATCGATGCGACCCATGTCGCCGTTCCGGTCAGTGCGGTCGAGTGTTGATTATTAAGTCTTAATTTGCCGACGGTCGGTTTTTTGGGCGATCGATGCGTGCCCCTTAACGGGGCGCGCATGTTAAAAAAAGATGCAAAAAACGACATCGGGGGGTCTATTTTTTCTCGGTTTCAGCTATAGTCAACGGGTCTCTATGGCTCGTGTTGCATGGGTTTGAGGGTGGGTGGACCGGTTCCGACACCTACATATCTGTAAGCGACATCAGGGCTCAGACAGGTCCAAATATAAATATAAAAGGCACAGCTGTTGCTAGTGCCCCACAGTGGCAAATGGGGTAGCGCAAATGTCTGAGATCAACTCGGCCCGTCAGGGCACTGCCGTGACAAACAAGACCCGCAACATCGGGTTTCTCCTGTTGAACAACTTCACCATGATAGCCCTGGCGTCGGCGGTCGAGCCGCTGCGTATGGCCAATCAACTGAGTGGTAGCGAGCTGTATAACTGGCACACCATCAGTGAGGATGGCGGGCAGGTGATGGCCAGCGACGGCATCCGCATCACCCCCGACAGTTCAATGGCTGCAGCGCCTGCGCTGGATACCCTGATCGTGGTCGGTGGCGTCAATATCACCCGCAGTTACAGTCGCCGTCAGGTGTCTTGGCTGCAATCGCTGGCGCGCAAGCATATCCTGATCGGCGGCGTCTGCACCGGGCCCTACCTGCTGGCCGAAGCCGGTCTGCTGGACGGCTATGACTGCAGTGCGCACTGGGAGTGCATCGCATCGCTGCAGGAGGCCTACCCCAAGGTGCGCTGCACCAATCACCTGTTCGTGATCGACCGCGACCGCATGACCAGCAGCGGCGGCACCGTGCCGCTGGATATGATGCTGAACATGATCAAGCGCGACTTCGGCTATCAGCTCACCGCCGGTATCTCCGAAATGTTCATCTGCGACCGGGTGCGCAACGAATCCGACTATCAGCGTATCCCGCTGCGTCATGTGCTGGGCACCACCCAGCCCAAGCTGGTCGAGGCGGTGGCGCTGATGGAGGCGAATATCGAGGAGGCGATCGAGCTGGACGAGCTGGCAAGCTATGTGGGCCTGTCCCGTCGCCAGTTGGAGCGGCTGTTCCAGAAGTATCTGCAGTGCTCGCCGTCCAAGTACTACCTGAAACTGCGTCTGTTCCGGGCGCGGCAGTTGCTCAAGCAGACCTCGATGTCGATCATCGAGATCGCCGCGGCCTGCGGTTTCGTCTCCACGCCGCACTTCAGCAAGTGCTACCGCGAGCATATCGGCATTCCGCCGCGCGAGGAGCGCAGCGGTATGCGTAGCCAGGAGCGTGCCCAGACTGTCGCTCCGTTGGTGACCACGGCACTGCCGGGGCTGAACCAGAAAGCAGGCGGCGCCGCCAATGCCTTGGCGATGCACGCGTTGAGCGAAGCGCAGTTCGAGCCCACCTACGGTTCGGTCACGCTGCAGTAGGAAATACGCCGTTCCGGTAAGCCGATATGACGCCGCCGCTCCTTCGGGAGCGGCGGCGTTTTTACGATCCCCGAAATAATATCGGCACGTCGCGAATCGCTACGCTTTACGTCAGCCGGGTGACGTTTTCAGAACAATTCCGCTCGATCTTTCCCCCTATTCTGAGCCTTGAATAGAGCACCCTTTTTATAGGTGGAGAGATGAACTCAGCACAATTGCATGAAGACGCCATCGTTATCGACGGACTGGTGATCGCCAAGTGGGATCGTGAACTGTTTGAAGATATGCATCGCGGCGGCTTGACCGCAGCGAACTGCACCGTATCGGTGTGGGAGGGGTTCCAGGCCACGGTCAACAATATCGTCGAGATGAACGGCCTGCTCGAGCAGAACGCCGATCTGGTACTCAAGGTACGCAGCACCGACGATATTCGTCGCGCCAAGGCAGAGGGCAAGACCGGCATCATCATGGGCTTCCAGAACGCGCATGCGTTCGAGGATCAGCTCGGCTACGTACAGGTGTTCAAGGATCTGGGCGTCGGCGTCGTGCAGATGTGCTACAACACCCAGAACCTGGTCGGTACCGGCTGCTACGAGCGTGACGGCGGTCTGTCCGGTTTCGGTCGCGAGATCGTCGCCGAGATGAACCGCGTCGGCGTGATGTGCGACCTGTCCCATGTCGGTGGCAAGACCTCCGAAGAGGTGATCCTCGAGTCGAAGAAGCCGGTATGCTACTCCCACTGCCTGCCGTCCGGTCTGAAGGAGCATCCGCGCAACAAGTCCGACGAAGAGCTGAAGTTCATCGCCGATCACGGCGGTTTTGTCGGCGTCACCATGTTCGCGCCCTTCCTGAAGAACGGTATCAACTCCACCATCGAAGATTATGTGGAAGCGATTCGGTACATATTCAATATCGTCGGTGAAGACCAGATCGGTATCGGTACCGATTTCACCCAGGGTCATGGCCAGCCCTTCTTCGAATGGCTGACCCACGACAAGGGCTACGCCCGCCGCCTGACTCAGTTCGGCAAGATCGTCAACCCGGAAGGTATCCGTACCCTCGGTGAGTTCCCGAACCTGACCGAAGCACTGCTGCGTGACGGTTTCACCGAAACCCAGGTGCGCAAGATCATGGGCGAGAACTGGGTTCGCGTCCTGGCCGATGTCTGGGGTGAGTAATCCCCGTTTTTAAAGAACAGAATTCGATTTGGAGTTGGAAACAATGGGTACTCATGCACCTGAAATGCCGATCCTCGTAGACGACGAAACCGGCGTATGGACCACCGATGCACTGCCGATGCTGTATGTACCGCGTCACTTCTTCGTCAATAACCACATGGGTATCGAGGAAGAGATCGGCGCCGAGCGTTACGCCGAGATCCTCTACAAGGCCGGTTACAAATCCGCCTACTACTGGTGCGAAAAAGAAGCCGAAGCGCACGGCATTTCCGGCGCAGCGGTTTGGGATCACTACATGAAGCGTCTGTCCCAGCGCGGTTGGGGCTTCTTCATTACCGAAGAGCTGGACCTGGAAAAGGGTACCGCTCGCGTGCGTCTGGAGAACTCCGCGTTCGTTTACCAGTACGGCAAGGTGAATCGCAAGGTCGACTACATGTTCACCGGCTGGTTCGCCGGCGCCATGGATCAGATCGCGGAAAGCCTGGGCTATCCGGTGCGCACCCGTGCGGAACAGACCCAGAGTGCCGCCGAAGAGGGCTGTGACTACGGTATCTTCACCGTTTCACCCCTGAACTAGTGTCTCCACTGGTCTAAAGAACAAAGCAGCTGAGCCTGTCAGCAGATAACAAAAGCCGAACCCCCTGTGCCGTCGATAGGCGGCACAGGTCCTTAGAAAAGTTGGGGTGAACCATGTCGCAGTTCGATGTCCTGTTTCAGCCGTTGAACATCAACAAGCTGACCATCCGTAACCGTATCGTCAGCACCGCCCATGCCGAGGTGTATGCCACCGACGGCGGTATGACCACCGAACGTTACGTCAAGTATTACGAAGAGAAAGCCAAGGGCGGCTGCGGCCTTTGTATCTGCGGCGGTTCCAGCGTGGTGTCGATCGACAGCCCGCAGAGCTGGTGGAGCTCGGTGAACCTGTCCACCGACCGTATCATCCCCCATTTCCAGAATCTGGCCGATGCCGTGCACAAGCATGGCGGCAAGATCATGATCCAGATTACCCACATGGGTCGCCGCTCCCGCTGGGACGGCGAGAACTGGCCGAACCTGATGTCGCCGTCGGGCATCCGTGAGCCGGTGCACCGTGCGACCTGCAAGACCATCGAAGAGGAAGAGATCTGGCGCGTCATCGGCGACTTCGCCAAGGCCGCCGTGCGTGCCAAAGAGGGCGGTCTGGACGGTGTCGAACTGTCGGCCGTACACCAGCACATGATCGACCAGTTCTGGTCTCCGCGTGTCAACAAGCGTACCGACCAGTGGGGCGGCACCTTCGAAAACCGCATGCGCTTCGGCCTGGAAGTGGCCAAGGCGGTGCGTGAAGCCGTAGGCCCGGACTTTGTGGTCGGTATGCGTATCACCGGTGACGAGTTCCATCCGGACGGTCTGAACCATGACGACATGAAGCAGATCGCCAAGTACTACGACGACACCGGCCTGATCGACTACTTCGGCGTGGTCGGTTCCGGTTGTGATACTCACAACACCCTGGCCAACGTTATCCCTAACATGAGCTACCCGCCGGAGCCGTTCCTGCACCTGGCGGCCGGCATCAAGGAGGTGGTATCCGTTCCGGTTATCCACGCTCAGAACATCAAGGACCCGAACCAGGCCAAGCGTATCCTGGAAGCGGGTTACGTCGACTTCGTCGGTATGACCCGTGCGCACATCGCCGACCCGCACTTCATCGCCAAGATCAAGATGAACCAGGTCGACCAGATCCGTCAGTGCGTCGGTGCCAACTACTGCATCGACCGTCAGTACATGGGTCTGGACGTACTCTGCATCCAGAACGCCGCGACCTCCCGTGAGTACATGGGCCTGCCGCACATCATCGAGAAAACCACTGGTCCGATCCGCAAGGTTGTTGTCGTCGGCGGTGGTCCTGGCGGTATGGAAGCAGCCCGTGTAGCAGCCGAGCGCGGTCACAACGTGACCCTGATCGAGAAGGCTGACGAGCTGGGCGGTCAGATCACCATCGCGGCGAAAGCGCCTCAGCGTGACCAGATGGCCGGTATCACCCGCTGGATGGCCATGGAGCTTGAGCGTCTGGGTGTGGATATTCGTCTGGGCACAGCAGCCAACGCCGATATGATTCGCGATCTGAAGCCGGATGTCTGTGTTCTGGCCACCGGCGGTACGCCGTTCCTTGAGCAGAACCCGCATTGGGGCGCTGCAGAAGGTCTGGTCGTCTCCAGCTGGGATGTCATCAATGGCGTCGTCGAGCCGGGCAAGAACGTGCTGATCTACGACACTATCTGTGAGTTCTCCGGTATGTCCGCGGCCGACTACCTGTCGTCCAAAGGCTCCATGGTTGAGCTGGTTACCGACGATATCAAGCCGGGTGTCGGCATCGGCGGTACCACCTTCCCGACCTACTACCGCAGCCTGTATGAGAAAGAGGTGATCATGACCTCTGACCTCCTGCTGGAGAAGGTCTATCGTGAAGGTGACAAGCTGGTAGCGGTACTGGAAAACGAGTACACCGGCCAGCAGGAAGAGCGCGTAGTCGACCAGATCGTGGTCGAGAACGGTATCCGTCCGAACGAAGCGCTGTACTACGAGTTGAAGGGCGAGTCGCGCAACAAGGGTCAGATCGACAACGAAGCGCTGTTTGATATCAAGCCGCAGCCGATCCTGGGTGAGCAGGGCGAAGGCATGATCCTGTGGCGTCTGGGGGATTGCGTGTCCCAGCGCAACACTCATGCGGCGATCTACGACGCCCTGCGGTTGTGCAAGGATCTGTAAGACGTTTAGCGGGCCGCTACCGGAATCATGCGGTGCGGCCCTGGCCGGGTAACCTGCTCCGGCACGCCGTGAACCCATCCGTGGGGGCTTCGCGCCGGCATCCCTGCCGGCGAGAGCCGGCTCAGGTTACCCGGCCAGGGCCTTGGATAGCCCGCTGCGCTCTTCGTCCGGTGCCTGATTCAAGTCTATTCAGTGAGGGCTCATCATGATCCTCGATTGGTTACTCCCCGTTCTTCTCTCTGTTGCGCTGCTGCTGGCCGTCGCCGGTATGCTCAAGCGCATCAGCCTCTGGCGCGCGGGCCAGCCGGAAAAGGTCAACTTCTTCTCCGGCCTGATGGCGATGCCGCGTCGCTACCTGGTGGATCTGCACCATGTGGTCGAGCGTGACAAGTACATGTCCAAGACCCACGTGGCCACCGCCGGCGGTTTCGTGCTGTCGATGGTGCTGATCCTGGCCGTGCACCTGTTCGGTATCGAAAGCCGCTTGCTCGGCTACGCGCTGCTGGGCGCGCTGGTGCTGATGTTTGTCGGCGCGCTGTTCGTTTTCAAGCGCCGCCTCAATCCTCCGGCGCGCCTCTCCAAGGGCCCGTGGATGCGCCTGCCCAAGAGCCTGCTGATGTTCGCGGTCAGCTTCTTTATCGCCACCCTGCCTGCGGCCGGTATCCTGCCCGCGGACTTCGGCGGTTGGGTGCTGGCTGTCGTGCTGGCGGCCGGTATCGTCTGGGGTCTGGGTGAACTGGTGTTCGGCATGGCCTGGGGCGGGCCGATGAAGCACGCCTTTTCCGGTGCGCTGCATCTGGCGTTTCACCGTCGTCCGGAGCGCTTCGGTGGTGGCCGTTCCACCGGTCTGAAGCCGGTGGATCTGACCGCGGCCAAGCTGGGTGTGGAAAAGCCCACCGATTTCAAATGGAACCAGTTGCTCGGCTTCGACGCCTGTGTGCAGTGCGGCAAGTGCGAGGCGATGTGCCCGGCGTTTGCGGCCGGTCAGCCGCTGAACCCGAAGAAACTGATCCAGGATATGGTGATCGGTCTGGCCGGTGGTTCCGACGCCAAGTTTGCCGGTAGCCCCTATCCGGGCATCGAGATCGGCAACGCCAAGGGCGGCCCGCATCAGCCGATCGCGGACGGGCTGGTCAACCCCGATACGCTCTGGTCCTGCACCACCTGTCGCGCCTGTGTCGAGGAGTGCCCGATGATGATCGAGCACGTCGATGCGATCGTCGATATGCGCCGCTTCCTGACGCTGGAGAAGGGCAGTACCCCGAACAAGGGTGCCGAGGTGCTGGATAACCTGATCGCCACCGACAACCCCAACGGTTTCAATCCGGGCGGTCGCATGAACTGGGCCGCGGACCAGAACCTGCGCGTGATGAAGGATGTGAAAGAGGTCGACGTGCTGTTCTGGGTCTCCGACGGTGCCTTCGATATGCGCAGCCAGCGTATCCTGCGGGCGTTCGTGAAGGTGCTCAAGGCCGCCAAGGTGGACTTCGCCGTGCTCGGCGACGAGGAGCGCGATTGCGGCGACGTGGCGCGTCGTCTGGGTGACGATGCGACCTTCCAGAGCCTGGCCAAGCGCAACATCGCGGCGCTGAGTCAGTACAAATTCAACCGTATCGTGACCACCGATCCGCATGCGTTCCACTGCCTGAAGAACGAGTACGCGGATCTCTATCCGGCGGGTCAGAAGCCGGATTATGAGGTGCTGCATCACACCACCTTTATCAACGAACTGGTCAAGGCGGAGCTGCTCAACCTGAGCGAGTACAAGGGCGGCACCGTGACCTATCACGACCCCTGCTACCTGGGCCGTTACAACGGCGAATACGACTCGCCGCGCGAACTGCTGAAGGAGCTGGGTATCGAACTGGCCGAGATGGAGCGTTCGGGCTTCCGCTCCCGCTGCTGTGGCGGCGGCGGTGGTGCACCGATCACCGATATTCCGGGTGAGCGCCGTATCGCCGATATGCGTATGGAAGAGATTCGCGAAGTCGGCGCCGAGCTGGTCGCGGTAGGCTGTCAGCAGTGTACGGCGATGCTCGAGGGCGTGGTCGAACCGCGTGCCGAAGTGAAGGACATTGCCGAACTGGTGGCCGAGGCGCTGATCGATGAGGTGGCTCCGGCGAAGTCCGGCTCGCGTGAGCAGGGCAAGGCGGCAAAAAAACCGCTGGTTGAGGAGGTCTCCTGATGAGTGAGGATATTATCCGTCGCGATCCGCGTGCCGAGTGGATCGCCCGTAACCGGTTGCATCCGCTGCACGAGTCGATGCAGGCGATGCAGGGTGGTGTCGCGGAAACCCGCGGACCGTCCGGTCTGATCCGGCGCAACCCGCATGCGGTCGGCTTTATCGGCCCCAACGGCATCAAGCGGATCGACCGTCTGAACGCCGGCGGGCCGGCGAATCTCGGCGCGCGTCGCAGCTCTGGTTCGGCAAAATCGGGCGCGGCAAAAGAGGTGGAGCTGCCGCTGCACAAGGTCGAGAACCCGGATTACTACATCGCCGTGGTGCCGGATATGGTCGGTGGCCGTCTGAACGGTCACGACCGTGACGTGATCGGCCAGGCGCACAAGCTGATCCGCGAGATCGGCGGCAACGGCGCCGTGCTGACCGTCGTCTTCGGCGAACATCGCGAAGAGGCGTTCGACAAGGCCGGTGTGGATCGCCTGCTGCAACTGCGGGGCGAGGAGTACGAAGGCTACACGCCGGAGCTGCGTGTGGCCGCGCTGGCGCAGGTCGAGAAGGAGTACGCGCCGCGCCACTGGCTGCTGCCGGATAGCGTGGCCGCCGGCTTCGAGCTGGGCTGCCGTCTGGCGGCGCGGATCGGCGAGCGTCCGGCGACCCAGGCCTGGCAGGTGAGCAGCGAACAGACCATCTGTCGCGGTGCCGGCGGCACCATCGACATCACGCGCCAGACGCCGCGTCTGCTGTTGCTGGCCGAGGAGTGCGCCGAACCGATCGACGAAACGCGCCACGAGGTGCTGCCGGTCGGGCTCGATTCCGCCGTGGCGGTCAAGGCAAGCATTCGCGATTGCGGCCAGGTCGCCGTGGATCCGAACGCCATTCCGCTGGCGGAAGCGGAGTTCATCCTCTCCGCCGGCAACGGTGTGCACGACTGGGCTCAGTTCCACCAGGCCGCCGAGCTGCTCGGCGCTACCGAAGGTGCCAGCCGTGTGGCGGTGGACGATGGCCATATGCCGCGCTTCCGCCAGGTCGGTGCCACCGGTACCTGGGTTACCGCCCGGGTCTATGTGGCGGTGGGTATCTCCGGTGCGATCCAGCATCTGCAGGGGATAGGGCAGTGCGACAAGGTGATCGCCATCAACACCGATCTCGGCTGTGACATGGTCAAGCGCGCGGCGCTCAGCATCATCGCCGACAGCGGTGAAGTGTTGGCGGAACTGATCCGTCTGGCCAAGGCTTATCGTCAGGAGGTACTCGAACATGCAGCCTGATCAACAGAATGCGAACCTGCGGATTACCGCACTGGTCTCCATCGGCAAGCACCCCGGTTCCGGGCGCGCTCGCCGCGCCGAGCAGGATGCCCGCGCCGTCGAGATGGGATTGAATCTGGCGCCCAAGGGGCTGGAGGTGCTGCACGCGGGGGATCCGCACGACGACGCGCTGCGCGCCTATGCCGGTATGGGGCTGAAAGCGCTGCGCATCCTGCAGCAAGAGGGTAATGCCGATGCCGTGCCCGCGCTGGGCGAGTACCTGAAACAGGCGGGGCCGGACATCATCCTGACCGGCGTGCGCGCCGAAAGCGGTGAGTCCTCCGGCATGGTGCCTTACCTGCTTGGCGAGGCGCTGGGGTTGCCGGTGGTGACCCGTATCGCCGAGATCGTCAGTATCGATAACGGCGAGGCCAATCTGCTGCAGGCGTTGCCGCGCGGTCAGCGTCGCGCTCTGCGCGTGCCGCTGCCCTTTGTCGCCAGTGTCGACATGGCGGCGTCGGCGCCGCGTCAGAGCGCGTTCGGTCCCGCCAATCGCGCCCAGCTCGAGGGGCAGGCGGCAGGTGTCGAGATCCGGGACGAGATCAAGGCGAACTGGAGCGAAGCACCGGCGCGCAAACGGCCCAAGCGTCTGAAGGTGGTCAAGGCGAAAACCGCGGCCGACCGCTTCAAGGCGGCGACCGCCAAATCCACCGGCGACGGCGGCAAGGTGCTGCGCGACAAGCCCGCTACCGAGATGGCGCAGGCGGTGTTCGACCTGCTGCTGGAGGAGGGCGTGCTGCGCTGAACCGGCTCGTTCGTGCCTGTCGCTCATGGCTGTCGTTCACGGAAATGTGCAGGGCGATCGTGAGCAGGCCCCGCGAGGTTGTTCAGGACACAATGAACACATATTCCGAATGAAGCCAGACAGCCTCACCTCTGTATGCCGATTGCGGAGTATATCCCCTGTTAGACACCGGTACCGGTTACCCTCCGGCACCGGCTGTTCTTCAAGTCTCCGGAGCACCCCGGAGCATTTCACGGTTCTAATCCTTTGGCCCCCGCACTCCGGGGGCTTTTTTATGTTCAGGATGTACGGTATGCCGCGGGCATCATGGATGCGCAGGAGCGGCAATATTTTTTTCGTTTGTCGCAATCGGATAAGTCATTTCTGCGATGTCGCAATTTCGCCGCTTTTCCCTCATGAGCTGTCGCGGGCAGGACAATGGTCTATCCCCGCATTCGTAGTATGTGTTGGCACTCTTGGCTGTGCCCGGAATGCCCGCTTTCGTGGGCAGGAAGTTCCTCTCGCTTCCGCACAGGGCTGATCCCCATGTATCCGTAACCGCCAGGAAAACAATAAAAACGACAGACTCCACTCTGGAGTCCTGTGCTGGTAGACCAGACAGTTCAAAGGAGAGCTTCATGAAAGGTGTGAAAAACGATCAAGCCGTGGCGGAAGCCGCGGTGTTAACTGCCGAGTATGACACCGACTATCAAGTCGGACAGGACAACGTCAAACTGCTTGGACTGGATGTCCATAACCCGGTGTTCGGCGTCAGTGCCGGACTCATCGTGCTGTTTATCCTGGGGGCCTTGCTGTTCCCTGCCGGTGCCAAGGAAGCACTGACCAGCGCCCGTGGTTGGTCGATCGATAACTTCGATTGGCTGTTCATGATCGGCGCGAACGTCTTCGTCGTATTCTGCCTGGCCCTGATCGTACTTCCGGTTGGACGTGTTCGACTGGGTGGCGTCAATGCCAAAGCCGAGTTCTCGACGATCTCCTGGTTCTCGATGCTGTTTGCCGCCGGCATGGGTATCGGACTGATGTTCTGGAGTGTGGCGGAACCCGTGGCCTACTACACCGACTGGTACGGTACGCCGCTGAATGCCGAGGCCCGGACGCCGGAAGGGGCGAGCATGGCGCTGGGCGCGACCATGTTCCACTGGGGCCTGCACCCCTGGGCAATCTACGGTGTCGTTGCATTGGCACTGGCGTTCTTCTCCTACAACAAGGGCCTGCCGCTGACACTGCGCTCCGCCTTCTACCCTCTGTTGGGTCGTCACACCTGGGGCGTTCTCGGTCATGTGATCGATATCCTGGCGGTGCTGGCCACCATCTTCGGCCTGGCAACCTCTCTGGGTCTCGGCGCTCAGCAGGCGGCAGGTGGTCTTAACTACCTGTTCGGCATCGCCAACGATCTGTCCACTCAGGTGGCCGTGATCGTCGCCGTCACCGCCGTGGCGCTGATCTCCGTAGCGCGTGGTCTGGATGGCGGTGTGAAGCTGCTCAGCAACATCAACATGATTATCGCTGCCGGTTTGATCGCGCTGATCATCGTGCTCGGTCCGACCCTGGCGATCTTCAAGTCTGCCGGTACTATTTTCACCTCATACGCTGAAAATATCATACCGCTGTCCAACTGGATCGGTCGTGAAGACGGCACCTGGTTCCACGGCTGGACCGTGTTCTACTGGGCTTGGTGGGTCTCCTGGTCACCGTTCGTCGGCATGTTCATCGCCCGTATCTCCCGTGGCCGCACCGTACGCGAGTTCATCACCGCAGTACTGCTGGTGCCGACACTGGTCACCCTGGTGTGGATGAGCGTGATGGGTGGTACCGCCATGGATCAGGCCGCCAACGGCGTAGGCGAACTGGCCAACGGCATCGGCGACGTGTCCCAGGCGATGTTCCAGATGTTCGAGAACCTGCCGGCGACCGGTCTGCTGTCTGTAGTGGGTATCGTGCTGGTACTGGTATTCTTCATCACCTCCGCCGACTCCGGTTCGCTGGTAATCGACAGCATCACCGCCGGCGGCAAGACCGATGCACCGATGCCGCAGCGCCTGTTCTGGGCTACTCTGGTAGGTATCATTGCCGGCACACTGCTGGTCGGTGGCGGCTCCGAGGCGCTGGTTGCACTGCAGGCGGGCGCGATCACTACGGGTCTGCCGTTCACGCTGGTGCTGGTGGTGATGTGTCTGAGTATCTACCTTGGACTGAAGTCGGAAGTACACCTGCACAGCAAGTAACAACCGTTTAGGGGGATCGAGCGATGATGATCGCTGAGCTGATTGATCTGGAAGACTTCGCCGACCGTTTGCGCAAGCTGGGGTTGGCATTGCCGGCCGGCGCCGACGAAGCGGTTATCGGGGTCGAACTGGAAGATTGGCTCGGCGATGCCTCCGATGACGAGCTGTCCGCTTTCGAGCGGACGGTCTCGACACTGGAGGTGCAATCCGAGGGGATGATGTTGCCGAGTGTCGTGGCTCTTATCGAGCGCGGCCGAGGCTGCATCGACGATCGCAGGAACAACTCCGAGAAATAGTCGGGCCGTCAGCTGTTGCCAAACAACTGATCCAGCCCGATCAACTCGCCACAATCGCTGCCGTCATAACCGGGCAGCGCATCGACGGCCTCACGAAACTCAGAACCCTGCAGGGTTGCAAGCAGTGTCTGCATAGCGGGCAGCTCCAGCGTGCGCTGATGGCAGGCCAGCAGGTATCGCTCCTGTGCCAGCGGGATGAACTCGAGTCCGAACTGGGCGGCAGCAGCCTGTACGCCGAAGCCGATGTCGGCCATGCCGGCCGCGACATGAGCAGCCACCGCCGAGTGGGTAAACTCGATGCCGCAGTTATCGAGAGCGTCCCGGCACTCTTCGCTATCGAGCCTGGCGCGACGCAGCAACTCCTCCAGCAGCTTGCGGGTGCCCGAGCCCTGTTCGCGGTTGATAAACCGCACATCCTTTCGACACAGATCTTCAAGACCACGGATAGCCGGCGGATTGCCCGGTTTGATCATCAGCCCCTGGCGGCGGGTGATGAAGCGGATCACGCGGTGAGCCCGGGGTTTCAGCAGCTTCTCGATCCAGCCCAGCATCTCGTCGCTGATCGCATCCACCGGCAGGTGGAAACCGGCGATATCGCACTGGTCGCGTCCCATCGCCGCCAGCGCTTCCTGCCCCTGTCGGTACTGCAGATCCAGATCGAACCCCCGGCTGAAGCGGGGCAGCAGCTCCACCGCGTACCCGTGGCTGGCATGCAGTCGCAGCGCGGGGCGACTACCCTCTAATAGTCGGGACAGTTCGATATTCAGCTCGGAGGTGATGTTGTCGAGCTGGGGTTCCAGGCGCGCGATCACCCGCTTCTCGGCCCAGAGCAGCTTCTCGCCCAGTTGCGTCAGTCGGGCGCCGCGGCCTTTTTCCAGCTCCACCAGCGGGGTGCCGAAGAAGTCGGCCCACTTGTTGAGCTGATTCCAGGCGTGACGGTAGGAGATGCCCACCTTGGCGGCGGCGCTGGTGAGCTTCTTATCCTGCTCGATATGTCGCAATAGGATAAACAGCTGCGGATCCAATGTGCGACCCTGATCATCGCGAAAGGACCAGGTGGGCACGATGCTGATCTTGTGAACGGTGTTCTGACTGCTGTTCTTATGAATAGGCATTTTTGTTCATATTTTGATTATCGCGTCCAAATGGTAATTTAGTCGCCACTATAAGAGCAACACTTCCGCCTAAATATGAATTTTAGTTCATATTGAGACGGTAGGAGGAATAACAATGACCATGCCGGGAAGCGCAGGCTGGGAGCCGACCGCCGCGCAAGCCATCATCGATCAGTTGAAGTCAAAGCCGGGCGCACTGCTGCCCATTCTGCACGCCATCCAGGACCGCTTCTCCTACATACCCGAGGAGGCCGTCGCCCTGATCGCACCTGCGCTGAAGCTGACGCGTGCCGAAGTCCACGGCGTGATCAGTTTCTATCACCATTTCCGTACCCATCAGCCCGGCCGCCACGTGGTCGAGATCTGTCGTGCCGAGGCCTGTCAGGCGCAGGGGGTACGCGCGCTCGAAGCACACGCCAAGGCGACGCTGGGTGTCGATTACCATCAGACGACCGCCGACCGCACGGTCACGCTGGAACCGGTCTACTGCCTGGGCAACTGCGCCTGCGGACCCTCGGTCCGTGTCGGTGACGAGATCCACGCCCATGTCGACGCGCAGGCGTTCGACGCGTTGGTCGAGAGTCTGAAAACCGAACGAGTGGAGGTGCAGTGATGGGTTATCGAGTTCACGTACCGTCCGACACCACGGCCAAGGCGCTGGGCGCGGACCGCCTCGCGCGTGCCATCGAAGCGCTTGCCGAGGAGATGGGCGACGATCTGGAGATCCGCCGCAACGGCACCCGTGCCCTGTACTGGCTGGAACCGCTGGTCGAGGTGGACACGCCGGAAGGGCGCTACGGCTTCGGCCCGGTGAAGGAGTCCGATCTGGAGTCCCTGTTCGCGGCCGAGTTCTGGAAGGGTAAGGTGGATCACCCGCTGGCACTGGGCCTGGTCGAAGAGATCCCCTACCTCAAGCGTCAGGAGCGCCTGACCTTCGCGCGCGCCGGTGTGACCGATCCGCTGTCGCTGGAGGACTACAGGGCGCATGACGGCTTCAAGGGTTTGGAAAACGCCCTGGCGCTGAACCCGCAGGTCATCGTGGATATGGTGAAAGAGTCCGGCCTGCGCGGCCGTGGCGGTGCGGCGTTCCCGACCGGCATCAAGTGGCAGACCGTGCTCAACGCGCCCGCCGATCAGAAGTACATCGTCTGCAACGCCGACGAGGGCGACTCCGGCACCTTCGCCGACCGTCTCGTCATGGAGTGCGACCCGTTCATGCTGATCGAAGGGATGACGATCGCCGGTCTCGCCGTCGGTGCGACCCAGGGTTACATCTACCTGCGCTCCGAATACCCGCTGGCCAACACCAACCTCAATGCGGCGATCGAAACCGCCTACGCCAACAACCTGCTCGGCGAGGATATCCTGGGCAGCGGGCAGCGCTTCGACCTTGAAGTGCGCGTCGGCGCCGGTGCCTACATCTGCGGCGAAGAGACCTCGCTGCTGGAGAGTCTCGAAGGCAAGCGCGGCCTGGTGCGTGCCAAGCCGCCGCTGCCCGCCATCGTCGGTCTGTTCGGTCAGCCTACCGTGGTCAACAACGTGCTGTCGCTGGCGGCGGTGCCGTTCATCCTCGATAAGGGCGCCAAGGCCTACGCCGACTGCGGCATGGGCCGTTCCCGCGGCACGCTGCCGTTCCAGTTGGCCGGCAACGTCAAGCAGGGCGGTCTGGTCGAGCTGGCGTTCGGTCCTTCGCTGCGCGAACTGATGTTCGAGTTCGGCGGCGGTACCCGTAACGGGCGTCCGCTGCGTGCGGTACAGGTGGGCGGCCCGCTGGGCGCCTATCTGCCGGAGAGCCAGTGGGATACGCAGCTGGACTACGAAGAGTTCGCCAAGGTCGGCGCCGTGCTCGGTCACGGCGGCGTGGTGATGTTCGACGACAGGGTCGATATGGGCGAACAGGCGCGCTTCTCGATGGAGTTCTGCGTCGCCGAGTCCTGCGGCAAGTGCACGCCCTGCCGTATCGGCTCCACCCGCGGTGTCGAGGTGATCGACCGGATCCGGGCGGGCGAAAACGTGGAAGGCAATCTGGAGCTGCTCTCCGACCTGTGCGAAACCATGGTCGACGGCTCTCTGTGTGCGATGGGCGGCATGACGCCGTTCCCGGTGCAGAGCGCGATGAAGCACTTCGGTGAAGACTTTACTAATACCTCTACGAAAGACTCAACCAGCGCGCTGGAGGAGGTTTGATCATGTTGCAGCAATTTGACCCGCGTATTGATAACAACAGGGACTACGGCACCCCGGCATCGCTGAGCGAGAACCTGGTCACCCTGGAGATCGACGGCGTCGAGATCTGCGTGCCCGAAGGCACCTCGGTGATGCGCGCCGCCGCGCTGGCCGATATCAATATCCCCAAACTCTGCGCCAGCGATAACCTGGATGCATTCGGTTCCTGCCGCCTCTGTGCGGTGCAGATCGAGGGGCGTCGCGGTCTGCCCGCCTCCTGCACCACGCCGGCGGAGCAGGGTATGAAGGTGTGGACCCAGAACGACAAGCTGGCCAAGCTGCGCCGCAACATCATGGAGCTGTACATCTCCGACCATCCGCTGGACTGCCTGACCTGCCCGGCCAACGGCAACTGCGAGCTGCAGGACATGGCCGGTGCCGTCGGCCTGCGCGAAGTGCGCTACGGCTTCGACGGCGAGAACCATCTGGATGCGGAGAAAGACACCTCCAACCCCTATTTCACCTTCGATCCCAGCAAGTGCATCGTCTGCTCGCGCTGCGTGCGCGCCTGTTCGGAAGTGCAGGGCACCTTCGCGCTGACCATCGACGGTCGCGGCTTCGACTCCAAGGTCGCCGCCGGTCAGGCTGAAGATTTCCTCGACTCCGAGTGCGTCTCCTGCGGTGCCTGCGTCCAGGCCTGCCCGACCGCCACGCTGATGGAGAACTCCGTCATCGAGATGGGTCAGCCGGAACACAGTGTCGTCACCACCTGCGCATACTGCGGTGTCGGCTGCTCGTTCAAGGCCGAGATGAAGGGCGACAAGCTGGTGCGCATGGTGCCCTACAAGGGCGGCGAGGCGAACCACGGTCACTCCTGCGTCAAGGGACGTTTCGCCTTCGGTTACGCCACCCACAAGGACCGTATCCGCGCACCGATGATCCGCGACGCCATCGACCAGCCCTGGAAAGAGGTAAGCTGGGAAGAGGCGATCGGCTTTGCCGCCAGGCGCCTGAAGGAGATCCAGGCCGCGCATGGCCGCGAGAGCATCGGCGGTATCACCTCGTCACGTTGCACCAACGAAGAGACCTACCTGGTGCAGAAGCTGATCCGTGCCGGGTTCGGCAACAACAACACCGATACCTGCGCCCGCGTCTGCCACAGCCCCACCGGCTATGGCCTGAAAACCACGCTGGGCGAGTCCGCCGGCACCCAGACCTTCGACTCGGTGATGCAGGCCGACTGCGTATTGGTGATCGGCGCCAACCCGACCGACGCCCACCCGGTATTCGGCTCGCTGCTGCGTCGCCGCCTGCGTGAGGGCGCCAGCCTGATCGTCGCCGACCCGCGCCATATCGACCTGCTCGACACGCCGCACCTGGGCGACGCCATGCACCTGCCGCTGCGTCCGGGTACCAACGTGGCCATGGTCAACGCGCTGGCCCATGTCATCGTCAGCGAAGGGCTGGAAGACACCGACTTCATCGCCAAGCGCTGCGAGGGCGACGCCTACTCCAAGTGGCGCGCCTTCATCGCCGACGAGCGTCACGCGCCGGAAGCGTTGGAAGCGATCACCGGCGTGCCGGCCGAACAGGTCCGCGCCGCCGCCCGCGCCTACGCCAAGGCACCCAACGCCGCGATCTACTACGGCCTGGGCGTGACCGAGCACAGCCAGGGTTCCACCATGGTGATGGGTATCGCCAACCTGGCGCTGGCTACCGGCAACATCGGTCGCGAAGGCGTGGGCGTCAACCCGCTGCGTGGTCAGAACAACGTGCAGGGCTCCTGCGACATGGGCTCCTTCCCGCACGAACTGCCGGGCTACCAGCATGTCTCCGATGCCCTCGCGCGCGGTCGTTTCGAAGCCGCCTGGGGCGTACAGCTCGACGACGAGCCGGGCCTGCGTATCCCCAACATGTTCGACGCGGCGATCTCCGGCCACTTCCGCGCCATGTACGTACAGGGCGAGGATATCGCACAGTCCGATCCGAATACCCAGCATGTCGAGGAAGCGCTGCGCTCGCTGGACTGCCTGATCGTGCAGGATATCTTCCTCAACGAGACGGCCAAGTTCGCCCACGTGCTGCTGCCGGGCTCCACCTTCCTGGAGAAGAACGGCACCTTCACCAACGCCGAACGCCGCATCAACCGCGTACGCAAGGTGATGCCGCCGATCGCCGGCAAGGAGGACTGGGAGGTCACCGTGGAGCTGTCCAACGCGCTGGGCTACCCGATGAACTACAGCCATCCGTCCGAGATCATGGACGAGATCGCCATGCTGACCCCGACCTTTGCCGGTGTCAGCTACGACAAGCTGGACCAGCACGGCAGCCTGCAGTGGCCCTGCAACGACGAGCATCCGGTCGGTTCGCCGATCATGCACGTGGAGAACTTCCCGATCGGCAAGGCACACTTCGCCATCACCGAGTTCGTTGCCACCACCGAGCGCGCCAACCGCCGCTTCCCGCTGCTGCTCACCACCGGCCGTATCCTCAGCCAGTACAACGTGGGCGCGCAGACCCGCCGTACCGACAACCAGGTATGGCATAACGAAGACATCCTGGAACTCCACCCGCACGACGCCGAAGAGCGCGGCATCAGCGACGGCGACTGGCTCGGCATCACCAGCCGCGCCGGCCAGACCGTACTGCGTGCCCGCATCAGCGAGCGGATGCAACCGGGCGTGGTCTACACCACCTTCCACCATCCGGGCAGCGGTGCCAACGTGATCACCACCGACAACTCCGACTGGGCCACCAACTGCCCCGAGTACAAGGTGACCGCGGTACAGGTCGAGAAGGTGACACAGCCCTCCGAGTGGCAGAAGAGCTTCGAGGACAACAACCAGCGGCAGCAGAAGTTCCTGCGCGAAGCCGTACCGGCCGGCGTGGAAGGTCGGTAATGAGCGGGCAGGAGGGCAGCAAGGCCTTCTATGTACAGGAAGTACGGTATGCCGCGGGCACCGGGCCGGAAACGGCCCGCGACCTGATCGCACAAGAAGTGGCGATAGCCCTGGTCTACAACGGCTTGTCACACGTCGTGATGATGGCCAGCCCCACCGCACTTGAGGATTTTGCGCTCGGCTTCAGCCTTAGCGAAGGGATCATCGAACGCCCCGAGCAGCTCTATGGCATCGACATCGAGCAGCAAAAACTGGGCATCGAACTCCATATCGAGATCGCCGCCGAGTGCTTCGCCAAGCTCAAGGAACACCGCCGCAACCTGGCCGGCCGTACCGGCTGCGGCCTCTGCGGCGCCGAATCCCTGCAGCAGGCGGTGGGCACGCCCAAAGCGGTCGAAACGGCACCGATGCCGGACAGCACCGCCATCGAAACCGCGCTGGCGCAGCTCAAGGCCAACCAGCCGCTGCAGTCCGTCACCGGTGCCGTGCACGGCGCGGCACTGTGCGACCTCAGCGGCAACATCCTGCTGCTGCGAGAAGACGTGGGCCGACACAACGCCCTCGACAAGCTGATCGGGGCACTTTCGGCGGATCGAGGGCAGTACCCGGCCAATGGCGACAGCTTCGTGCTGATCTCCAGCCGCGCCAGCTACGAGATGGTCAACAAATGCACCTCGGTGGGCATCTCCACCCTGGTCGCCGTCTCCGCGCCGACCGCACTGGCGGTGGAACACGCCATCACCGCCGGCATGAACCTGATCGGCTTCGCCCGCCCCGGGCGTCATGTGATCTATACCGCCGGCCAAGGCGCCGACGTACAGACAACAGAACAAGAAACTACCTTAGCGAGTGCAGAGCATGTTTCAGACTGAACAGGAACATCTGATCCAGATGATCAACCAGATCGCCGTCAACAACATCAGCGCCGGCGACGAAAACGCCGTAGCGGATATGGTCGCCGGCCACGTGAAAAAGTTCTGGTCCCGCCGGATGAAAAGCCAGCTGTTCGACTATCTCGGGCAGGGGGGAGAGGAGCTGCATCCGGCTGCGAGATTGGCGGGGGAGAGGTTGCGGGGGGAGGTTCGCTGATCTCGATAGTTGAAAGGCCACGTTTGTGGTCTTTTTCTCCTCATGCTCGTTGGTCTGGCAGGTCGCTTGTGACTCGGAGCAGGCTACAGAGCTAATTCAGCATCAGCTCTGTACCAAGAGCGAGGCGATAATAGAAACCCGTACCTGAGGGTGTTTCCGACAGAATGATTATTGCGCTGACCGCTGTCCGGTGCCGGTGCACTGGTATTCTTTGGTGACCATCCAGTTCGAGCACCCGTTGAACCCGCCAAATTGATTACACTGCCTGGTCACTCCGCCAAACGCTTCTGCACCTTTGTAACCCCAGGCTTTGCAACGCTTTGACGCGAGCATTATCGCCTGACGTTCACTAAGCTGAGGTTTTTCAAATTCTCCGACCTCATATGAGAGTCTGACGGTTCCATCGGAACGACTGCCGCCCGTTGCGGCCCAGTCTTTATGCACAGCACAACCGGTAACCAAAAAGAATGCCATGCCTCCAGCTAAAGCGAGTGACCCTTTCATTTTCCTATCTCCCTGATAGTGCCGATAACAAGCCTATACAGCCTCTGTGGTATGACACTTCAAAATAGATAATGGGTCAGAGTGCTTGCTTTTGCCAATCCACGTAAAGAATCCATTGAGTTCGCGGGATGGCTCATTCGCGCATCGGCACATGATGACTGCGTCAGCACACGCGGTGCAAGATAGAGTCGGGGCGCGGAAAATTGTAATTCCAACTCACATAATCTCACCTTGCTTCACGCACCGTGCTATCCTCCCCAATCAAATTTGACCGTCACATAGTGAGGCGAAAGCCATGATCCGCTGCCATCTCGCCCGGCTGATGGGGGAGCACAAGATGCGTATAGCAGACGTCGCCAGAGAGACCGGATTGAGCAGGGCTACGGTCACGCTGCTGTACAAGGAAACGGCGCAGAAAGTGGATCTGGAGGCAGTGGACAAGCTTTGCGTACTCTTCAAGTGTGGGGTGGGCGATCTATTGGAGCGCACTGAGGGCTGAACACATAACCTCCAGGAGTGCGTCTTTGGCGGCACCGGTCACGGCACAAGATTTCAACAGGACAGATATGGCAAAGCAGCGAAACAACAACGGCAGTGGTGATGGCCTCGGCTTTGAAGCCGAACTGTTCAAGACCGCCGATAAACTGCGTGGCAACATGGAGCCCAGCGACTACAAGCATGTTGCACTGGGGCTGATATTCCTCAAATACATTTCCGATGCGTTCGAGGCCCGCCATACCGCGTTGCTGGCCGAGGATGCAGCAGCGGCAGAGGACAAGGACGAATACCTGGCCGACAATATATTCTGGGTGCCGAAAGATGCCCGTTGGTCCCACCTCAAGGCCAATGCCAAACGTTCCGAGATCGGCATTCTGATCGACGACGCCATGCGTGCCGTCGAGAAAGACAACGAGTCTCTCAAAGGTGTGCTACCCAAGGACTATGCCCGACCGGCACTCAACAAGGTGATGCTCGGAGAACTGATCGATCTGATCTCCGGCATTGCTCTGAACGATAAAGGTGAAAAGTCCAAAGACGTGCTCGGTCGCGTGTATGAGTACTTCCTGGGACAGTTTGCCGGAGCCGAAGGCAAACGGGGTGGCGAATTCTATACTCCGCGCTCTGTAGTCAGCGTGCTGGTAGAGATGCTGGAACCATACGAAGGGCGAGTCTATGACCCCTGCTGTGGTTCCGGTGGCATGTTCGTGCAATCGGAAAAGTTTGTGCTGGAGCGTGGTGGCCGACTAGGTGATATCGCCATCTACGGTCAGGAGAGCAACTACACCACCTGGCGCCTGGCCAAGATGAACCTGGCCGTGCGTGGTATCGACTCCGACATCCGCTGGAACAACGAGGGGAGCTTCCACAAGGACGAACTTCGCGACCTGCGTTTTGACCACATCCTCGCCAACCCACCGTTCAATATTTCCGACTGGGGTGGCGACCGCCTGCGCGAAGATTCGCGCTGGCAATTCGGCGTGCCCCCGGTGGGCAATGCCAACTATGCCTGGCTACAGCATATCTATTGGCACCTGGCCCCCTTCGGCACCGCCGGCGTGGTGCTGGCCAACGGCTCCATGAGTTCCAACCAGAGCGGCGAAGGCGAAATCCGCAAGGCCATGGTGGAAGCGGATGCCGTCGATTGCATGGTGGCCCTGCCCGGTCAGTTGTTCTACTCCACCCAGATCCCCGCCTGCCTGTGGTTCCTGGCACGCGACAAATCCAACGGGCAGGCCGGCAGGGCACACCTGCGCGACCGGCGCGGTGAAGTGCTGTTTATCGATGCCCGCAATATGGGCCAACTGGTGGACCGTACTCGTCGCGAACTCAGCGATGAGGAGATCAGGAAAATCACCAACACCTATCATGCCTGGCGTGGCGAAAAGGAAGCCGGTACATACGAGAACATTCCCGGTTTCTGTAGATCCGCCACACTGGACGAGATTCGCAAGCATGGGCATGTGCTCACGCCGGGCCGTTACGTCGGAGTACAGGCTGCGGAAGAGGATGGCGAAGAGTTCGTCGACAAAATGCAGCGCCTCAGCGCCCAGTGGCGGGAGCAGCAGGTGGAGGCCGCGAACCTGGATGCCGCGATTGCCGCCAATCTGGGATACCTTGGATTCGGGAAATAGGACAGGAAGTCATGGCAAAGATCAACGTACTGAATCGGGACGTCGCCCTCCAAACCGTCAAGGACGAGGATTACATCTCTCTGACCGATATCGCACGCTACAAGAATCAGGAACGCACCGACGACCTGATTCGCAACTGGCTGCGTAACCGCAACACTCTGGAGTTTCTGGGTATCTGGGAGCGCCTCAATAACCCCGGCTTTAATTCCGTCGAATTCGACGGGATTAAAAGCCAGGCCGGGCTGAATAGCTTCACCCTGACCCCGAAGCAATGGATCGAGTCCACCGGCGCCATCGGTATCCTCTCCAAGGCCGGCCGCTACGGAGGTACCTACGCTCACAAGGACATCGCCTTCGAGTTCGCCTCCTGGGTATCGGTGGAGTTCAAGCTCTACCTGATCAAGGAGTTCCAGCGTCTCAAGGAAGAAGAGCGCAAAACCCTGGGCTGGGACATCCGCCGCAACCTGGCCAAGATCAACTACCGCATCCACACCGATGCCATTCAGCAGCACTTGGTCCCGCCCGCTCTGAGCGCCAAACAGACTTCCTTGGTTTACGCCAGTGAGGCCGACGTGCTTAACCTCGCGCTGTTCGGCCAAACCGCCGCGCAATGGCGCGAAGCCAATCCGGGCAACAAGGGCAACATGCGCGACGAGGCCGATGTCACCCAGCTGGTCTGTCTATCCAACCTCGAAAACCTCAACGCCCTGTTCATTGCCGAAGGCATACCCCAGCAACAAAGGCTTGAGCGCCTGAACCTGATCGCCATCCACCAGATGACATTGCTGGCTGGGGATGAACGTATGAAATTGCCGGGAGGTCAGGAATGAACATACCCAACACAGACCCGCGACTGGATGTCGTTGAGGCGGCCTTAGATTGCGATAACAGCGAGCAACCTTTTGGTAAGCGATGGCGTCAGGAAACCATCAGCCTGACGGAAACGCACATTGAGGCGCTTCGACAGGGAAAATGCGTTGCTGTGGATGTGCAGGGGGAGTACGTGGTGTACTTGAAGCTGGATTCGGGTATTAAGGCCAACCGAAAGGAGATTGGGTAAGGTGGGTGAGTGGCGCGAGTACAGGCTAGGTGATGTGACTGATTTCTTATCGGGCGGCACCCCTTCAAAGAGCAGAGCCGACTACTGGAATGGATCAATTCCTTGGGTTTCTGCCAAAGACATGAAGCAGTTCAGGCTCAAAGATACAGAAGACCACATTACTGAGATTGGCGCTGCGAACGGGACAAGGCTTGCTTCTGTCGGTTCGGTTTTGCTCCTTGTTCGCGGTATGACATTACTCAATGACCTGCCAATCTGCGTTATCAGCAAGCCCATGACGTTCAATCAAGACGTCAAGGCACTTCGGCCAAAAGCGCATGTCACTGATGACTATCTTCCGTATCTACTGCTTGGGAACAAAGATCGGCTTCTCTCGCGAGTTGATCTCGCAGGTCATGGTACGGGCCGTTTGAATAGTGAAGAGCTTAAGTCTCTCGAAATTGGCCTGCCGCCCAAAGCCGAACAACGCGCCATCGCCCATATCCTGGGCACCCTGGATGACAAGATCGAACTCAACCGCCGCCGCAACCAGACCCTGGAGGCCATGGCCCGTGCTCTGTTCAAGGACTGGTTCGTCGACTTCGGTCCCGTGCGTGCAAAGATGGAAGGTCGTGATCCCTATCTCCCTGAAGATCTCTGGAGTCTTTTTCCTGACAGGCTTGATGCAGTGGGAAAGCCGGAGGGGTGGGAGATCAAGCGGGTGGTAGATTTTTTGAGCCTGGCTTATGGAAAATCTCTCCCGGCAAAGCAGCGAAACCCTGGAAAAGTTCCTGTTTACGGATCGGGGGGAGTTACCGGGTTTCACGATGTCGCTCTGGTTAATGAACCCACCATTATCGTTGGTCGGAAAGGTACTGTGGGCAGTCTTTATTGGGAGGACTCCGGTTGTTACCCCATCGATACAGTGTTCTATGTCCAATCAGTGGCACCACTTCCGTTTTGCTATCACCTGCTCGATAGCTTGCCACTTCGAGATATGAACACAGATGCTGCTGTTCCCGGCCTCAATAGAGAGAACGTTTACAGGCTTGAAACTACTGCGCCACCAAGTAGCCTTGTGGAAAGTTTTACTGAAATTGTACGTGAGCATAGGGGAAGAATGTCACTTCTTCACAGAGAAATCGCATCTATTAGGCAACTCCGCGACACCCTGATGCCCAAATTGATCTCCGGCGAGCTACGGATTAAGGATGCGGAGCGTGTTGTGGAGCAGATTGCATGACACTAGTCACCAAGATAACGCGTCTTCGTCACCCTGGAGTTCTGCGTGACTTTTCTTGGCCGGCAGAACTACCCACCTTTGGCCGTTACAATCTCATCTACGGTTGGAATGGTACTGGCAAGACCACCATCAGTAATTTGTTCCGTGCCCTGGAGTTACGAACGCCCCCTGAAGGCGATGCCACTCTTGCCATTAACAACACGACAGTCACTGGAAATGATTTCAATCAAGCTACCGTGCCGGTGCGCGTATTCAACCGCGACTTCATTGCAGTGAGTGTCTTTCCGGTAGGTGGTGGTGAGGTCCCGCCAATATTTGTGTTGGGCAAGGAAAGTGCCGAAAAACAGAAGCAAGTGGAACAACTAAAAAACCAACAGGAAGACACAAACAATAAGCTGACAGCCGCTCAGCAAGAAAAGTCTCAAGCTGAAAAAGCGTTCGACAAACACTGTGTTGACCGCGCAACGGTGATCCGGGACACATTGCGATCAGCCGGGAATAATCCCTACAACAACTACGATAAGGCTCGCTACAAGCAACGTGCATTGGGAATGAAGGGCGCTGGCGATCAAAGCAAACATATTCTTGCAAGTGATGAACGAGAACGCCTTCTGATTCAGAGCAGAGCCACGCCTAAGAGCCCCATCCGCGAGGCTCAGTATCGGCTGCCTGACCTCCAGAAACTGGCCGACACCACCACTCAATTAATGCAGGAATCAGTTGTATCTTCTGCGATAGCAGCACTGAAGGCTGATCCGGAACTGGCGTCATGGACGCGCGACGGTCTTGGCCTGCATCAGCATCGCGACGCTAAACACTGCTTGTTCTGTGAGCAAGCGCTACCGGATGGCCGTATCGCTACGCTGGAAGCCCATTTCAGTACTGAGTACGAGCAGCTGCTGCGTCAACTGGATGAGCAGATTGGTCAACTTGAGACTATTTCGCGTTCGGTCAGTCAGGTGTCCCTGCCTAATCGTGCCGAGTTTTACGACGACCTTGCCGCAGATTTTGAACAAGCAAGAGTCTCGCTAGATACAGCCATCGATGATGTCAGCACGTGCCTGACCTCATTAATTGAAGCCTTGAAGAGCAAAAAACAGCGACTTTTCGAAGCGGTGCCATTGACTGTTTCCGTACCGGTGATTCCACCCTCAGTCGTCGAGGATATCAACGCGATCATCAGACGGCATAACCAAGCATGCGAGGAGTTCGACAACCGGGTTAAGTCGGCAAGAGAAATGTTGGAAGCAGACTCGGTTGCTTGTGCTTTCGACGATTATCAGGAGTTCGCTGATGCAGTGGCTGGGCATGATACGACGATCCATAATGTGACAGCCGAGAACCAGAAACTAAAGAACCAGGTTACACTGCTAGAGCGCGAGATCATCGAGCACCGTCAACCAGCCGAAGAGCTTAACGAAGATCTACACAGATACCTTGGTCATGCTGAAATCCAGCTTGAGGTAAAAGACACCGGATACACCATTACTCGAAACGGCACGGTCGCCCGATCACTTAGCGAAGGCGAGATGACAGCCATAGCGCTGCTGTATTTCCTCAAGAGCCTGCAAGACCGCAGTTTTGAGTTGGGCAAAGGCGTAGTGGTGCTGGACGATCCAGTTTCCAGCCTTGATGCCAATGCATTGTTTCTCGCCTTTGGCTTTATACGGCAGTGCATGGATGATGCGGCCCAGATCTTTATTCTTACGCACAATTTCGCGATGTTCAGACAGGTCCGGAACTGGTTTCGCCATCTCAAGGGGCAAAACAAGAATGATGTAGCACTACGCCCGGCGCGATTCTACATGATGGAATGCTCGCTAACCGACGAAGGGCGTCGTTCACGTATTGCTCCTCTTGATCCATTGCTCGAAGAGTTCGAATCGGAGTACCACTACTTGTTTGCGCGGGTTTATCGAAGAGCGGAGATGAGCGGACAGACCGGTCTGGAGGCGAATTACATCTTCCCGAACATGGCGCGCAGACTATTGGAAACTTTCCTTGCCTTCCGCCGGCCGCAATTTTCAGGAGAACTGCGCCAGAAGTTGAAGGGCATCGAGTTCGACGAAATCAAGAAACTACGCATCCTTCGCTTTCTGCATACATACTCGCATGCGGATGCAATTGTAGATCCCGAGCATGACCCCTCTGCGTTGGGTGAGGCACAAGCCGTATTAAGTGACCTTCTAGCATTAATTAGGCAGGAAGATCTACATCATTATGATGCGATGGTGGCCTTGGTTGATCCTCAAGATATCGAGGAGGAGACGCAATAACCCTCTCCGGCAGCTCAGAACTACTGATCCGGGCTTGGGAGAGCGTCGGACTGGATGGGCCTCATCAACTGATTGTTGGCGAGTGCTAATCGAGGATGCCGATAAATATCCGGATAACGCTGACATAAGATCAACGAGAAACCACACAAGGAGCGTATCGTGACATCAAGTACTGCCGCCATTCCTGGCTGGAGCAATGCAGGCGTTTTACCACCAGTCAGGCCGGAGGTGCCCGGTAGCAGCCTCGACCGCTCACCCTATATCGTTGATCTGGCTGTATTCGTTGATCATTTCGCCACCTCGCCCGAACGCATGGCAATACTCGATGACCTGCTGCAGTTTCGTGCCGATCTGCACCAGGCGGGCATTACGTCCGGTTTTCAGTGGTTGGACGGAAGCTTTCTCGAGCAGGTGGAGGTACTGGAAAATCGGGCACCACGGGATATGGATGTGGTGACCTTCCTTGATCTTCCATCGGGCCAGGATCAGCAGTCTCTGATACAGCGCCACGGCACGCTGTTCGACCCGAAGCATGTGAAGGCGACTTATGCGATGGATGCCTACTTTGTCGTGTTGGGTGAGCCTCTGGATATCGGGTCTGTCAGGCGCGTGTCTTACTGGTACAGCATGTGGTCGCACCGTCGCGACGGGTTATGGAAGGGGTTTGTTCAGGTCGATCTGGACCCATCGCAGGATGCCGATGCGCGCGCGACTTTGAATCTCAGCGGGGGGATTCATCATGAATAACGAGTATCTGTCGGTTGCCTCCGAGATCAGGGAGCTGGAAAACCTGCTGGCCACTATTCCTGAGGGCAACGTGATCGAGCGCATGAGTCTCGAATCGCGGCTTGAGTCTGCCAGGGCCGTATTGGCGGGGTTGCCGCAGCAAGCTGCGCCGAAGGCGCGGTTGACGTTTCGGGGCAAACCCGTGTTTGGCAGCCACGGTATTGCGGCGGATTTCGGCAGCAAGGCGGCAGGTGCCTTCTCCGATGCCTTCGCCGCCGTTGCAGCCGGTTTGAGTGAGGGGCTGCGATACATGGGGCCGATACCCAACCGGGATAAGAATCAATTGCTGATCACTGGCACGGCGATCGGTTCCTTCGGCTTTGAGTTTGAACTTCCCACCCCGGAGCCGTCGCTGTTTCCCGAGACTGAAAAGTCGGAAGAGGCTATGGCCAAGATCGAAGCGCTACTCAGGCTGGCTGCCGAAGGCAGTGATGACGAAGTAGCGGAGGTAATCGAAGAGGTGCATCCGCGCGCCGTCAAGAAGGTGCATGAGTTTCTTGACTTGCTGGTGCAACAGCAGGCGTGGTGCGGTCTGGAGTTTGCCGACCGCTTCTTTCGTTATGCCGACCATGAACAGATCAAGGCATCTTGTGAACGTTTGAAGGACGACAATATTCAGGAACGGGTGGAAACCTATCGCGGCGAATTCCAGGGAGTCCTTCCGACGGGAAGAACCTTCGAGTTTCGACTCACCGATCAAGAGGGATTGATTAAAGGCAAGGTTGATCTGAGCATTGATGATCCCGACGTTCTTAACCGAGACTGGTTGCATAAACCTGTAACAGTGAAGTTCAACGTAATGCAGGTTGGTCAGGGACGGCCACGATTCACCCTGATGACACTCGAGGACCTGAGTGTATGAGCCTAGACTGGTGTCCCGGCATCCGCGAAGCCTGTAGCCATTGGCGTGACGCACCGATGTTGCAGCAGAACCTGCAAGCGTTGGAGCAGAATCTCGACCAGGATAACGATGCCTGCATTGACTGCGCAAAGACGATCGTCGAGGTAGTCTGCCGGGTGATCGTCGAGAGCTTCGATTCACCGCTCACACCACTCAAACCAGTGCAGGAAACCCCGAGCCTTTCAGATTGGCTCACGGCGGCCGTGCGCGCGCTCAAGCTGGGCGATATACGAGACGAAAAATTCAAAAAGCTGGTGTCCAGCCATCACAAGCTTGCCACCGCATTGAATGACCTGCGCAACCATGCAGGTCCAGCCAGTCATGGAAAAGATCCCTACCTGGAACGGCTTGCCATCCACCATCGCCGCTCGGCTGTGTTGGCTGCCGATGCAATCGTAGCTTTTTTGCATACGGCCTATCTGGATTCGCAATTGGACCCTGCCAGTTCCCGTGAGCCTTGGGAACGTTTTGCCGATAACAATGCACTGATTGATGCGCAGGTTGGGTTATCGGCTGAAACCGACGATGACGGGTCAACCACGCTGCACTTTTTACTTCCCGGCGGCGATGTGTTGCCGGTAACCATCGAGGTCAGTCGATTGCTCTATCAACTCGACCGCGAAGCCTATGTTGAAGCGCTGAATGCTGCGCAAAGCGCCAACAACGCAGAGGCCGCAACATGACACGGATGACCGAACTGTTTGGCTCCAGTCGTGTGTTAGCGAAAAATAGCAAGACAACAAGGGATGACTGATGGCTTTTCTCTCCGAAGCGCAACTCGAATCGGCACTGCTGGATCAACTTACCGCGCTGGGTTATACCTGCATGTCCGACGACCTCATCGGGCCGGACGGCAAGCAGCCGGAGCGGGATGCGTACGACGAGGTGGTGCTCAGGGGGCGGCTCGAGGCAGCTTTGGCTAAGCTGAATCCCAACCTGCCCGATGAAGCGTTGACCGATGCGTTACGGCGGCTCACTCAGTCCGAGTTTCCCAATCTGCTGGAAGAAAATCGCCGCATTCACCGCCTCCTTACCGAAGGCGCAGATATTGAGTATTACGCCGAGGACGGTGTGCTAACTGCCGGAAAGGTCGCCTTGATCGACTTTGAGCGTCCGGAGCGCAACGATTGGCTGGCCGTCCAGCAGTTGACCGTGGTGGCCGGTCAATACCGGCGCCGACCGGATGTGGTTGTTTTTGTGAACGGTTTACCGCTGGCAGTAATCGAGCTTAAGGCGCCTGGCGGTGAGAGCGCCACCCTGTCCGGCGCCTTCAATCAGTTGCAAACCTACAAGCAACAAATTCCTGCACTGTTTCGTACTAACACGCTGTTGATTACTTCCGATGGTCTCAACGCACGTGTCGGCTCTCTATCCGCTGATCTTGAGCGGTTCATGCCTTGGCGCACCACCGACGGCAAGCGTATCGAGCCCAAGGGTACTCCCGAACAGGCGACGCTGATCGAAGGCGTGTTCGAACCGAGCCGCTTGTTGGACCTGTTACGCCACTTCACGGTATTCAGCGAGCGCGGCGAAGGATTGATCAAGATTATCGCGGGCTACCACCAGTTCCATGCGGTAAAGAAAGCGGTCATATCCACGCTACGTGCCAGTCGGGCCGATCGCGTGGCCGAGGAGCCTGCCGAATATGGGCTGCCAAGTGTTGACAGCCAATCCCCAGGGGATCGCAAGGCAGGTGTCATCTGGCATACCCAGGGCTCCGGCAAAAGCCTGCTGATGGCCTTCTATGCGGGCTTGCTGGTGTTCGAGCCGGGCATGGAAAATCCGACGCTGGTGGTGCTGACCGACCGTAACGACTTGGACGACCAGTTGTTTGCCACCTTTGTCGGCTGTCGCGACCTGATCCGCCAGACCCCGGTACAAGCGGCCGGACGCGAGCATCTTCGTGACTTGCTGCAACGTGCCTCCGGTGGGGTGATATTCACGACCCTGCAAAAGTTCGGCGAAGTGGACGAGCCGCTGACCACCCGCTCCAACGTAGTCGTGATCGCCGATGAGGCCCACCGTAGCCAGTACGGCTTCCGGGCCAAGGTTGACGCCAAAACGGGTGAGGTTTCCTATGGCTTCGCCAAGTATCTGCGTGATGCCTTGCCCAATGCCTCATTCATAGGCTTTACCGGTACGCCCATAGAGGCGACCGATGTTAATACTCCGGCGGTGTTTGGCCACTATATCGATATTTATGACATCAGCCGTGCCGTAGAGGATGGCGCTACGGTTCCCATCTACTATGAGTCTAGGTTGGCGCGTATCGAACTGGATGAGGACGAGAAACCGAGAATTGATGCCGAAATAGAGGCATTGCTCGAAGACGAGGATGAACCCAACGCCGAGCGAGCCAAACAGAAATGGTCAACGGTGGAAGCCCTTGTCGGCAGCGACAAGCGGCTGCATCTGGTTGCCGAGGATCTGGTTCAGCATTTCGAGGATAGGGTTACGGCTCTGGACGGCAAGGCGATGGTGGTGTGCATGAGTCGGCGCATCTGCGTGGCGCTTTACGACGAGATCATCCGTCTTCGCCCGGACTGGCACAGCGACGATGACAACGCTGGTAGCGTCAAGATCGTCATGACCGGAACCGCCACAGATCCCGTTGCATTCCAACCACATATCGGCAACAAGGCTCGCCGTGACCTGTTGGCCAAGCGCGCCCGAGATCCTGTTGATCCTCTGAAGCTGGTGATCGTGCGCGACATGTGGCTCACAGGCTTTGATGCGCCTTGCATGCACACTATGTATATCGACAAGCCTATGCGTGGCCACGGCCTGATGCAGGCCATCGCCCGAGTCAACCGGGTGTTTCGCGACAAGCCGGCCGGGCTGGTGGTCGACTATATCGGCATCGCCCAGAACCTGAAGAACGCGCTGACGCAGTATTCCAAGCCTGACCAGGATAAGACCGGCATCGACGAGTCCGAAGCCATCGCGGTATTGCTGGAGAAATATGAGGTCGTCCGGGACATGTTTTTCGGATTCGATTATCAGGCTGCCCTGATCGGATCCCCGGCCGAGCGCTTGGTGATGATGGCTAATGCAATTGAGTGGATACTGAACAAGCAACAGCAATGGGCGGCATCGGAATCCACTTCGGACGGCAAAAAATATGCTCAGCGTCGGCTTGCCGATGCGGTGCTGGCACTTTCGCGCGCTTTTGCGTTGGCATCAAGTTCGGACGAAGCCCGTACCGTTCGAGAGGAGGTCGGTTTCTTCCAGGCTATTCGCGCTGCTTTGGTGAAGTCCTCGACCGGCAGCGGTATTTCACGTCAGGATCGCGAACTGGCGGTGCAGCAGATTGTCAGCCGTGCCGTGGTGTCTACCGAGATCGTCGATATTCTGGGCGCCGCAGGTATCCAGTCACCGGACATTTCGATTTTATCCGATGAGTTTCTGCTCGAAGTGCAGCAGATGGAGAAGAAGAATCTCGCACTGGAGGCTTTGCGCAAGTTGCTCAACGACGGTATCCGTTCTCGTAGCTTGAGCAATGTGGTGGAGACTCGATCCTTCACGGAACGACTGGAGGATGCAGTTGCTCGCTACCATGCCAACGCAATCACCACCGCCGAAGTGCTACAGGAACTGATTCAGCTAGCGAAGGATATTCGTCGCTCACAGGAGAGGGGTGAGGAGCTCGGGCTCACAGCGGAGGAGGTCGCCTTCTACGACGCGCTGGCCGAAAACAGCTCTGCCATAGAGGTGATGGGTGACGAACAGTTGCGGGTCATTGCTCACGAACTACTGGTTAGCCTGCGTGACAACGTGACGGTGGACTGGGCGCACAGGGAATCCGCCCGTGCAAGAATGCGAGTTCTGGTGAAACGCATCCTGCGTCGGTACGGCTATCCACCGGATCTACAAGACAGTGCTGTACAGACGGTACTTCAGCAAGCTGAGGCGTTGTCAGCTATATGGCAGTCTTGATGCGAGGGGAAACTGTAACTGTGATGGCCGGGTTGGGATATCCGATCGATCTTTTTCATCACTTAAGCCGGGGAGGGGAGGCATATCAGGATTGCTGATTGTGCAGAGACTTTACGCAGCCTGACTCATGCCTTCACGCTCACGGCAGAACTTGATGATCTCGAACAGATTTTCTGCCCGCGGGTTACCCTTGGAGCCGACCATGCGGCGCAGGCTCTTGACGTCCTTGTGGACGGATTGGGCAAGTTCGGGAAAGCTCGCTGTCGCGTTGAGATAGTCCCGAAGCAGGTGCTTCCCTGTCTCGAACTCGCCTTCGATAAAATTCTCGATCGCTTCGTCGATCAGGGCACGGCGATACTCAGGATCTGCCTTGGCCATCTCCATGACGGTTTCGCGAAATTCTCGAGTCAGTGCCATCGCGGGTTCCTCCTGCATGACTTTATTCAAGACTACCGTAGAGCTGCTTTTCGGTGCTGGTCCCGCTCACGTCAGCTTTGTGCCGAAAGCAAACGTAAAGATGCTGAATCTTCAGGCGGCATCACGCCGCCCGATGCGCCACGTCCGCCAATGATTGAACAGTCGGCAGTTCGCTATCCACGATGTGCTCAGCCTCCCAAACATCCAGCGCCGTCTGCATATTCAGCCAACTGGCAACGGAGGTGCCGGTCGCTTTCGCGATGCGCAGCGCCAGATCTTTGCTGCAGGGAACCCGTTCATTGACGAAGTTCGACAGATGTTTGCGCGATATTCCCAACGCTTTGGCGGCATTGGTGAGATTCAGGCCCAACGGGTCCAGAACATCCGATTTGAATACCACGCCGGGATGCGTGGGCTTGCGTGTGCGTGTTCGAGCCATGCTCCACCTCCTTAATGGTATTGCTGGTAGTCAACGACGATGGCGTCGCCGGTATTGTCAAATTCGAACGTCAGTCTCCAAGCTCCAGACACGTCCACCGCGTAGCGACCGGCCTGATTACCTTTCAATGGGTGCAGACGATAACCCGGCAGGTTCATATCATCTGGGCCAACCGCGGCATCCAACCTGTCCAGACGTGTTTGAAGCTTTTTGGCATGCTTTGGATTGATGCCTTTTGTGGTGCCATCGTAGAAAAAATCTTCCAATCCCTTGTGCCTGAAACTCTTAATAGCCATCCATAGCTACCTGTCACCTGATTGGTTACATGATAGCCTATGCCGAGGTCATTACAAGCTCGGTTTGGATCTTAAGTCTGAGTAATCATGAGCCGTGCGCTCGTGAACTCTTTACCATCGGCAAAGTCCAGGTCTTCACTGAAACGGCTCCCGCCGTAACAGAGTCGCAATGAGGTGCCGCCCTGAAAGACGCGTGTATCCAGGAGCCCGGCCTGATCGAGGCAGAACAGGAAGTCATAGTGCTGCAGCTCCTTTTCGATGATGGGCCGCATATGGGCAACCTCGCCGCTGTTCAATGCACGTGAAAAAGTTCTGGTCCCGCCGGATGAAAAGCCAGCTGTTCGACTATCTCGGGCAGGGGGGAGAGGAGCTGCATCCTGCGGCCAGGTTGGCGGGGGAGAGGTTGCGGGGTGAAGCCTGCTGATCGTTCCGAATCTATTCGGAAGGCCGCTGTCGCGGCCTTTTGCTATTTTGGTGTAGGGTTTTGGAGGGCTGCTTTCGACCCTTAGCCGGCGTGGTGGAAAGAGCTGCCGTACCGACTGCTGTTGGCCCGGAGCGGCCGTTTAGGCGTGCCGTAGCCCAAGCGGGCTTACGGCACAGAGCTTTACTCTCAGCAATTACATCTGTTCCGAGAGATCTCCAGGAAAGCGCACTTCCTGCAGCAACTCAATTATCTCTCCAGCCGGGCCTTCGAAGATTGCGTTTCTGACCTCGACCGAGGGATGGCCAAGGTTCAGTACTTCAGGGCCGTGTAAATGTCTGGCTCCCGCTTCGATTACATGGTCACATGCTTTCGGTAGATCAGTTACCGTCAGGCAAACATGCGCGAGCGCACCGGTGACGACTGCTTGCTCTTCTTTCGCGCCAAGGCCCTGCATGGGAATGCCGGCATTCAAGTCAAAAATCTCAATCCAGCTTTTATTGTCCGGAGCCTGCATCATGACAGCACGACCAATGTCATAATCCGGTAGACTCCACTCGTGCACTTGGTGAAAACCTAGTGTTTCAAAAAACTTGATCGAGCACGACAAATCGCGGCTACGCAATGCATAGTGGTGAAATCCCGTGATGAGTTGCTCAGACATCCTGTAGTCTCCATGTTGTAGTCTGCATATTATGAGCAACCAGTATCGAGCAGGACGACGTTATCAACCAACCTGACAATTTTGACAGAGAGCCCCGCCTCTGGACGACCACGCAAGAGCGAAACCGTGACAGCCTCGATCAATGGTGTGACCTTGCTGTTGGGATTCGGGCGGTGCGAGGTGAGTGGAAAGGTGCGATCATGATCGCGCTTTCAGAGGCTCGTCATGATATACCGGCTATCCAGCAGCGCCTCAAAGCGGCAAACCGCAGGGTGCTTGTTCGAGCCCTGCGCCAGCTTGAGGATGATCGCCTTGTCAGGCGGCTACCGAGCGGAACAGAATACATCCTTACCACCGATGGAGAGGCGCTGGTTAAAATCCTGCGTGATATCGCTCAATGGCAAGCTGCCCGCAGTAGAAGTCTGCCTCGTTCCCTTCAGAGCGATGAAAAGAACGGCTGAGTCCGAACATCACAAGTGCGCTGAAATTGCGAAATCCGGGTCGGATTTGCAGGAACTGGCGTGTTCCCACTGGCTTGGTCGTTGGATGGCGGTTGCCTGGTTCATTGTTTAAGTGTACGGATAGGGCGTTATTGAGAGTCTTTCGTGTACACTTTGTCGGCATGCTGGCGGAAAGTGAGAGCCCACAAGGCTTTACGCAGCTTGACTCATGCCTTCACGCTCACGGCAGAACTTGATGATCTCGAACAGATTTTCTGCCCGCGGGTTACCCTTGGAGCCGACCATACGGCGCAGGCTCTTGACGTCCTTGTGGACGGATTCGGCAAGTTCGGGAAAGCTCTCCGTTGCGTTGAGGTAGTCCCGAAGCAGGTGCTTTCCTGTCTCGAAGTCGCCTTCGATAAAATTCTCGATCGCTTCGTCGATCAGGGCACGGCGATACTCTGGATCCGCCTTGGCCATCTCCATGACGGTTTCGCGAAATTCTCGAGTCAGTGCCATCGCGGACTCCTCCTGCATGACTTTATTCAAGACTACCGTAGAGCTTCTTTTCGGTGCTGGTAGTCAGCCCAGTACTTCTTCGTAGCTTCGATGTCGCTGCCCTGTCTTTCCTTGGTTCCACCGAGCAACAGGATGGCCCGCGTATCTGACCACGACCTACTTCATGAAATTATAGCAAACTTGGTAACGAATACGTTACCAGGTTTGGTGTCTATTCTGAGGACGCCTTCGTAATGATGCAGGCAACAATCCTGTTCAAATAACCGTCCAGAAATTTCTGCGTATCGGTGGGCAATCGGCTCCGATCGTTGGCCAGAGGTGCCGGTTGCCGTCACGGTGGACAGTACTGATCGAGTTGTGTAGCCAGGGGGGGAATTCGCGGACTGCTACTTAAGAGCATCCTGCAACGGAGATCGATCTATTGGCGCCCTTCAGCAAGGGGACATATAATGCTTTCAGTTATGAAAGTGTTATGTACAGGATGTACGGTATGCCGCGAGCGCATGGATGCGCAGGAGCGGCGATTCGAGGCGTGTCTATGCATAGGGTATCCGGCGACGTAATGAGTGGTGCAAAGCAGGCTCTCGACTGTCTGATGCAGTTCGAGGCGGTCGCGCCGCGCCTGAATACACGAGATCGAAGTGTAGTGCTGTCGCTGTTGTCGCAGAGGCTGGGTTGGGTGCCTCTGGCCGCCGTTCGGGAGTCGCTTCCTCAGTTCAGCCAGGTGGATTTCTCTCGTGCACTCGCCAAACTGGCCGCCGAAGAGTCCCCCTTGATCAAGACGCGGCAGGTTGGACGCAACAAGGAGTTGCGCCTGACCGGCAATGGCGTGCGTGTGGGCAAGCGGATGGAGTCGCTGCTGCTGGAGCGCCCGCTTGTGGTCGAGCCGTTACTGGAAAGTGTCGGCAGCCTTCCTCCGACGTCCAGAGATCACTATTTAACGGGCAAGGCAGCATTGAATATTCCCTCGAAAGAGGGCACCGGTGACTGGCACTTTCAGGAGATTTTCCGGGGTGGCGAGGGGCATAAGTCTGGTCCGTTCCCGATCGCCGGCACCGATCTGCTGTCGACACATCATATCTTTGGCAGGAAGGGGATTGTCGAGCGGAGTCGAAAGCTCAGGGAGATGGGCCTGGATATCCAGAGACCGCTTTATGTAGCCTCCCACCCCAGGGCAATGGCCGATATGATCTATTCGGCACTCAAGAGCGGCCGCGCATTCGAGAAAAGCTACACGCTGTCGGACTGGTTCCCGGCAGACAGGGACCGGTGCGAGGTGCTTGCTTTCATGGAACGTATGAAGCCCTATCTGACAGATTTCGAATCACGCAGATTGCGGGCCTGGATCGAAAAATGATGCCTCGTGAAAACCTGCATGACCAGCTAACCGCCGAGCGCGAGCAGCATCGAGAGATCATGCGTCTGATCGCCCAGTCCTTCAGTGATACGCCTATGATCCTGAAAGGGGGAACGGGCCTGTACCTGGGTTATGGTTTGAACCGCTTCAGTGAAGATCTGGATTTCGATTCGACAGTCGCTATCAGTGTGGAGGCACGGATCAGGGAGGTCTTGCGCAAAACTCTTTTCAAGCTCGTGGGGATTACCCCCAAGAAGGACACGGAAACCGTCAAGCGGTGGATGATCGATTACAGCGGGAAACACGGTGCCCGCTCCCTCAAGCTGGAGGTGTCGCTGCGCAATAGCGTTATCGAGCCCGACACCTATGAGCAGATCGACGGGATCAATATCTACAAGGTGGAGGCCTTGATCGATCAGAAACTGAACGCTGTAGCCCACCGCGCGAAAGTCAGGGATCTATATGATCTAAGGTTTCTCTCGGAGCACTACGCCGATCAGTTTTCTGAACGCCAGGCGCAAACTCTGTTGGACTTCGTTGCCGATCCTGCCGGGATCGTTGATCTGTACGAGGAGGATCATGCCCAGGACCCGATTCTGAAAGAGATCGATCTGGACGAGTTGGCACTCGATATTCTGGACAGGGCAGAGGCGCTGGTGGAGTGAGGCCCCTGTGTCACGAGATACCCTGATTCAAAATCTCGATATAGCCGGTGTAGGCGAATACCCGGTTGCGCTTCTGGCCGGTGAGTTCGCGGACTAAATCGATCTCCGGCTGTGACAGACGCTCCATCACCTTGCCCACGGTGGCGGGGGTGAGGCCGCTGCGCTCTACCAGGGTGGTGATATTGGCGATGGGGCGCTCGAACAGTACGTCCAGTACCTGCTGTGCCGAGCCGGCCATGCGGTCCAGCGCGGTGATCTGTTTACGGTGTTCGCTGCGCAGTTGGTTTAGCTGCTGTGCGGTGTCGACCGCTTTGAAATAGTGAGTGGCGCTAATTTATTTTGGCGCTGCTCATCTTTACGAGCACTATATGAGTGACTAGGGCATACCCGTATGATGGGTGAGCGCTCGAGTGTATTCATGAGGCGTTGGTAGATATCAGCCCCCAAGTTGCCCCTCAAGTTACCCCCCAGGTCG
>Ga0214472_10000472_pt1 | contig 49572 bp, 45 predicted proteins | sample RVTome_6_FD_207662 | JGI IMG/M metagenome (GOLD analysis project Ga0214472, IMG submission 207662) | Soil microbial communities from uranium-contaminated site in the Upper Colorado River Basin, Wyoming, United States - RVT140D175 | ecosystem: Environmental > Terrestrial > Soil > Contaminated >...
GCCAAGGATATGCTGGTCTTACTCAAGGGCATGTTGGATTCCAAGCGGCTTCATGCCAATGAGCAGCTCAATGCCATCATCATCCGAGATCAACCGGAGAAGCTGGAGCTGGCAGAAAAGATCATCCTAGCAAATGATCGGCAAGAGCCGGAGGTCCTCTTCGATCTTGAGGTTTTGGAAGTCAACCGAACCAAAAATCAGACCTATGGGCTGAATTATCCGAAGCAAGCCGGTGCCGGCCTGATTGCATCTGGGTTCACCGGAGCGCTGGCTGCAGATGCCGTTCAGATGACTTACCGCCAATTGACGAGTTTGGGGCCGGATAATTATCTCTTCAAACTTCCGACGAGTGTGCTGTTGGATTTCTTTAAGCAGCAATCCGATGCCAAGACCTTGGCTGCTCCCAAAGTGCGCGTGATGAACAACAAGAAAGCCGAGATCAATATCGGCGACAAACAGCCGATTCTTCTCTCCACCACAAATGTGTTGCCCGGGCAAGCCGCGACCGGAGCCGTGCCGACCACGTCGACCGTCACGTCGATTGAGTTTCGCGATACGGGTGTCAAACTGACGGTGGAGCCCTCGATCCGATTGGGCAATGAGCTATCGCTCAAGATGAAAGTCGAAGTGATCCGAGTCGGAGATCAGGTGACGTTGCAAACCTCTCCGCTCATTCAACAATTCAAATTCGGCAACCGATCGGCGGAAACGACGCTGAATATGCGGGATGGAGAAACGATCGTGCTCGGCGGGCTGATTCAGGAAGAAGATCGGCGGACGCGCGTGACGATTCCATGGATCGGGGATTTGCCGGTGATCGGCAACTGGCTGAGTTCCTTCAGGACGGAACGGATCACGACGGAGGTGATCCTGACCATTACTCCCCGCATCACTCAGCCCATGCTTCCGGCCGGTTCCAGTCATCAGGCTTTCTGGTCGGGGACCGAATTCACCTATGCGACGAATCCAATGTTCTCGAGTGCTGCACGGAAAGTTTCGACGTCCCCGGGGAATGGGTCTGGAGCACATTCCTCCTCAACCGGCGGCACTGCAACGAAAGGCGCTGAAGGGACGAAGACCAGCCGTTCCTTGTCTCAGCTGGCGGCGCCCGATCCTCTTCTCGCCATCCAGCCTGATGAATCGGCCGTTCAGTCCGGTACAGAGGTCAAGCTTGCCATCGTCGATGGCAGGATCCGCGCGTCAGACCAGAATGTCTTCACGCTCGAATATGACCCGAAGATTCTGCAGTTCAAACGTCTTGGCGAGGCGGAGATCGTCGGCGCATCGGATGCGCCGACAGGGAGCAATGGAGACACCGTGGGAACGATTGCGTTCCGGCTGGCCCGCCCGTCCCAGCGTGCGCCGCGATCCATGAGCGTCACGTTTGTGGCCAAGGCTCCCGGCGTGTCTCCTGTTCGCGTTGAGCTTGCCGATTCAGGCGGTGAGGGGCAGGTGTCTTCTTCGGAAATCGGGACAGGAGTTGTGAGAGTCCGGTGAAGGAGGACGGGCTCACGCTGATCGAGATCCTCGTGACGATGACGATCGTGGTCATCCTGGCTTCGGTCGCCATGCCGCTCAGCAAGGTGTCGGCGAAACGCGCCCAGGAAATTGAATTGCGCCAGTATCTCCGGACTATTCGAAGCGCCATCGATGCGTTCAAGCTTGAATGGAATCGCGATGGAGACGTCTTGCTTGGATCGGTCTGTGTCAAGAATAAGCTGACGTGCAAAGAGGTCACCAGTCCATACGGCTACCCCAAGTCTCTCGATATGTTGCTTGGGGTGAAACTGACCGGAGAGGAAGCGACTGTTCGGGGTACGACGGTCAGACGCTACTTGCGCGTAATGCCGGTGGATCCGTTGACCGGCAAATCCGACTGGATCCTGCGTTGTTACAGGGACCGACCGAAGCCGTCGAGTTGGTGCGGCGAAGATGTCTACGACGTGATGACTCAAAGCGAGGCAGCCGCCCTTGATGGAACGAAGTATCAGGATTGGTAGAGGGTGTGGAGGAAATTCGCAGGGCTTCACGCTCATTGAGCTTATGATTGTGGTGTCCATCATCGGGATTCTGGCCACGATTGCGGTTCCGTCCTATCAGTCGTCCTTGATGAAGGCACGGGAGACGGTGTTGCGGCAAGATCTCTTTACGATGCGGGAATTGCTCGACCATCACCGGGCTGATCAGGGAAAGTATCCTCTTTCCTTGGACGGACTTGTCGTGGCCGGATATTTGCGGGCCCTTCCCAAAGATCCGTTTACGAATTCATCAAGCTCCTGGCAGGAGATTACCGAACCCACTGAGGGCGGGGTTTTTGATGTGTATTCCGGGTCGGACCTGGTCGGCACGAACGGGACTGCGTATAACAAATGGTAAACACGCGCGCGATGTTCTCTCCTCTTAAACCCCCGGTGCCGTGTCGGGAGCTTCTGCTGAAGATGTTGCACGGTGCCGTCTCTTTCGGGGTGCTCGCACTCGGTTTGGGATTCATGGCGGCTTGTGGTCCGCTTGAGTTTATCGATGAGCCGGAAGCGTCCGATCTCCAATTGACGGTGGATACGCTCAAGACGTCGCTCCGGGATGCGCAGCGAACGATTGCTGAGTTGCGCGCGGAAGTCGAGTCGCGCCGGCAGGAACTGGCTGATGTACAAATCGCCCGGGCTCAGCTGGAAGGACGTGTTCGGGAGGCGGAACGCCGACTGGTGGAAGCCCGCTACGTGATCGATCTGCAGCGAGAGGAGTTGGCCGGCTCCCGCACTGAACGGGAGCGCGTGGCTCGAACCGGGGCGGTCCTGCAGAATCAGCTGAAGCAGCTGCAAAAGCAGCTATCCAAAATCGGGAAGCACGCGGGCGAAACCCGCAGCACAGGGATGGTTCCGGCCAGCCTTCCCTCTTCACAAGGACGCCCATCAGGAATGGCGCCTGCGAGGCTCGAGCAGCCGGCACCGTTTGAAGCGACCCCCGGAATTGCCGCCGCTCCGGCTGTCCGTCTGCAAGAAGACGCATCGTCCGGCACCATGCCGGTTCCCAATCCGGGCATGACCGCTCCTGCGCGCGTCTCAGTCAAGCCGGGCGATACTCTGTGGAGCATCGCGCGACGGCATCGCATTCCCCTCAAGCGTCTGATGGCGATCAACCGGCTCTCCGACAATTATATCCAGGCCGGTCAAGCCCTCTGGCTGACTGAGCCGGCTGTTACAGGCGAGCGCGAGAACACTGAGTAGGGTTCGGTTCTCTCTGCAGCAAGCCTCGAAGGTCCAGTCTTATGGCGGTATTTGCGTACAGAGTCGCCCGGCCTGATGGATCCACACTCGACGGTCAAGTCGAGGGTGAGGATGAATCGCTGGTTCGCACCAAATTAGAATCCCAAGGATTGCTGGTCTTCAAGCTCCACCGCCGAGGGATCGGTTCGGCGGCGATGCCGGGAAAGTCGTGGTCGTGGGGAAGGCTTCCGCTGGGGGAGTTCTTGGTGTTCAACCAAGAGTTATTCGCCCTCGTCAAGTCCGGGTTGCCGGTGTTACGTGTATGGGATCTGCTGATCGAGCGTGCCGGCCATGCGGGATTTCGGCACACGTTGCGCGATGTACGGGAAGATATCCGGGGCGGATCATCGGCCTCGGACGCGCTGGCCCGGCATCCTTCTTATTTCTCCGAGCTCTACATTGCGACCGTGAAAGCGGGAGAGCAGTCGGGCAATCTCCAGGAAGTGCTCCAGCGGTATATCACGTATCTGAAGCTCATGATCGGACTGCGCCAAAAGGTGACGAAAGCGCTCTCCTATCCCATATTTCTCATTGTGATCGGCCTGGCCGTGATCGGCTTCCTCTTGACCTACGTCATGCCGACCTTCGTGTCGGTCTATGGGGAATCAGCGAAGACATTGCCGTGGGCGACCCAGACGCTGCTCGATCTGGTCAGGCATGCCGAGTCGCGGCTTCTGCCCGCGGCCGTGCTTATGGTCGGTCTCGCGCTGGGGATCCGTGCCTACTATGCCACACCGGCCGGCCGTCTCGCCGTCGATCGGTTCATGCTGAACCTTCCGCTTTTGGGTCCCGTTGTGATCAAGCACAACACGGTGCAACTGACACGCACGCTCGGAACAATCCTCGCCGGAGGGACTCCATTGGTCGACGCCTTGCACAGTGCACGAGGAGCCGTTTCGAATCGATGGATCTCACACGGAATGGTGAAGGCGGTCAACGAGATTCGGGAAGGGGTCACGCTGGCGGCTGCGCTCGATCGGCCCAAGGTGCTTCCGAAATTGGCGATCGAGATGTTGTCGGTCGGAGAAGAAACAGGCTCGCTCGATGCGATGCTGCGGGACGTCGCCGAGTTTTATGAATCCGATCTCGATACCAGGCTTACCCAGCTCACGACGTGGATTGAGCCTGCTTTATTGCTCGTCATGGGAGTTCTGGTCGGCGGTATTGTTATCGTCATGTATTTGCCGGTGTTTCAGATGGCCGGCACGGTCGGATAGATCGCGTGGAGAGCGGATGCAGCAGATGAGGAAGGATATCATGATGCAGGAGGTGCCGCATGGCGCGTAGCCTTGCCAGGCCGTCTCTCGCAGAGGTGTTGGTCGGCCAGGGCGTGATTCCGAAGCAGACGGTCGAAGATGTGCTTCGTCGACTGGGCGGAGTCGCGGCATCGTTGGGGCAAACTTTGATGGGAGAAGGACTCCTCTCCGAGGATCAGCTGGCCCGCGCGCTGGCGGCTCAGTATGACCTGCCCTACGACCCGCTGACGGATTTTCGGGTCGACCAACAATACTACGAACAGATCTCGGTCAAGCTGATGCAGCGATTGCCGTTTGTGCCGATTGCCGAGCGTGCCGGCGTGCTGACCATTGCCATTGCGGATCCACAGAACTTGTTGGGTTTGGACGAATTGGAACTCTTGATCGGGAAGCCTCTTGATCGGGTCGTCAGTTCCAAGAGTGCGATCCTTGCGGCACTGGAGCGCAGTGAAGGGTCCAGCCAGGCGCTCCGTGAACTCGAAGCGGAGTACCGGTCGGTCTTGGTCAAAGAAGATGATCGAGGCGAGGAAATCCTTACCGTCGACCATGCTGCGGAAGACCAGAGCCCTGCCGTCAAACTGCTCGATTCGATTCTTCTCAGCGCGATGCAGCGTCGCGCGAGCGACATTCACATCGAAGCAGCCGACCGGGCGACCAAGGTGAAGCTTCGTGTGGACGGCATCCTCATTCCGGCCATGGAGCCGCTCGATATTCGGTTGCATGCACCCTTGGTCTCACGCCTCAAAGTCATGTCCGAACTGGATATCGCCGAGCGTCGAGTGCCTCAAGACGGCAGTTTTCGCATGAGGCTGGATCGAAAGACCGTGGATTTTCGGGTCTCCATCCTGCCCAGTGTCTTCGGCGAATCGGTCGTGATCAGAATTTTGGATCGTGAATCGATTACGACCGGCGTATCGGCGTTGAAACTTGAACGGCTGGGATTCAATCCCGAGGATCTGAAGCGGTTCCGGCGGGCGATCACGCGTCCCTACGGCATGGTTTTAGTCACCGGTCCGACGGGAAGCGGTAAGACGACGACGTTGTACGCCGCCATTTCGGAGATGAACACACACGAAGACAAGTTGATCACGATCGAAGATCCGGTCGAATACCAGCTGTCCGGGGTGGTGCAGATTCCCGTGAACGAGAAGAAAGGCCTCACCTTCGCGCGCGGCCTCCGGTCCATCCTTCGCCATGACCCGGACAAGATCATGGTCGGCGAAATCCGGGATGCCGAGACGGCGCAGATCGCCATACAGTCGGCTCTCACCGGCCATTTGGTGCTGACCACGGTGCATGCGAATAACGTCTTCGATGTGATCGGGCGCTTTGCCTCGATGGGCATCGACGCGTACAACTTCCTCGCCGCACTCAACTGTGTCTTGGCGCAGCGATTGGTCCGTATCCTTTGTCCATCCTGTCGAACCACGGTCAAGGTCGAGCAGATCCTTATTGAAGAGTCAGGATTGGACTATGAGCAATATAAGGATACTCCGTTCTATGAGGGGAAAGGCTGTCCGCAGTGTCATGGCACCGGCTACCGCGGGCGGAAATGTATCACGGAATTTCTGGATCTCACCGATGAGATTAAAGAGATGATTCTCGCGGAACGGCCGCTTTCCGAAATCCGGTATCGCGCCGTGACGGACGGGATGATCACGCTTCGGCAATCGGCGCTGAAGAAAGTGCTGAGCGGTGAAACGTCGTTGCGTGAGATTAATCGCGTGACCTTCAGCGAGGAAGGGTAGGCGATGTGGGGATGGGCCAGCAGCCGGCCGCAGCGCTGTCTGAAGTTCGGGGTCGATTCCGTGGCGTGGGCCGAAACGGAACGAAATTGGCGGGGGCGTCGACGGCATCGATGTGTGATGTCTCCGCTTCCGGACGGCACGGTGAAGCCGTCTCCGGCGGATCAGAATCTGTCGGATCTCCCGGCCTTGGAGAGCCGCATTCGCGCCATCACAGGTTCCGGCCCGGAGGTGCAGATTGCGGGGCACTCGCTTGTGTCGGACCTTCCGCGGCGAATTGCGCTGCTCCTCCCTGATGTCGCCGTGCGCGCCGTGGTGTTGCACCTTGACCAGCTTCCCGTGAAACGCGACGAGCGTGATGCGTTGATCCGATGGCGGCTGGGGCAGGAGCAGCTGTTCCCATTGGGCGGGGCGAAGGTGGTATCACAAGTATTTCCCGGCCTGCCGGGAAGCGAACATCGAACGCACACTGTACTGGCTGTGGCGATTCAGGAATCTGTCCTGAATCAGTATGAAGCCCTCTGTGAATCCGCTGGATTGATCCCTCATGAAGTCGGGATGACCAGTTTGCGGCTCTTCGACCTGTGGCGGAAGGCCTCCGGTGGATCGGACTGGCAGCGGCGGGACTTTCTCTGGGTCAATCTGTCGGATCGCGCGCTGACGACGATGGTTTTTCAACGGGGGCGGTTGCTGTTCTATCGGTGTAAGCCTCTGGGCGGCGAGGTGGCGGCCGTCAGTGCGAACACCGACATGCTGGACAAAATTCTTGAAGAATGCGGAGCCTCGCTGGATGCCTGCCAGCAACGATATCCCTCCGCCGTCATCAAAGAAGCAGTCGTCTGCGCCGATGGAGACCTGTCGGCCTTGCAAGCGCAGGTTGAGGCCGGCCTTGACTTGTCTGTCGAGCAATTGGGATGGGGATCGGTCGAGGCGCTTGGTTGGGTGACGAAGGGGAGCCATCGGAGCATGACCTCATTGGCTGCACTGGCGGGAGTGTCCTAGTATGGGGTCGGCAAATTTTTCGATTGGACAGCTTGTCGAGCCGCTCAGGCATATTCCATTGCTGGGCGGCACCGACGACTATTTCCACATTAATCTGGGCAGTCGGTATCGGCCCGTCATGGCTCCGCTCCGAACGCTGTCGGTCGGAAGCTGTGCCGTGCTCGCGTTGGGTATTTTCTGGAGTGCCGGCCAGGCGGTCTTGGGATATCAAGAATCGTGGACCATCGAAGCCGAACTTGATCGAGCCCGCCAACAGGACGACCAATTGGTTGCCGAGGCTCGGCAAGAAGGGATCGACTTGTCCGAAGGCGCGTTACAGCGATTGCCCGCTGAGGTGGATCTGGCCAATCAGTTGCTCGAAAAACGAACATTTTCCTGGACAAAGTTCCTGACCGGATTAGAGCAAGCGATCCCTCCGCGGCTCGTGCTCAGTAGTGTTCGTCTCGACACGGGCGGTACCACGGTTCATCTCACGGGGACCGCCATGAGCTTGGAAGATATCACCGCCTTCACGATCGGACTTCAAGATCATCCCACGTTCAAGGATCCGGTGCTGGCGCAGCACCGTGCGGGGACAAACGGGCTGGTCGAATTCGACGTCACCCTGCGGTATCGCCGGGAAGGAGCGTAGGGCTGATGAGGGATCGCCTGGTTCTTCTGTTGCAGCAGCCGTTCGCACCCTTGTTGCCGTGGGTGGGAATCGCGCTGGGTCTTCTGCTCCTGCTTTCCTTCGTGCATGATATCGGTGTGGTGGGCGCCGAATCTGAGCGTGAGCGCTTGGAGAAAGAGTGGACCTCGACGCGGCAGCTGCTTCTGCATCATCGAGAGGCAAGAAAAGCCAGAAAAGACCTCAGCCAAGTATGGGCGGTGCTGCCCGCTGAGCGGGATTTCGCTCCCTTGGCGTTGGGCATTTCGGAAGAGGCGAAGCGCGATCGAGTCACCTTGCCGGCCTTATCGTACAAGACCGAGCCGACTCTCGTGGCCGATACGAGCAAAGGGGTGTTGCAGGGGTCAATGAGCGGGCGGTACGAGGATCTCCGTCGATTCATCTATGATTTGGAGACTGCTGAAGAGCTTTTGTTTATCGAAGATCTCGAATTGGCCCGCTCCGGGGGCGGGCAGGATCAGACACTGACCTTTACCATCAAGATCGCCACGTATCTCCGTGCGGAAGCCGCCAGGCCCCCTGTGCAAGAGTTCGCCGAGTAACCATGGATGCGAAGAGAAAAACCATTCTTGCTGCCGTATTGGTCTTTGTCTGGATGGGACTTGCTGTCTGGCAATGGGGGGCTTTGAAGGAGCCGGTTCGTGTTCCGCTTACGAATGTGACCGGTTCCGCATCCTTCGGCCGGCTCCCGAAGGCAAAAACGGGCGGCTTGCGCGTGAATCTTGAATTACTTGCGTCGACGCGCACCCAGCGGGAGGCGATCTTTACGGCTCCCCGAAATATTTTTGCGGTGCCCGGCCCGGATGGGCTGCTCCCTGTCGGCAATGAGGCGCCCCAGGTGAGTGAGCAAGATCAGACTGTAGAGCAGGCATTACTGGAACAAGCGGCTGTGGTGGAGCTGGCGCAGTATCGGTACCTTGGGTTTCTTCGAATGGGCGAGGGCCGAAAAAAGAATACGGACATTGCCGTGCTCAGCAAGAACGAAGATGTGCTGACCGTGAAAGTCGGCGATCACGTCGAGGAGCATCTGGTGCTCAAGGCGATCACCCCGGAAAGTGTGACGATCCGCGATACCGGCGCCCGCATCGATCAAACCGTGCCGTTGTCCGAAGAGCCGCCTGCGCAGCAGTGACCGACGCCCTATGCAGATCAAACCGGCATCAGCGGGAGGTGGAGAGCGGGGCTTCTCGTACATCATGTTGATGATTGCCATCGTCTTAATCGGGGTGGCGATGTCGGTGGCCGCTCGACAGTGGAAGACCATGGTGCAACGGGAGTTGGAAGCGGATTTGCTGGCCAAAGGCATTGAAATTCAGCAGGCCCTCGCCCTCTATTCGACCAGCGCGAAGGCAGGCAGAGTCATGCCCGGCGAGGTCTATCCCCAGACGCTGGCCGATCTGACCAGGCTTCCCAAACCTTTCCTCAGAAAGGTGTATTTTGACCCGGTTGGACATGGGGAATGGGAATTGGTACGGGCGCCTACAGGCGGCATCATGGGGGTCCGGAGCAAGAGCAGGAGCAGGCCGATCAAACAGCACGATTTTCCCCCGGTCGTTCGTCATTTCGACGGGAAGCCGACCTATTACGACTGGGTGTTCCAACATCCTAATCCTTCCATCGGGGGAAGCGTCTTGCCGACGGCTCCGGGCGCCACGCCATCGTTTCCCACACCGGTTCAGTCCGGTGGGGCGGGTCTTCAATGACTCCGGCGGAAGGAAATAGGCGGACTTCGTTCAGTGACGCTTCATCTGCATCGAATCAACCAGAGTAGGGAACATCGCTTGTTCCAACGCGTTTCCTTCTTGCTCCAGGCAAGCCCGTGAACGACTCACTACTCATACGTCGAAGGGAGTTCGGGACATGCGTATCTTAATCACGGGGGGAGCAGGGTTTCTTGGGAGCCATCTCGCCGAGTCTCTCCTTCGCCAGGGGCATCAGGTGATTTGCATGGATAATCTCAGCACCGGGAAGGTCGAGAATGTCGCTCATCTGATGGGGAATGAGTCGTTCTCGTTCATCAAGTACAATGTTTGCGATTATGTTCATGTAGAAGGCCCCCTCGATGCCGTGATGCACTTTGCTTCTCCTGCGAGTCCGCAAGATTATCTTGATATGCCCATCGCCACATTGAAAGTCGGAGGATTGGGGACCCATAAGGTACTGGGGTTGGCCAAGGCGAAAGGCGCCCGGTTTCTGCTGGCGAGCACGTCGGAAGTCTACGGAGACCCGCTCGTGAATCCACAACCCGAATCCTATTGGGGGAACGTCAGTCCGATCAGCCCGCGCGGAGTTTATGACGAAGCCAAGCGGTTTGCCGAAGCGATGACGATGGCCTATCAGCGATATCATGGAGTGGATACGAGGATCGCCAGGATTTTTAACACCTTCGGTCCCCGTATGCGGCCGCACGATGGACGGGTGGTGTCGAATTTCATCGTTCAAGCTCTTCAGGGGAAGGCGTTGAGCGTGTTCGGCGATGGTTCTCAGACCCGCAGTTTCTGTTATGTGGACGATCTTGTTCGGGGCATCGTTGCCCTGTTGCTGGTGCCCTCGGATAAGACGGTGGAACAACGGACCGACCGGAAGTCGTTTTTGACCAAGCAGAATGGGAATCAAGAAAGCAGCATCCATGATCCCGTCAATATCGGCAATCCGAGGGAGTTGACGGTCTTGGAAATCGCCAAGATGATTTTGAGGTTAACCGATTCGTCCAGTGAGATTCGTTACCATCCGCTGCCTGCCGATGACCCCAAAGTCAGGCGTCCGGATATTACCCGCGCCAGGACATTCCTCAAATGGGAGCCGACGGTCCAACTTGAAGATGCCTTAGTCAAGACCGTCCAGTACTTCCGCCAGGTGCTAGGCCGCTCGGTGTAGGCCGCCCGGTAAATCTCCCCATCGGCGGTCGTCCAGCTCTTGACCCTCCTCTTAACAGCACTGTATTCTCGACCTATCTCGCAGGGAATGTTGGGGGTAGTGTGTATGGCCAGGGACGCTCAAGACCGACCAATCCTGATCCAGTCTGAGGAAGAACCGACTCAGCCGCAGCCTATTCCGGAGTACGTGGAAGAGCTTGTCACCAAGGCTAAACGTGCATCGGGGAAGCTGGCTGCTCTGTCAACGGCGGTGAAAAATCAGGCCCTTCTTGCGATGGCTGAGGCGCTTGAAGCAAAGACGGAAGAGCTTCTCGCTGCGAATGAAAAAGATCTCGAGTCGTTTGGGGACATGCCGGAGAAAAAGGCGATGGCGGACCGCCTGCGCCTTACGGAGAAGCGGATTGCTGACATGGCCGCTGGTATTCGTGAAGTGGCCAAGTTGCCCGACCCCTTGGGGATGACACCCTCCATGTGGACGAGGCCGAACGGGATGCAGGTGGGACGTGTACGCGTGCCCATCGGTGTCATCGGGATCATTTATGAGTCGCGTCCCAATGTGACTGCAGATTCGGCGGCCCTCTCTCTCAAATCCGGGAATGTCTGTGTGCTGCGGGGCGGCAGCGAAGCCATTCATTCCAATACCGCAATCGCCGCCATCCTCTCTGATGCGGCTGAAAAGTCCGGTGTCCCGGCCGGCGCGATTACGTTCGTCGGGCGATCGGACCGTGAGGTGGTGCTGGTGCTGCTCAAGCAGGACCGGTTTATCGACTTGATCATTCCCCGTGGCGGCGAATCGCTCATGAAAATCATTGCCGAGCATTCGACCATTCCCGTGGTGAAACATGATGCCGGGGTGTGCCATGTGTACGTGGACGCTACGGCAGATCCGGCGATGGCGGAATCAATTTGTGTGAACGCCAAGGCTCAACGGCCTTCGACCTGCAATGCCATGGAAACGCTGCTCATCCACCAATCGATTGCGCGGACGCTGCTCCCGAAGCTGGCCGCAAGTCTCACGGCGGCACAGGTCGAAATCCGAGGGTGTCCCAAGACCTGCCAGTTGATTTCCGAGGCCAAACCGGCAAGCGAGCAGGATTACGGGAAGGAGTTTCTCGACCTGATTCTTGCGGTGAAAATCGTCAAGAACATGGACGAGGCGATGGAGCACATCGCTCAGTATGGGTCACATCACACGGAAGCCATCATCACGTCGGACTACGGCCGGTCCATGCGGTTTCTCAAAGAAATCGATGCCGGCGCCGTCCTCGTGAATGCCTCCACTCGACTCAATGACGGCTATCAATTCGGCCTCGGGGCCGAGATCGGCATCAGTACCTCGAGGATCCATGCGCGAGGGCCCATGGGACTCGAGGAACTGACGTGCTTCAAGTTTATCGTACTGGGGAGCGGCCAGATCCGCGAGTAGATGCCCCCCGATCCAGTTGCGTTCGCCCTGAATACCCCCGGTCATCTTTGTTTCCCGTCTACGCGCGCGCTTGCGAAAAATTTTGATCAGGCCGGGGGGCGTGTCGAAACCCTCTCAACCGGGCATCTGGTGTTTTATCGTCCGGATGGACGGCGGTTTCTTGCAACCGATCCGACAGGCCATCCCTTACATGAGTGTGAGTGGGAATCGAATGCGAGCGGGAGTGTCTCGCTGGCGAGAGCTCGGTTGCGCCTTGATTGGGGCCGGTGGGTCGGACTGAAGCCGAGCGGCCTAGTGAATGAAAGCAGGTTGAACCTGGCTGCGAAGCCGGGTTGGCAGCGCGTCACGCCGGACGATCTTCGGGCCATGGCCGCTCAGGCCTTGCGAGTCCCGATCGAGGCGGTGCGGTGGTTCTTTCAGGACGAGGACCTTCGGATCGATGCGAACGGAATGGCGACCATTCGCCACCGGAAAGATGCGTTCTACACGCTGGACGATGAGGGGTTCGATCATCCTCATTTCATGTCCTGCATGGGCGCCATGCATTGGGACCGCATCGATTTTCTTCCCGTGGTCGAACTGTTCAAGTCGTTACTGCCCGGAACCGGCTCTGCGGCGTTCGAACTGATTCGCGGGCTCTACGATGATCAGAATAAGTCACCGTCCGCCCCGCCCGTACTGCGTTATCGCGGCATTCCCACCTACCCGTCTGAAGCGGCATTCCGGCTCTTCAGCGCCTTCTTTATCCCCCACGCGCCGGGTGGTGGAAGTCCGTCGACGCTTTTCCTGGATTCGACGAGATCACATCTTGTGACCTGGCTTCCCGCCAAAGACCCACCGGTCCGCTATTTTGATGAGGCGCAAGGGCTGTGTATGACCGTTCAGGGTGGAGCTGTGCAAAAGGCCACGCTTGCCGGGGATTCTGCCGGGCTCTCGTATGTGAATCCGGCCGGCCGCCGGGTGGTTCCGCTGGACCGCAGCCTCAGGGTGAGCGGCGGGCAGTTGATCCTGCGAGACCGGACAGCGGACACAGTCGTACGGACGAATATCGGGATCGCTGCGTCGTCTACGCCCTCCACCGCGGTTCCCGCCAGTCCCCTCGATTGGCGGACGGTTTTTGTACAAGGATGTCCGTCGGTGCCTCCCACGGAGGCGTATGGAGCAGTACTGTTCTATCCTGAAGACGACGGGGAGATCGGCGAGCTTTCGGCGCAACCGTTTGTCGCAGATTATCTACAAGATATGGGGGAGCAGGACCGGGAAATTGGGAGGATCCTCTCGCTGGCAGAACGGGTGCTCATCGACAACGGGGACGCGGTGATCTCGACCTGTATTCCTTTCGATCGGCCGCGTGACTACACCGTCAGTAGTCGCCATGCCGCCTATGCGCAGCGCCAGGCGCAGCAACTCTGGACCCAGTGCGCCGAAGTGCAGCGGTGGGAGTGGCTGCGGCGAATCCGCTTTGTGCCTGATACGGCCTGGGAGGAATCCATTGCGGGTCAGCAGCCCTACGACCTTGTCTATCAGTGGCTGCCCTATGATTCGTTCGGTTCCCCGGCCGGGTTGGCGACGGCTGTTACCAGGCTGCAGCAGGTCCTGCGATCAGGCGGGAATGCGTTTATTGTAGGACCTGCCGGTCTTCGGGAATCGCTGATGCGGCAGGGACTGCAGGTCAGTTGGGAAGAATCGGTCGAAACGCTGCCGACCTTTCGCATGCACAAGGCGATCTTGCTCAAGGCCAGACTGAAAGCGGCACTCACGGTATTCCATGTTAGACGGTCCTAGTCCGGTTGCGCGGGAGTCGGATTTCGGTACGGTCACAGCGAGAGCGATCTCCAGCAGGAACGGATCAGGGAGAAGAGTTCTGCAGGAAGTTCGTTATGTCTTTCTACCGTAGCGGGTCCTGTTTCTCTATTCTCACTCTGAAGTTGCCCTCTCCATTCATTGATGATCGTTCCCCCATTCGCGCTTTGACAGCTGATAAATGGCTGTGCTAAAGTCCGCGGAACTGTTGAGGTTCTAGACTTTTCTCTATCTATTTCACCTAGGAATCAACCTATGAGCGCAGCGCAGACACACGTCATTATTGTGGCCGGGGCCGGACCAGCCGGTATGGCTGTCGCCAGTTCACTCTCGAAGGCGGGCCATGAGGTCATCATCCTAAATCGCGACATCAAGTTCGGCGGGCTGGCGGAATATGGCATCTTCCCCTCAAAGCTGAGACTCAGGGGTGGGCTCAAGAAGCAGTACTGGGAATTGTTGGAACAGCCGAACGTTCACTATTTGGGAAATGTCTCCATAGGAAACGGACGGGATCTCACGGTCGAAGACGTGCGCGGGCTCGGTGCCGGTGCGGTCGTTTTTTCAATCGGCGCGCAGGGTACCAAGGCTATCGGTGTGGAAGGAGATTCGGCCAAAGGCGTATTCCACGCCAAGGATGTCGTCTATCACTTCAATCGGCTTCCCGGTTTTGGAGACCGTCCCTTCGAGATGGGCCGACACGTGGCGGTCATCGGGGCAGGGGATGTGATGGTCGATATCTCCCACTGGCTGATCCGCTACAAGAAGGTGGACCGCGTGACGGCCGTCGTCAGGCGTGGCCCGGTCGAGCGCAAGTACAATCCCAAAGAGATTCGAGCCGTCTGTGCCAATATGGATCTCGATGGGATCAAAAAAGAGTTTGAACGTATTACGGATCGCATGGCTGCGGTCGGTCAAAAGGCCGATGACGTCTTGAAGGGGCTCATGGACGAATTCACCAAATGCGAACCGAAAGCCAGCGATGCCGCGATGGGGTTCAGATTTTTGGCCTCACCGAAGCGTGTTCTCGTCGATAGCCACAACCGTGTGCGCGGGCTGGAAATGGAAGACAATAAGCTCGATCCAAAAGGCGAGGATACGGTCGCAGTCGGCCTGAAGCAGTACTATGAGTTTCCATGCGATGCGGTGGTCTTCGCGGTCGGCGACACAGTCGACCAAACGGTGGGCCTCCCATATAAGAGCGGCATATTCGTCACCAATCCCAACAAGACGGGCAATGACCCCGATGATGCACTCTTTCAGGCGTACGATGAAAGCACCGGCAACGTTGTGGACGGCGTCTTTCTTGCCGGTTGGGCCAGGAAAGCCAGCGAAGGTCTCGTCGGTGTGGCCAAGCGTGATGGGGACTGGTGCGCGGAGGTCGTCGGACGATATCTCGCGACCAAGAACGCCGGCAGCCAAGCCAAGGTCGTGCTCGACAAACTGCACGAGCTGTTGAAAGCCCGCCATAGCCGTCCCGTTGATGTGAAAGGACTCCGAGCGCTGGAAGCGGCTGAAAAAACGCATGCCGGAGGGTCCGACTCTATCGGCGAGTTCAAATTCGCGGCGAATCAAGACATGCTGAGTTTGATCGAACGGAGCCGGCGGTAGGTTCAGCGGCGGTCGCCTCGCAATCAGCCGTCTCCCCATTTCAGTTTTTCCCGCAGCACATCGTAGTAATGGCTTTCCGGAAACCGAATCAGCCTGGTCCGGTGATCTGAGGCCTGAATCACAGCCGTATCACCCTGTGTCATCGCAATACCGACTTGTCCGTCAAGCGTGGCCATCGCTCCGTCGTCTTTGCTGGTCAACGTCACTTCGATTTCGACATTTCCTGGAACGATCAATGGCCGATGTGCCAGCGTATGCGGACAGATCGGCGTCAGAATTAACGATTGCACGGCTGGATTGATAATAGGGCCGCCGGCTGACAGCGAATAGGCGGTGGATCCCGTCGGAGTACCGACGATCAGACCGTCTCCCCTTAGATTTGTCACGAACTGGCCTTGAATCGCGATCCGTAATTCGATCATACGGGCCAGGGTCCCCTTGCTGACCACGACATCGTTGAGCACCACACCCCGCGCAACTGTTTCGCCATGCCGATGGACATGCGTCTTCAGCATAAGCCGTTCGTCGAGGATAAAATCATTGGCGAACACACGATCGAGCGAAGGATACAGATTGTCCAGCCGGACTTCGGTTAAGAACCCGAGTCCTCCCATGTTGACGCCCAAGATCGGAATGCTTCGTTCTCCTGCCAGCCGTGCGGCATTGAGCATCGTCCCGTCGCCCCCTAGGACGAGCAGTACGTCTGCCTTGCCGGCCAGTTGCGTTTTTTGGACTCCACCCTGTTCACCCAGCATCGTCGCCGACGTGGTATCAAGCAGTACATCGATGCTCCGAGCCCTGAGCCATGTCACCACCCCTTGCAGCGTGGTCTTGACTTCAGGGAATTTCGGTTTGGTCAGAATCCCGATACTTTTATTTTTCATGGATGCCGGACTCAAGGACCATTTGGAGAGTGCGGGATTGTATCGGGACGGTTCTTTTCATGTCAACGCGAGCGTTGCAAGCACCGCGCATGTTCGAGGAAAGAAATGACGCCGCCGCTACACGGCATCATGATGCTGTCATTTTTCTGCCCAACCTTGACTCTGAAGAGCGCTCTGGTTAGAATTAGGCCAAGTTTTTCCATGGGTTTTGCTCGAACGCAGCCATTACTCGCATCCACCAGAAGGAGGCAGGATGTTCGAACGATTCACGGACAAAGGTCGAAAGATCATTATCCTTGCACGTGAGGAAGCCGAGCGGCACCAGAACGATTACCTGGGGACCGAGCACCTCGTCTTGGCGATACTCCGTGAGTCCGACGGCATCGCCCTCATGATTCTGAAAAAGATGGGACTCTCCACGGAACAGATCCGCTTGGAAATCGAGCGCAATCTGCCCGGGGGAGGAACCACGATGACGTTCGGCGAGATTCCGTTCAGCCCGCGGGTGAAGAAAGTCATCGAATATGGGGTCGAGGAAGCCCGCCTTCTGGGTCATAACCATATCGGCAGCGAACATCTTCTTTTGGGCCTGCTCCGGGAAGAGGAAGGGATCGGCGGAAAAATCCTCCGCAGCTTGGGCGCGAACCTCCTGACTGCGCGACAATTGACCGTGACCTTTCTCCGAAAGTCTGCTCCTCGTGAGCGCGATCGGAAGAGCAATACACCGGCACTCGACGAATTTGGGCGTGACCTGACCCAGCTTGCTCAAGAAGGCCAATTGGACCCGGTCATCGGGAGAGCCGACGAGATCGAGCGCGTGCTTCAGATCCTCAGCCGAAGAAGCAAGAACAACCCCGTCCTCATCGGCGAATCCGGTGTCGGCAAAACGGCCATCGTCGAGGGACTCGCCCAGCGGATCGTCCAGTCGGAAGTTCCGGACAACCTTCTCTCCCGCCGTGTCATTGCGTTGGATCTTGGCTCGCTCGTGGCCGGCACAAAATACCGGGGCCAGTTTGAAGAGCGTCTCAAGGTCGTGATGAAGGAGATCGTTCAAGCCGGCAACATCATCATTTTCATTGATGAACTCCACACCCTGGTCGGGGCCGGCGCCGCCGAAGGCTCTATCGATGCGTCGAACATGCTGAAGCCTGCGCTCTCACGGGGCGAGATTCAGTGTATCGGAGCCACGACGCTGGATGAGTACCGCAAACATATTGAAAAGGACGGCGCGCTGAAGCGGCGATTCCAACCGATCCATGTTCAACCGCCCAACCTCGACGAAACCGTGCTGATCATTCAAGGACTGCGGGATCGCTACGAAGAACATCACGGCGTGGAAATCACGGAAGACGCGATCGTCGAAGCCGTCAAGCTGTCCGACCGGTACATCACCGACCGATTCTTGCCCGACAAGGCAATCGATTTGATCGACGAAACCGGATCGCGCGCAAAGCTTCAGACCTACGCACTTCCGTCGGAGCTGAAAGCGATGGAGCAAGAGCTGAAGAAAGTGTCTCGGGAGAAAGAATTGTCGATCTCGATGCAGAATTTCGAGGAAGCCGTGCGCCACCGTGAGGAAGAAGAGCGGCTGCGCAAGCTCCTGGACGAATCCAAACGGGAGTGGAAAAAGAATCAGGAGAAGAACAAGCCGGTGATCGGCAAAGAAGACGTGGCGTACGTGGTCTCCAAGATGACCGGGATCCCGCTCTTCAAACTCGAAGAGGAAGAATCCAATAAGCTGCTGCGCATGGAAGAATTTCTCCATAAACGAGTGGTCGGTCAGAATGAAGCGATCTCGGCGGTCGCTCGAGCCATTCGCCGTTCACGCGCGGGGTTAAAGGAAGCGCGGAAGCCCATCGGCTCATTCATCTTCTTGGGTCCGACAGGCGTCGGGAAGACAGAACTTGCCAGAACGTTGGCTGAGTTCCTCTTCAACAGCGAAGATGCCCTGATTCGGGTCGATATGTCCGAGTATCAGGAGAAGTTTACGAGTTCCAGGCTGTTCGGCGCCCCTCCGGGCTATGTGGGATATGAGGAAGGCGGCCAGCTGACCGAGAAGGTCCGCCGCCGGCCCTATTCCGTCGTCCTATTCGATGAAATTGAAAAGGCGCATCCCGACGTCTTCAACGTCCTGCTCCAAGTGTTGGATGACGGAGTGCTTACCGACAGCCTCGGACGAAAGATAGACTTCAAGAACACGGTTGTGATCATGACGTCCAACATCGGCACCAAGATGATCCAGAAAGGCGTCTCGCTCGGTTTTCAAAGCACGGAAGACGAAGCGGTGCGCCGGAAGAAGGAAGAAGTCGTCGGAGAGCTGCGCAAGTCGTTCAGCCCGGAGTTCTTGAACCGGATTGACGAGATTGTGATCTTCCAGCAACTGGATAAGGAACAGCTCTACAGCATCCTCGACATCCTTCTCCGTGAGTTGAACCTCCGTCTTCTGGACAAGGGGATTGAGATTGAGGTCGAAGACGACGTCAAACAGTGGCTCATCAAAGAAGGTTATGAGCCTCTGTACGGGGCCAGACCCATGCGCCGGGCCATTCAGCGTGCCATCGGCGATCCGCTCTCCGACGAGCTCATCAGAGGCCGCTTCAAGGAGAGCCGCAAGGTCAAGGTGGTGCTGCGAGACGGTGCCCCGGCCTTTATCGAACAGGAGGCAATGGCGGGAGTCTAGCCACCACTCGTGGTCCTCACAACGCACCCTCACCATGCAACTGTCAGCGACCCCTGCGGTGAACAGCCGCAGGGGTCGTGTCGTTTTTCCCGTGCCATGCTCCGCCTGTAATATGCTCCAAACCAGCCCGCCAAGACCCCTGGCCAGCGCCGGACGGCAACTTCGCCCAATCCTTGGGATTGAATCCTCGTGTGACGAAACGGCCGCTGCCGTTCTTGATGGTGAGGGACAGGTGCTCTCGAACGTGATTTCCTCTCAAGTCGCTGTCCATGCGAAGTTCGGTGGTGTCGTGCCGGAGCTGGCGGCCCGCGCTCACCTGGGCATGATCGACATGGTGGTCAACGACGCACTGGCGCAATCACATATTTTGAAGAGTGATCTTGGCGCAGTCGCCGTCACCCGGGGCCCCGGATTGGCCGGCGCGCTTTTGGTCGGAGTAAACTACGCCAAGGCATTGAGCTACGGCTTGGGCATTCCAGTGATCGGCGTCAACCACTTGGAGGGTCACATTGCCTCGGCATGGCTGCTGGATCCGGCGTTCCCACTGCCTTGCGTTGTCCTCGTCGTATCCGGTGGCCACACCCACCTGTATCGGCGGGAGGCCGATGGGCGCTGCGCGTTGCTCGGCTGCACCCGAGACGATGCCGCCGGCGAAGCGTTCGACAAGGGAGCGCAGATGCTTGGACTCGAGTTTCCCGGAGGACCGGCAATCGACCGACTCGCTCGACAGGGCAACCCGGCGTCCATCTCCTTCCCACGCTTCCAACAGCGGAAGAGCAATCTGGAGTTCAGCTTTAGCGGCCTCAAAACGTCCCTGCTCTATAAATTGCGGGAGATGAACACTCCGATAGGAGCCGAACAGGCCGCCGATCTGGCCGCGGGCTATCAAGAAGCCATCGTCCAAGTCTTGGTTGCAAAGGCGTTTGCAGCCCTTGCCCAAGCGGGACTCTCCGCTCTCGCAGTCGTGGGTGGAGTTTCCGCCAACTCCCGGTTGCGTGCGCTGCTGGCAGAGCGAGCTGAGCGGGAGGGGGTCCGTCTGGCATTGCCGCCGATGGCCTACTGCACGGATAATGCGGCGATGATTGCGTCCGCCGGCCGCCACGCACTCTTGACCGATGGTCAAACAATCCGCGGCCTGGATATTCAACCGGCCCTCCACAGTGGGCCCATACACACAACCGACCAACTCAAGGAGGCCACCCATTCCTGATATCTACGGTCAGATTACCGGACTTCGCACCAGCGAGGTCGCGGCAGTTGAGCGGCTCTACCGGCGCCGCGTATCCCATGAAGATGTCCTCTCTCCTGAACTGGGCAAAGCGATGTGTCAGCTCACACTCGCCATCCGCCGCCCTATTGCTGTGCTGTTAACCCGCCGGGGCCTGGTGCAAGAAATCATTGTGGGCACGGATCTCACACTGTCTCCCACGACGCTGGCAAAGTTTCGTACCGGCCCCCGCTCACTGAGAGGGCTGAGGCTGATCAGAACGCAACTGCATGACCAACCGTTGACTCAGGAATCTTTGACGGACCTCGCGTTTCTTCGTCTCGATCTGATCGGCACGCTCTCCGTACTGCCGGATGGGAATCCCGGCCATTTGTATCTCGCACATCTCTTGCCTCCCGATGGAACGGGGCAGCTCTGCAAAATCCTCAAGAGCGTTCCGTTCCACCAGTGCTCGATGCCATTCGATAGCTTCATTGCGGAACTGGAAGCAGAGGTGCAGTTGGCGCGCGCCCATCATGCCGTCAAGGACGCCGCCGAATCGGCGATGCTGGTCAGCGCCTCACCGCAGGGGCGCGCCGAGCAGGAGGAACGTCTCGTTGAACTTGCCGAGCTTGCGACATCCGCCGAGGTGGCAGTCATCGACCGCATGGCGCAGCGTACGGCGGATCGCCATCAACGGTATCTGCTGGGGAGCGGAAAATTGAAGGAAGTCCTGATACAGACGCTCCATAAGGGCGCCGATATGCTGATCTTTGACCAGACGCTCTCGCCGGCCCAATCACGCGCGATTGCAGAAATGACCGACATTAAAGTGATCGACCGCACTCAGCTCATTCTCGATATTTTCGCCAGGCGGGCGCACAGCCGGGAAGGAAAGGTGCAGGTTGAATTGGCGCAATTGCGCTATCTGCTGCCCAGGCTCCCAGGGAAAGGTACGCAGCTCTCGCGGCTAGGCGGCGGTATCGGGAGCAGAGGCCCCGGCGAAACAAAGCTGGAAACCGATCGACGACGAATTCGAGATCGGATCACCCATCTTGAGCGCGAGCTCACACACTTTGCCCGGCACCAAGACCAGCGTCGGGCACGCCGGGGGCGGCATGGTTTGCCGGTGATGTCTCTCGTCGGATATACGAATGCCGGGAAGTCCACGCTTCTCAACGTGCTCACTCAAAGCCGTGTCTCGGCGGCCAATCGGCTGTTTGAAACCCTGGATACCACCAGCCGCCGGCTCCGCTTTCCGCAAGCCCGCGAGGTGATCATTACCGATACCGTAGGATTTATCCGAGACCTCCCCAAGGAACTCGTCGGCGCCTTTCGCACCACATTGGAAGAGTTGCGCGAAGCCGACCTTCTGCTCCACGTCGTGGACGCCAGCGCGGCCGATATCGATGTGCAAATTACCGCTGTCATCGCCGTTCTCCAGGAACTCGACTTGGACGCTCTTCCGCGTATGCTCGTCTTCAATAAGTGTGATCGTCTGCCGGCCCATCACATAGAGCCGCTCTGCCGTCGCTACCACGCGATCGGCATCTCCGCGCTCCAGCCGGAGACCCTTCGTCCGCTTCTTGCGGAAATGGAAACGCACGTTCGGTCTCTGACGGAAGGGCAGGCAGAGGCCGGCCACTCGCAGATTCATGACGGCGCGGCGATACTTGCATCTCGCTCAAAACCGCTGCACAATCACCCGTTGCGATGACGTCTCGAACCCACCGCCTCCCATCCGGCGCCGACCGCCCGTCTCGAATTGCCACGATACTGCATCGAGCCATGCCGACCTCAGAAATGGAACTGACACATCGCTCTCCATGGGAACTCCTTGTCGCGACAATCCTCTCCGCCCAATGTACCGATCAACGTGTCAATCAAGTGACGCCGGCCTTATTCAAGCGATACCGCAGCCCCCTTGAATTTGCTCACGCTCAATCCGCAGAATTGGAAGGACTGATCAAGTCGACCGGTTTCTATAAAAACAAAGCGAAGCACTTAGTGGGATGCGGGCGGGCTATTGCCGAACGATTCCATGGCGATGTTCCATCGACCATGGAGGCATTGACCTCAATTCCTGGAGTCGGACGCAAGACCGCCAACGTCATCATGGGCACCGCCTTCGGCAAGCCGGCGGTTGTCGTCGACACCCACGTAAAACGTGTGGCCAATCGGTTGGGCCTCACCCGTTCGGACGATCCCGAGCGGATTGAACGCGATCTTCAGCACACATTCCCCCAAGAGCAATGGACAGGCCTTTCGCAACGGCTGTTACTCCATGGCCGGTATGTCTGCCTTGCCCGCACACCGAAATGCGGAACGTGCGTGTTGTACGACGCATGTGACTGGAAAGGAAAGCATCCGCGATGATCACAAGCATGACGGGATTTGGCCGGCGACAGGGCATCTGGCTCGACGGCACAGTCACCATAGAAGTCCGTTCTGTGAACCACCGGTTTCTGGAGACCTCCATCCGCTTACCGAAGTCGATGGGAAAGCTCGAAGAGTCATTCAAGAAGGCCATACAGGAACACTGCGCTCGGGGTCGCGTAGATCTGACGGTTCTTCTGCAAGGGGGGCGGGGAGGCACACGATCCCTCCAGCTTGACGCTGGGTTGGCGAAACAGTACCATCAGGCCCTCCGCACCCTCCAACGCACCCTGAAGCTTGGGGGCTCCATCGACATCGGACTGGTTGCAGGGTTTCGAGATGTCATCGCACTCTCGGATCAACCGATGGAAGATCCGAAGCTTGCCAAGCTTGTGGAAAAGCTCGGTCTGCAGGCATTACAGGATTTGGCCAGGATGCGGAAAAGGGAAGGGGCACTGCTCGCGAGCGACATCCTGGGTCGCATCGATACGCTTCGTGAGTTGAAGCGGCAGGTGGCAGGACGAGCGCCCGGCATAGGGCAGGAGGCCTTTGCCCGGATGAAGGATCGGGTAGAGAAATTGTTGGGCGGGGAGATCCCCGATATTCCCAGGCTCCACCAGGAACTGGCCCTTTATGCGGATCGGTGCGACATTACAGAAGAATTGGTCAGATTGGACGCCCATATGGTACAGTTTGACCATACGGTACACAGCGCCCAGCCGGTTGGAAAGACGTTGGATTTTCTCATCCAGGAAATGGGTCGGGAGGTCAATACCATTGGATCAAAGGCCAACGATGCCTCGATCACGGCGGCGGTCGTCCAAATGAAGGCGGAACTCGAGCGCATTCGAGAACAGATACAGAACGTGGAATGACTACTGCCATGACCACAACCAGCCTTCCGTCGGGCCCTGTTCAAGGCCGCCACACTTCTGAGCGTCGCGGGATTCTCTTTATTATTTCTGCCCCATCGGGAACGGGGAAGACCACCCTTTGCAAACAGATCGCGACATCCGTGCCGGGGCTGTGGCATTCCGTGTCCTACACCACCAGAAAGCCCCGTTCCGGAGAAGAAAGCGGGCGCGAGTACTTTTTTATCGAGGAAAAAGTGTTTCAGGACATGGTCGCGCGCAATGAGTTCATGGAGTATGCGCATGTCTATGGCAACTGGTACGGAACTCCCCGCAAAGCGTTGATGGACAAAATGGAGCAGGGGATCGACGTTCTGCTGGAAATCGATGTGCAGGGTGCGCTCCAGGTCAAGAAGAAATTTCAAGACGCGGTCTATATTTTCATCCTCCCCCCCTCGATGGATACCTTGCGGACTCGGCTTCAAAGCCGGGCCTCAGACTCCCCGGAAGAGATCCTGCGCCGTCTGCAAAAAGTAAAAGAAGAAGTGTGGAGCTTCCGTGAATACTACTACATCGTTCGCAATGACGACCTGGCGCAGTCTCTCTGTGAGTTGCAAAGTATCTTCCTCGCGGAACGGCTCAAGACAAAACGGCTGGACATGAACTGGCTGGAACAGAATTTTATACTCGACAAAGAAACCAAACAGACGGATCGAGAAACCTCAACCACTAAATAAAACAGGGAGCGCTGGCCACCATGATTGACATGCTGAGTTTACTGCCGCAGTACACCCCCGACGAATTCGATTCCCGCCACCGGCTGGTGATTGTCGCTGCCCAACGGGCGAAGCACCTGACCCAGGGGGCTAAGCTAGCCGGGACCTCGCGCTTTACGAAAGAGACGACTATGGCACTCGATGAAGTCCTGCGCGGTAAAGTTGCGTATCTGACCGGGAAAGAAGCCCGCGACGCGATGAAGGAATCGAAACGCGGAAAAGACGGTGAGACCGAACGTCTTGCGATGATGACCGGCGAAGACGCCCGTGAGATCAAGAAAGAACTCAGCGTCTACGTGGACGACACGACCAAGCCGGCGGCAGCCCCGGCCGAGGAGTAGTCATTGGAACCGGACCGAGCACAGGCAACACTACGGGGCAAGCGCCTCGTACTGGGAGTGACAGGAAGCATCGCCGCGTATAAAGCGGTGAGCCTGCTTCGGGCCTTGACGCACGAAGGGGCCTCCGTTGCGGTGGTCATGACGCAGGCAGCCACGAAATTCGTGGCACCGCTGACATTTGAAGTGCTGTCGGGAGAACGAGTGACGACCGATCTCTTCGAAGCGCACGAAGAGATGAAGCATCTCACTCTCTCTGAACGGGCGCATGCCATTATCGTCGCGCCGGCCACGGCGAATTTTCTCGCGAAGGCGGCCGTCGGTCTGGCGGATGATATCCTATCCACCATGCTGCTGACCACCCAATACCCCTTGATCATCGCTCCCGCGATGGACGGCGATATGTGGGCGCATCCTACTGTTGCCGAGCATGTACGTACGTTGCGGGCGCGTGGCGCTGTTATCCTCGACCCTGATGAGGGGCCACTGGCTTCAGGGCAGGTCGCGCAGGGCCGCCTCGTCTCAGAGTCGAGAATACTGGAGGCAGTGCAGACTGCTTTGATTCCACACGATGATTGGCGGGGACAGCGGGTGCTGGTTTCCGCCGGTCCCACTCAGGAAGCAATCGATCCTGTTCGTTTTATCTCCAATCGTTCGTCGGGCAAGATGGGGTATGCGATTGCGGAAGCCGCACGTGATCGAGGGGCCGAAGTTGTGCTCGTCGCGGGTCCGACCGCACTGACTCCTCCGGCAGGAGTCCGGGTGGTCTCCGTGACGACGGCGAAAGAGATGGCCGACGCGCTCTGCCGGCATTTTGCCTCGTCCACGGTTGTCATTATGGCTGCCGCCGTCGCCGACTTTCGTCCGAAAGAACACGCCGTGCAGAAACTCAAGAAAGGGGATCATCCAAGACTCTCTCTCGAGCTTGAAACGGCCCCGGACATTCTCTCAATGCTGTCTGCTCAACGAACATCCCAAGTCTTGGTCGGATTTGCCGCGGAAACCGAACATCTGGTGTCACACGCAAAGGACAAATTGACCGCGAAGGGACTCGACTTGATCGTCGCGAACGATGTCACAAAAGAAGGCGCCGGATTCGGCAGCGACGACAACGCCGTGGTCATCCTCTCGCGCACCGGTCAGCAGAAAGAGTTTGGCTTGATGCCGAAACGCCGGCTTGCGGATGAAATCCTGACGGCAGTGGGCAATCTGCGTTCGACCCAGCATCATTCCACTGCCGCAATGGAGTAGTTTCGCTCATGGCATCCGACTCCGACAAAACAGGCAACGCGGTCGAGATCGATCGGCTGGCCCTCGTCTTAGCCAAAGAGCCAGGATCGAAAGCCTTTCTTCCCTTGGCTGAAGAATACGGAAAGGCCGGTATGTGGGAAGAGGCGGCGGCCGTCCTCGAAGACGGATTGAAAACCTATCCGAGTTTTATCACTGCGATGGTTGCGCTGGGCCGGACCTATGACCAGATGAACCAGCCGGTGAAGGCCAAAGCTATTCTGGAAGAAGCGGTGAAATTGAGCCCGGAAAATCTTCGCGCCCATCGAACGTTAGCCAAAATCTACGTCGCGCAGGGAGCCAAAGATGCGGCCCTGCGGTCCTGCAATGTCATTATTGCCGTCAATCCCCAGGACCAAGAAGCCCTGTCACTTCGTGCAACGCTCGGCGCACCGGTCTCTTCGGCTCCGGTTGAAGCACCAAGGCCGATACGGACGAGGCAACCGGGCAAACCGATTCGTGAGGCGGTTGCACCTCCCCTAGAGACTGCTCAATCGAACACTACTGCAGCAGAAGCCGCTGTCTTTGATGCAGAGGAACAACCCGAGACCGTCAGCCGGTCTCCCCACGGAGATCTCGTCCCGATCACGAGCACCGTGGCCTCGCCGTCTGATGAGCATAAGGGTGCCGTGGTGACACAGCTCGAACAGTGGCTCACTTCCATCCAGGCGCGTCGGCGAGATCGCAAGCATCCCTCCGAATCAAGGCTTCCAACTTCCTAAGTAGTTCAATAGTTTGACCCTCTTGGGCAGGACTGTTAGAATGCCGCCGCTTATGTTGTGCCGGTGAGGGAGACTGAGATCTCTTCGGAGGCGGCTTGTACCTGATATGTTGCGTGTGCTGATCCTGCATGGTCCTAATCTCAACCTCCTGGGGAGCCGTGAGGAAGCCGTCTATGGGACGGGCACGCTTGATGCCCTCGATGCGTCTCTCCTGAAGCTCAGCGACGAACTGGGCGTTCAACTTGATATCCGCCAATCGAATCTTGAAGGGGAGTTGGTGACCTGGATTCAAGAAGCACGCAGCGGGTACCACGGGATCATCATCAATCCCGCAGCGTACACCCACACCAGCGTCGCGATACGAGACGCTCTTGCCGCCGTCAATCTGCCCGCCATCGAGGTGCATCTCTCGAATATCCACCGGCGCGAGGAATTCCGTCGGCATTCGTATGTCTCAGGAGTGGCCCTGGGGCAAATTTCAGGATTCGGCCCGATCGGCTATCTGTTGGCATTACGAGGATTGTATGAGCATCTGTCCTCACGCGGAGCGAAGCCCTCCGCCTCACGAGCCGGCTCAACGCGTCGCGCCGGATCACGCAAGCATTGACACATCGACAGTGTGTGTTTCCTGATTGAAGGGAGTACAGGGTGATTTCGACCGTTGATTTTCGCAATGGGGTTCGCCTGATGGTTGAAGGCGAGCCGTTCTACATCGTCGAGTTCCAGCATGTGAAGCCGGGGAAGGGCGGAGCGTTCGTTCGAACGAAGCTGAAGAGCTATCTCTCAGGCAATGTCCTCGACCGGACGTTCAGGTCCGGCGAACGCTTTGATGAGCCGGACCTGGAAGAACGGGAGATGCAATTTCTCTACGCCACCGGCGAAGCATTCACCTTTATGGATACCGAGTCCTACGAACAGCTGACCTTCGAAAAAAGCCAGCTCGGAGAAAACGCGGATCTCTTGAAAGAGAACATGGTCGTGAAGATCCTCGTCTATGAGCATCGTCCCATTGATGTCGAGCTGCCGAACTTCATCGAGCTCAGGGTCGTTGATGCGGACCCCGGCGTGCGGGGTGATACCGCGTCCGGAGGGAATAAGCCGGCGATCGTGGAAACAGGAGCCACGATCAAAGTGCCCCTCTATTTGGAGGTCGGTACCATGATCAAGATCGATACTCGCACCAGGTCGTACGTGGAGCGCGTCAGGTGAGCACACGCCGTTCCGCTCGTTCTAAAAAGAAGACCCGCCCGATTGTTCTGCCAAATACCTTCGGCGGGCCGGCGCCGGAGACGCTGCTCACAGGAGGTCAAACCAGGCAGATCCAAGATCTCATCGATTTGCTTCGCCGAAATAATTTGACCGAGCTGGAACTTGAGCGGCAAGGCGTGCGTATTCGTGTCCGCCATGAAGCCGGCGCCAAGTCCGTCACCGCGTCGGCGCAGGAATCCGTTCCGAGCACACTACAGCACACCGCACATCCCGCTACAACCGCAGGTCCGTCGGTCGAAGAGACCGCCGTGATGGTGACGATCGCCTCGCCCATCGTCGGCACCTTCTACCGCTCTCCATCGCCGGATGCAGACCCCTATGTGGAAGAAGGCGACTTCGTCAAAAAAGGGCAGGTCCTGTGCATCGTCGAAGCGATGAAACTCATGAACGAAATCGAGTCCGAAGTGGGTGGGCGCATCGTGAAGATCCTGGCGGAAAGCACCAAGTCGGTCGAGTACGGCCAGGCGCTCTTCCTCATCGATCCCAACGCCACTCCATAGGCAGTTCTCGCCGTCGCATCGGAGCGAAGACGTGTTCAAGAAAGTCCTCATTGCCAATCGGGGAGAAATCGCGCTTCGGGTGATCCGTGCCTGCAGGGAACTCGGCATCCGAACCGTCGCGATCCATTCGGAAGCCGATGCCGCCGGTTTGCACGTGCGCGCCGCCGACGAAAAGGTGTGTGTCGGTCCGCCTGAAGCCGCGCTGAGCTACCGCAATATTCCGAACGTCCTGAGCGCCGCAGAAATTACCGGCGTCGACGCCATTCATCCCGGCTATGGATTCCTCTCCGAGAACGCCCACTTCGCCGAAGTCTGCGAATCCATCGGCATCAAATTTATCGGCCCCACCTCCGAGAATATCGCCATGATGGGGGATAAAGCCAAGGCCCGCGAGATCGTCGCAAAGCGAGGACTCCCGGTGACGCCGGGCAGCCCCGGTGAATTGCGGAGCGAGGAAGATGCGTTGCAAGCCGCGCAGAAAATCGGTTTCCCCGTCATCATCAAGGCCTCGGCCGGAGGCGGAGGACGCGGCATGCGCGTCGTGAACAAAGCCGAAAACCTGGGCCGGGCCTTCCAGGCCGCCCAAGCCGAGGCCAAATCGACGTTCGGCAATGACGGCGTCTATCTCGAACGCTATTTCCTGGAGCCGCGTCATATCGAAGTCCAAGTTTTGGCGGACCATCATGGCCATGTGATTCACCTCGGCGAACGGGATTGCTCGATTCAACGGCGGCATCAAAAACTGGTCGAAGAAACACCCTCGCCGGCGGTCGATGAGAAGCTCCGCCGGGAGATCGGACGAGTCGCCGTAGAGGCCGTCAAGGCCGCGCAGTACAGAAACGTGGGCACCGTCGAATTTCTGCTCGACAAAGACCGCAACTTCTTTTTCATGGAAGTGAACACCCGCATCCAGGTCGAGCACCCGATTACCGAAATGGTCACCGGCATCGACCTGATCAAAGAACAGATTCGCTTGGCGGCGGGCCACCAGCTCTCGATCAAACAACAGGACGTCGTGCTCACCGGCCACAGCATGGAATGCCGAATTAATGCGGAGGATCCGGAGAAGTTCACCCCGTCGCCCGGCCAGATCACCAAGTACAGCGCTCCGGGGGGATTCGGCGTCCGAGTCGATTCGGCCATGGAGTCCGGCGCGATCGTCGTCCCGTACTATGACTCACTGATCGCAAAGCTGATTACCCACGGGCGCGATCGCCATGAGTCTATGGCCCGCATGAGGCGCGCCCTCGATGAATTCGTCATTGAAGGCATCAAGACTACCATCCCACTTCACCGCCGGATCCTCGACGATCCCGACTTCCAAAAGGGCCACGTGTCCACCACATTCCTGGAGCGGTTCCTCGCCGGGTAGTCCAGGCCTCTCTCACTTCCTGCTGCAAGCCGACGTTTCCCGGCCTCGAACGACCCTGGCAGGCTCCAATTCCTTTGGTGGACAGACAGGTCCATGCTAGGCTTCCCAGAAGTGAGGTGATTCCAGCGATGTCAGGCCATAGAACAGGCGGGCTTCCTCCAGTCGTTGTACCGCACGCGCAGATGCTCGGTCTCGACCTCAATCCTGCGCAGTGGGAGCGGGATCGCCTCTTCGCTCTCATAATAATCCGGTGGCTTGCATTAGAACTTCACCACGTCTGCAATGAATTGACATCGCGTGATTCGCCTGGTGCTTCCTGATAGAATGGACCTTATTTTTTAACATCTTATCGTATAAACGCATGCGACGTCTTGGATTAATCCTCGGGGTGGTTGCCGTCGGGTTGGCCATCGGCGGCTATGTATTCTTCAACGGGGAACGCAAGACGCCGATCCGGTATCGAACGGCCGGAGTGGAGCGCGGCACGGTCGTCTCGATCGTGAATGCAACCGGGACGATTAATCCGGTCGTCTTGGTGCAGGTGGGGACCCAAGTCTCGGGTATGATCAAGAGCCTTCATGCGGATTTCAATTCGAGCGTGAAAGCCGGGGACACCGTGGCGGTCATCGATCCTGACCCCTTCAAAGCCCGCCGCGAACAGGCCGCCAGCAACCTTGAAATGGCGCGGTCGAACGTGGCTCGATCCAAGATAGATCTGGCTCAACGCAAGCGCGAGCTCGACCGTGTTCAATCTCTGGTGGCCCAGCAGTTTGTCTCGCAGAACGATGTGGATGTCGCGCTCACAAATTACCAAAGTGCAGAGGCGCAAGTGAAGGTGGCTGAGGCGCAGGTCAAACAAGCGGAAGCGGCGTTGAATTCATCCGAGCTGGAATTGAAGTACACCGTGATCCGATCGCCGGTCGACGGCATTGTCGTTGCGCGCAACGTGGAAGTCGGTCAAACGGTGGCGTCCAGCTTTGCCACGCCGAACCTTTTTCTGATCGCCCTCGACCTGACGAAAATGCAGGTCGATACCAATGTGAGCGAGTCGGACATCGGCGGCATGACCGAGGGTAAGGAAGCAACCTTCACCGTGGATGCCTACCCCGGCGTGCGGTTCGCGGGGACCATTCGGCAGGTTCGATTAGCACCGATCAATGTGCAAAACGTCGTGACCTATAACGTCGTTGTTGCGGTGGACAATCGGGACCTCCAACTCAAGCCGGGCATGACGGCCAATGTCTCCATCGTTGTGGCGCAGAAGGATCAAGTCTTAAAAGTGCCGAATGCCGCCTTGCGGTTCAGTCCACCGCACGCTGATCATCCGGATGGCCGGAGCGGCGAAGGCAAATCGGTAAAGGCCGATGATCGTACGGATCGAAGCGCTCCCGCGGCCGGTTCCGTGGATTCCGGCGGACAGGCAAGAAGGATCTGGAAGCTGGGAGCGGACGGCGAACCGGAGCCCATGACGATCCAGGCAGGAATCTCCGATGGGGTCTCGACGGAAGTAATGGCCGGTCCTGTGGCCGAGGACGACATGGTGGTGGTGGGGATTGATACGCTGCGGAGCGAACGACGGACCGGTGAATTACCCCCTGGGTTCGGCAGTGGTCAACGCCGCGCTCCTCGATCCCGCGGGTTGTAACGATCGCTCGTGGACAGGACATTGTTGGGTCAGGGGTGACGACGCAGGTCCATAGCTGATGGCTCCACTCATTCATTGCGAAGACCTCTGGAAAATCTACCGTCTTGGCGATGTCGAGGTCCAGGCGCTTTGCGGGTTGAATCTTTCGATCGAAAATGGGGAATTTGTCGCGATCATGGGTTCGTCGGGCTCGGGAAAGTCGACCCTGATGAATATCCTGGGCTGCTTGGATCAACCGACCAGAGGCCGCTATTGGCTGAACGGTATTGATGTCGCAGCACAACGGGCCGACCAATTGGCCGACATCAGAAACCGGCAGATCGGGTTCGTGTTTCAAAGCTTCAATCTGATTCCACGAACCAGCGCACTGGAGAATGCGCAATTGCCGCTTTTTTACCGGGGGCTCCCCTTGCGAGAACAGCGCGCCCTGGCCACGACGGCGCTGGGCCGTGTGGGGCTTCAAGGACGGGAGCGACACTATCCCACGCAACTCTCGGGGGGACAGCAGCAACGAGTGGCCATTGCCAGGGCGCTGGTGACCTCCCCGTCCTTGCTCTTGGCCGATGAGCCCACCGGCAACTTGGATACCGAGTCGAGCCGCGAAATCATGACGATTCTCGACCGGTTGAACAAGCAGCAGGGCATTACGATTATTCTCATCACGCATGAAGGCGATATTGCGGCCTATGCCGAGCGCGAAGTGGTGATCAAGGATGGCCGCGTCTTGATGGAACGTCGCACAAGACGGGGCCTCGCTCCGTCGCCGACGGAGGCCTGATGCCGGCTTTTATTCTGCTCACCGTGTGGACAGCGATTCGGATTCTTGGCCGTAACCGGCTCAGAGCCGGGCTGACGATGCTGGGGATTGTGATCGGGGTCGGCGCAGTGATTGCGATGGTCAGCATTGGAGAGGGGGCCAAGGCCGCGGTGGCCCAGCGCGTGGCCAGCATGGGCACCAATGTCATTATCGTGCTGCCGGGCTCCACGACGGCCGGCGGAGTTCGAGGCGGCCAGGGGGGCGCGGTGACGCTGACGATCTCGGACGGCATGGACTTGAAGAAACGTATTCCGCTATTGCGCGACACGGGCTGGGCGAAGCGGGACGTCATGCAGATCATCAATGGGAACAAGAATTGGAATGGGCCGGTCAACGGCATCTCGCCGAGCTATGTGACGATCCGGGATTGGTCGTTTTCCAGTGGCGGGCCGTTCACGCAGCAGGATGTGGATACCGCTGCTCGTGTGGCCTTGGTCGGACAGACGGTTGTTGAGAATTTGTTTGATGCCGGGGAAGAACCGGTTGGGGCGGTGATCCGAATCAAAAACGTTCCGTTCCATGTGATCGGCGTGCTGGCTCCGAAGGGACAGTCGGCCCAGGGTTCTGATCAAGACGATGTCATTTTTATTCCATTCAGCACGGCGGAACGAAAAGTGTTCGGCACGCAATTCCTGGGCTCTGTCGGGGCCTTGTTCGCTTCGACGGAACGTGTGGAAGACTTAGCGCCTGCTGCGGACCAGATCCGGGAAACCCTTCGGTTACGGCATCGGTTGCAGCCTCAGCAAGAGGACGATTTCACGATTCGCACGCAGATCGATATTGGAAAGGTGCAAGAGGGGACGAGCGAGACGCTGACGGTGATGTTGTTTGCCATCGCCTCTGTTTCACTCCTCGTCGGCGGGATCGGCATTATGAATATCCTGCTCGTATCGGTGACGGAGCGGACGAGAGAAATCGGCGTCCGGATGGCGGTCGGCGCCACACGGCGGCATATTCTGCTGCAGTTTCTGATCGAAGCCATGACGCTCAGTTTGGCCGGCGGCTGTATCGGCATTCTCTTCGGGGTGCTTGGGGCCCGCATGACGACCGTGCTCGCCGGCTGGCCGACGATTATTTCCTGGAATACCGTCGCCGCGGCCTTTGCCTTTTCCGTCGCAGTCGGCCTCTTCTTCGGTTTGTATCCGGCCAACAAGGCGTCCCGGTTGAATCCCATCGACGCGCTGCGGTACGAATAAGCCTAATTTCATCACCAGGGGGTTTTCCACGGGATGACCACGGTGGTCCATCTATTGTGCCTCTCCACGTTGAAAGGAGTGCTCTCTCTTCGTGCGCAAGGGCTGAGGGCCGGTGCGTCCGTGCTGGGTTTGGCCATGGCCGTAGCGAGTGTGATGATCATTGTCAGCATCGGAGCAGGGGCGAGACAACATATCCGTGACCTGGTTGCGATCGAGGGAGTGAACATAATCTATGTGCTGTCGGCCGTTCGCAATGTCCGCGGGGTTCGAGTGGTCCAACAGACAAGAAGCTCATTGACCGTTGAAGATGCACTTGCTCTGAAGAGTTCGATTCCTCAGCTCAAGGATATTTGCTGGTGGAGGCAGGATCCGTCACGCGTGGTGGCCGGTCCTGAAAATCTTGAGGCACGAGTCTTGTCCGTTTCGCCGGGCTGTCAATCGGTGAAGGGATGGTGGCCTGAAAGCGGAAGCGAGATTTCGCAAGCAAATTTTGATGCGGCAGAGTCGGTGGCCGTGCTCGGCCAGACAGTCAAGCAGCGTTTGTTCGGTGATCTCAATCCGATCGGCCGTATGATCAGGATCAGAAACGTTCCTTTTCAAGTCATCGGCGTATTGGAGTGGAAGGGATTTGCTCCGGGCGGATACGACCAGGACGACATCGTGCTCATTCCGTACTCCACGTCGAAGTACAAACTTTTAGGTGCCACGATGTCGTATGTGGAGGTCATTGCGGCTGCGACGTTTCATCGGGAAGAGTTGTCGGCGGCGGCCGAGTCCATGAAGGAGTTATTTCGCATCCGACATCAAATTCAGCCAGGGTCTCTTGATGATGTGCTCATTCGGACTCAACTTGAGGTCGAGAAGTTTTACGAGGAAACCAGCGAAACCATGACCGTGTTCTTGGCGATCATCGCCTCGATTGCGCTCCTCGTCGGTGGGGTCGGCATTATGAATATCCTGCTCGTATCGGTGACGGAGCGGACGAGAGAGATCGGCGTCCGGATGGCGGTCGGCGCCACACGGCGGCATATTCTGCTGCAGTTTCTGATCGAAGCCATGACGCTCAGTTTGGCCGGCGGCTGTATCGGCATTCTCTTCGGGGTGCTTGGAGCCCGCCTGACGACCATGCTCGCCGGCTGGCCGACGATTATTTCCGGAAATACCGTGGCTGCCGCCGTCGTCTTTTCCGTGGCGGTCGGCCTCTTCTTTGGTATGTATCCGGCCAACAAAGCCTCTCGGCTGAATCCCATCGACGCCTTGCGGTACGAGTAACGAACGGCGCCTCGATTCGTTCCAATCCGCCACATGCTTATCGACATGCCGTCGGTTATCGAACCTGTGGTGGTCAGGCTACGCTGCGCGTGTTGAATTGGAGGGGAACGAGGCCGGCACGGCATCGAGGATGGCCTCGATGGCCCGCTCGTAAGGCTGGCCTTCCTGGTGGGCGAGATCGACGATAAATGGCGCGGGGTATTCGGCGCCTCCAGGCTCGTGGGTAATCGTGACGACGGGTTGATGGAGCCTGGCTGGATTGAGGTCCGTTACCATGGCCAGCTCATTTGTGTCCAGCCGTACGCAGCTGTGTATGGGATAGATGCCGACAATCTTGATGAATTGTGCCACGGTATTCTGATCGAGTGTGCCCTGCGCCGCCTCTTGGTACAGCCGCTGCAACGCCTGGTGCGGTGCGAGCGGTGAGGCTCCGCCGAATCCGGTGATCAACTCATCGTATTTATCCGCAATCATGAGGATGCGAGTCCGGTCTGAGGTGAATGCGCCCCTGGTTTCCTGAGGGTAGCCACTGCCGTCGAGATAGGCATGGTGGTCTCCAATGAGATGCAGTACGGCGGGCTCAAATCCATGTTGACGCTCCAACGTAAGCGCACTGAGCCGGGGATGTGTGTGAAATTGCTGTTGCTCGCGTTGCGAGAGGGGAAGGGAGGTGATACGAGAGCGCAGGACAATGGAGGGCGGAATCTGCAAGAGCCCGATGTCGTGGAGAAGCGCGGCCGTGGCCAGCTCTTGAAGTTCCAGTGGATTACACTGGAACGCCTGTCCCAGCACCAACGACAGGGTGCACGTGGTGAGGGCATGCCGGCTGAGGGCGGAGTCGCCGGCCCGGTTTTGACTCAAGGCCATGAAAACGGCGGCGTTTGCCAGCGTTCTCGTGACGATGGTGATTTCTTGGATCGCTTCGGCAGCTTGCCGAGGAGTCACCGTTCCGGTCTCAGTGAAGGTTGAAAATACGGCGTGTATGGTCTGATCCAGTTGCTTCTTGGCCAGTGTTGCTTGGACATATTCTTCGTTCAGCCGGGCCAAAGGTTTGGCCGGCTTCGGTGAAGCAGCCGAACATTGGCCGGCCGGTGGTTCGGTTGCGGTGATGGCCGCAGTCGGTGCGTTGACGGGCCGGGCTGCGGTTCCCCGTTCGAGATCGATCTCGACCGTCTTGACCCCGGCCCGGACAAGTTTTGCGATCTGTGAGTTATGTTCGACCAGGAATGAGTGACGGAGGAAGGGAGAACGGAACCATGAGAGGTCCAGTTTCGCCACATACATTCCAGGCTGAAGCTCGTAGATGGGGACTCGTGCTGTGGCCATAGGAAAACATGCCTGCGTGCCGGATCAGCAGGCAGGAGCAATTTTGTCGCTTACGTATCGGTCGAAATGGAGGCAGACTGTAGCCGGTTAATCACGAGAGGCTGATCGAGCTGAGGCGGGGCGAGGAGGAGAAATGGAAGCGAGGGAAAGAGAGATTTCGATGCGCGGATGTGTCTTGTCCACATTCTTGTACAGATGGGTTTCGATGATCCGATTGTCGTTGAGCCCAAGGCCTTCACAGAGCGCGTCTTGGGCGATCTTGAGGCCGCCATCAACGTCGCGCCGCAGGGCAGAGGTGAAGAAGAATCGGACGGAGAGGGCGAGTGGCCCCGATTGCAGTCGATCCATCAGAGAGGCACGGGCGGGGGATTGGGCCAGCGCCACCCAGATCTGCTGCCCCACGTGTGTTTTGTAGGCACGTCCGACGGAGGACAAGAGCCGGCGGCCATTTACCGTGGCATATTGATGGTTGATGCTGGGAGGGACCGGCAACGTAAGCGAGAGCCGCTCAGCGGTCATCGTTGGGAGAGACAGTGGGTTCTGGGGAATGAGCCCTCGTCTGGAGGTCTTGATCTGCGCCAAGATGGCGGCACGATCAAGCGGCCGTGAGCGGGGAGGGGTTGCGGCAAGGCTCTGGGTAGCTGAGGGGCGGTATGAAGTGACGCGAACCGGAAGCTTGGAAGAACGGGAGTTTGTGCGACGTCGTCCGGATGGCATGGAGCCGAACTACAAGAGATTCAGGATTTTTGCCATATTTTGTTCGTAGCGATCTTCCGTGCGGGAGATATAGCGCCGCCATTCGCTGGGGTTCCAAATTTCCATGCGATGATAGAGGCCGACCAAAATGACTTCCTGATCTTCGTCGACCGGCACCATTTTTCGCAGCCGGCCGGGAATCAGAATACGCCCGGTCTTGTCGATATCCGAGGTGCCGGCTTCGGAGACCACGAAATGCATGAAGAGGCGGCTCTGATCTTCATCGAGCGAAGTCTTCGTCCGATCAAGCACCTTTTCCCATTCCCTGGTGGAGTAGATCAGCAGGGACTGTTCCGGCCCCTTCAGGAACACAACAGCTTGGCCGTCCGCTTCGATCTGTTCACGAATTGGGGAGGGGACAATGAATCGTCCCTTTTCGTCGACTTTGCAAAGATACTCGCCAGCGAACATCAGGGGTATCCTAGTTTAGGAGTTCACGGCAGTCCTGGTTCGGTCGCGGATCCACTGCTCCAGATCCGAACGTACGAATCGCCATTCTTTCCCAAGCTTGAAGGCGGGAATCTGCCGACTCTGTAAGTAGCGATAGAGCGTGCGCGGGGTAATCTTCAGGTAGCGGCACGTTTCCGTCACCGTCATCAACTCGCTCTTCGGGGCTGTCCCCATGGCGCCACCTGTTCTTGTCGTTGTTGTAGAGGATCATGCGGCTCCCAGCAATGAGCGTATTCTAGAGATCACTGAAGAAATGTCAAGTGAAAATATATGACAATGCCTGTCACAGGCTGTCAGTGCCGTCTGTTATTCCCCCATCGTCTCCGGCCTGGTCCATCATAGCCTCCATGTCCTCGCCGACGTCTTCGCCCATCTCTTCACCCATTTTCTTCATCAATCGGGCGACACTTTGCGGATCATGTTCATCCAGGCCACCAAGGTTGCCGGGATCTGCCAGCAACTCGAGCCGGGCCTCTTCTGATTTGGGGGCGGCAAATCTCGACAGCAGGCGGTCCACCTTTGAGCTGCCGCAATGGCGGCAGCTGGCTGGGGCAGGGTGGTGTGTATTCAACATCAAGATGGAGCTGCGCTTTCTGCAATCCTGGCAGAGGTACTCATAAATCGGCATGGGTCAATCTCCGAGCAGTCCCGGTGTGTGGTGAGTTTGCCGGACAAGGATTCGGTCGGGGATCATGCCCGCATCGATTGTTCGCCCCAAGGTCAGTACGAACACGTTGCCGGATCCGGCTTTACGCAGGGTCTTGGCACATTCGTTCACCGTAGTGCCGGTGGTGAACACGTCGTCGATCAATAAGATGCGTTTGCCTGCGATCGACCCAGGATCGCGCAGGGCAAATGCCCCGCGGAGATTCTTCAGCCGGCCTTTTCGAGAGAGTGTGGTCTGTGCCGGTGACGGAGCGATCCGGATCAGATTGGCAAAGGACACGGGGGTGTCGAGATGAGCTCCGATCCGATCTGCGAGGAGCAGCGACTGATTGAATTCCCGCTCACGCAGCCGCTGGATGTGCAGAGGCACGGGCATGATCAGATCCACGGAATCGAGCGGAGGAAGTCGGTCGATCATGAGGCGGGCCAGAGGTGCAGCCAACGCGACCTTTCCTCTGTACTTGAACAAGCAAATGGCATCTTGGAGCGGAGACAGGTAGGGATAGAGGGTCCAGGCTTTGCTGTAGGAGGGCGGGCGCTCGGCACAGGACTGACAGACATGGTTCGGGCTATAGGCTGTTGCGACCGGTGAGGCAAAGGGGCGGGCGCAACGGGCGCAGCGAGAATGGGGCAGCGATGCAATGGTTCCCCAGCAGCCGGTGCAGAAGTGGGGGATCGGGTCATCGGTCAGCGGCGAGCCGCAGACCGCACACTCAACCGGCAACAAGAAGCGGACCGCCTGACGCAGAAATCCTGGGACGGATTCCGAGAGAGATCGAGTCATTTTGAGTCCTATAAACAATCGAGCGCGTGATGCTTTCTTTATGGTGAATGACCGTGCTCTGTCAAGGTTGTCGCCTTCTGAATGGTTGTGTTATACGAATGCGGTTACCCATGACAGGTCGTGCGGCATCGGGTCGGCCTGCCGATCCGTGAGTTCCTCCCATGGTAATACTGAAACAGCTGTCCAAAACCTATTCGCGCGGCGAGGCCACCGTGGTCGCGTTACACGATGTGAATCTGGAAATACAACGAGGAGAATTTTGCGCGTTCATAGGGGCGAGCGGGTGCGGCAAGAGCACGCTCTTAAATCTCATCGCAGGCTTGGACCTGCCCACATCAGGAGATATCCTGCTTGATGGGCGCTCCACCAAGAACTTGACCGGCAACGAATGGACGAGAATCAGGCGTGAGACGATCGGCATTGTCTTTCAAGCGTTTCATCTGGTCCATGGGCTTACGGCAGAGGAGAATATTGCGCTGCCCTTGATGCTGCGCGGCGACGGTAGACGCGATGTGGCCAGGCGGGTCGCCGAGGTCTTAGCCATGGTCGGAATGGGCCGCCGTCGACATCACCGGCCGGGCGAGCTGTCCGGCGGCGAACAGCAACGTGTAGCGATCGCGAGAGCGTTGGCGCACCGTCCGCGCCTCTTGCTGGCGGACGAGCCGACGGGGAACATCGACTCGCATCAGGGAGCAGAGATCATGGCACTCATCAGGACGTTGGCCAAGGAGGGAGAGCAGACGGTGTTGCTGGTCACCCACAGTCCTGATGCGGCGCAGGCCGCCGACTACACCTGGACGATGCAAGACGGCTGTCTCGTCGCACGAACCGAGCGGGTGTCCGAACTGGTGGGTTCATGACGGATCTGTCCACGACGATCGCCGGCGTCACGTTTCCCAGCTGCGTGATGAATGCGGCCGGGGCGCTCTGTGTGACTCGCGATGAGCTCATGGCGCTTGGGAAATCGCGTGCCGGGGCGATCGTCACCAAGTCGATGACGGTCGAAGCGCGCCAAGGGAATCCCGAGCCGCGCTACTATGGGTTTCAAGGCGGATCGATTAATTCCATGGGGCTGCCCAATCTCGGCTACAAGGCCTACGCCGAACTGATCCCTGCGTTAAAGCAATTCGGGAAGCCGGTGATCGCGAGCGTGGCAGGACTCTGTGAAGATGACTTCCCGACCATCGCGGCCGCGATCAATGCCGCCAAACCGGACCTCATCGAAGTGAATCTGTCTTGTCCGAATATTCCCGGCAAGCCCCAAATCGGCTACGATCCGGAGGCATCCGAGCGCGTACTCAAACGGATGCGCAACATCATCACGGTCCCGATGGGAGTGAAGCTGCCACCCTACTTCGATCCAGCGCATCATGAGGTGATGGGCCACGTGATCGGGCGCTGCGGCGTCGATTTTCTCAACATGATTAATTCGGTGGGCAATGGATTGGTCGTCGATCCGGAACGCGAAGCCGTCGTCATCAAGCCGAAAGGCGGATTCGGCGGATTGGGCGGCACGCTCATCAAACCGGTGGCGTTAGCGAATGTCCGCGCGTTCTACACACTCTTTCAGGGAACGATCCCGATTATCGGCACCGGCGGCATCGTCAATGGGATTGATGCATTCGAGCATTTCTTGTGCGGTGCCTCGGCCGTTCAGATCGGGACGGTGTTGGTAGAGGAAGGGCTGGATGTCTTCGGCCGATTAGAAACGGAGCTGGCTGCAATCTTGACGAAGAAGGGCTACAGCTCGATTGCGGAATGCCGGGGGAAGGTCAAAGAATTGTGAGCCTATTTCACGCCAAAATTGCGAGGGAGCAAACCCTGTTGCAGTGCTTGGCGCAGGAGTTGGGCGACGTTGCGAACGTTGAGCCGGCGCATCAGGTTGAAGCGGTGAACTTCAACCGTGCGGACGCTGATATCCAGCGATGCGGCAATCTCCCGATTGGTATGTCCCATCGCAACCATCTTTAAGATCTCGCGTTGGCGGGGCGTAATGTGCAGTGCCGGTTTACTCTCGGATCGGTCAAGTTGAAGTGCGGTATTGCCTCTGCTTCTGCCCATCCTGTACTCCTCGTTGAAGTTCGAAAATGAGTCTAACAAAGGTGGGAAAGTGTGTAAACGAAACTGCCGATATGTGCAGCGGCTGTTCCGGTTCCCCGTGCGTATGCTCTTCCATCGCGTGAAAGGCTAAACGAGGCGTTCTTCTCATTGTGTCTGTCTGACCACTGATGCCGTCCTTCATCAAAGTCTTTCTGCTGATTCTTGCCGCCCACGTCACGCAGTGGCCGCTGCGTACGTTCTTGACCGTGATCGGAGTTGCTCTGGGTGTCTCGGCCTCCGTGGCCGTACGGACGGCCAATGTCGATGTCTTGCGCTCGTTCGAGCAGGCGGTGCTGACCGTGGCAGGCCCGACGACGCTGGAGATTTCCGGAGGCGAACCGGGGCTGGATGAACGGCTCATTACCACCGTGCGGGATGTACCGGGCGTGACGTCGGCGTCTCCGGTGATTCTTCAAATGGCGGTCAGGATGGGCGAAGGCCAGCACGGGCAGGCGGTACAAGTGCTCGGCCTGGATCTTCTGGCCGAGGTCCGTTCACGAGGGTTTCATCTCAGTCACCAGCCGACCGAAAGTCAGCTGGAGGCAGTGCTCGATCCGGAAGCCGTGCTCTTGGGACGGACGCTGGCATCTGAATGGAAGTTGTCGGTGGGCGACAGAGTCGATCTACAGTTTGGGTCACGGCGGGTCAGCTGCCGCGTGATGGGGATTCTGGAAGATGCATCTGACCGGACGTCATCCTGGGATCGTCTCGCAGTCATGGATATCGCCGCGGCGCAGGTTACATTCGGAATGGTTGGGCGGCTGGATCGGATTGATCTCATCACCACTGCGGAAAGGCCGGTCGAAGAGGTTGCGCAAGGCGTGCGCGCCGTTGTGCCACCCCATGTCCTAGTCGAAAGACCGGCCAGCAGGACCAGGCAAGTGGAGCAAATGATACGGGCGTTCCGCCTCAATTTGACGGTGCTCAGCTGGGTAGGACTCCTGGTCGGCATGTTCCTGATTTACAACACCATGGCGCTTGCTGTGGCGCAGCGACGGCGAGAAATCGGGATCTATCGAGCCATTGGGATGACGCAGTCGCGTGTCGCCGGCCTCTTTCTGGCTGAAGCCGGCTTGTTTGGATTGTTGGGGGGAGTGGTCGGCAGCGGGGCGGGGATGCTCTTGGCTCAGAAGCTGATCGCGCTCCTCAGTCGAACGATTTCGGACTTATATGTTCCGGTCGGAATGGGAGAGGGCGGCCTGTTGGGAACCAGCTGGTTCTGGGAGATTTCGTTCGAAGGCATTCTGATCGGGTGTTGCGTCTCCATGATCGGCGCGATTGGGCCGAGTGTGGATGCGAGCCGCACGGCGACCGTGCGGGCGCTGGCACCCGGTGATTACGAAGCCAGCCGGCAACTTCGGGTGGGTGTTTTGGGCGTGATCGGAGCGGGACTTGTCGTGATGGCGGGTCTGTTAAGTCTGGCCGGGCCGGTGGATGGTGTGCCGGTATTGGGGTATCTGGCCACCCTCTGTTTGCTGGCGGGGCTGTCGTGTCTTGCTCCGATCTGTGTCACAGGGTGGAGATCGAGAAATCGACGGGAGAGCCGCAGGCCTGGGATGCAGGGTGTGATCAGGGAAATCGCGGTTGATCACGCGTCGCGAAATCCGGGCCGCAATGGGGTGACGGTATCCGCCCTAATGGTCGGGCTCGCGATCATGATCGGCGTGCTGGTGATGGTCCGGAGCTTCAGACACACGGTGGAAGTGTGGGTGACCGATACCGTGATTGCGGATATGGTCGTGGCGCCGTCGATGTGGCTGCGTGGCACGGAGGCCGGGAGTGTCGGGCGAAGTCTTCCACCGGCCTGGCTGGCAATGCTGTCCTCAGTTCCAGGCGTCGCGGCGGTCGATACGTATCGCGACGTACGTGTGGAAGTGAACGGCCAGCGTGTCGCGATCGTCTCGCGCGACCTGCGCTTGCATGCGCAACTGAGCCGGTATCTCGTTCGCCAGGGCGACTCGTCCGAGCAGCTCAACCGCGCGGAAGAGACCGGCGGCCTCCTCATTTCTGAAATCTTAGCCAGCCGGTTTGGGCTTCGCGAGGGCGAGTCCCTTGAGATCATGACGCCGCAAGGCGCCAAACGATTTCCTGTCGTCGCAGTGTTTTACGACTATGCGACCGATGGAGGGAAAATCCTGATGGATCGGCAGCTGTATCAATCGCTGTGGCACGACGAGCTGGTCACGGTGTTTCCCGTTTATCTGGCAGCCGGAGCGGATGTCGATCAGGTGAGACACAAGATCTCATCGACGTTGAACGAGGCAAACAACGGCGGGCTTCCGCCGTTGGTGATCAGCAATGTCGAACTGCGAAAAGAAATCCTCGAGATCTTCGACCGGACGTTCCTGCTTACCTATGTGCTCGAAGCCATTGCCGTCATCATCGCAATGCTCGGCATCGTCAATACATTGGTGACGTCGGTGCTGGAACGGCGCAGGGAATTCGCCACCCTGCGGGCCATCGGCGGCAGTGCGGATCAAATCAGGCAGCTTGTGCTCTGGGAAGCGGCGTATCTGGGCCTGGTGGGAATTGCCCTCGGCCTCATCGGCGGCGGGCTGCTCTCGCTTTTGCTCATCAAAGTGATCAACAAGCAATCATTTGGATGGACGATTCAGATGATCGTGCCGGTCGGGGCTCTCATCCAAGCCGTCGGTCTTGCGGCCGTTGCGACGTTAGTGGCTGGATACTTTCCCGCCCGCTGGGCGGCGCAACAGCCGGTGGTGGAGGGGTTGAGGGAGGAATAGGCCGGAAACCACGGTGGAGGAATTTGTTTCTGCGATCCGGCTCGGACCTGCTGCTGCGAACGGAACTCCGCCGGAAAACCATGGAGCCGGTGATCGAATTATAGTGCCAACGGCTGGATTTGATTGGACCAGCTCAGCATTTTCAGCAGGAGCTCCTGTATCCTGTGCCTGAGATACGAGTCCATTCCTCAAGCTGTTTGTAGCTCAGTATCCTGGTTTTGGGTCATCCGGTCTTGACATTGCTTTCTCCTAAAGCCCACATTCAGCTCATCACCGTTTCTGGTACATTGCTGAGAAAAGGAGAGGACGCTGCGCGATGGACCGATGGGCCACACAGTGGGTGGATCAGCTCCGCATTCAGCACAAGGTATGGGTGGCGCTCCTGCTGCTCTGTGTCCCGCTGAGTGCAGGTATTACGCTTCATCTCTACGTTGTCCAACAGCTGCTGGTGCTCCAACAAGAACGGCAAGAGCTCATGCTGGCTGATGAGCAGGTCCATGCGTTAGGGCGACTCGCCGTCGATATTGAAGACGGCTTTCGCGGCTATGTCCTGACCCAGCAACCTATTTTTCTTGCTCCGCTTGCTGACGCGGAAGCGAAGCTCGATCAGGCATTGTCGGATGCCACCACCTCACTTGCAAGGCTATCGGGTTTTCCGAAGCGTCTCGGGCCGATCGAACGGCAATTGAAAGCCCTTCTGCAATCGAAACAGGAATTGATTGCGGACATTCAAAAGGGACCGGCGGACAAGGCGCTCGCGTATGTGCGGTCGGGTGAAGGACTCCGGCTGTCCGATCTCATCCGCGAAGATCTCCGGACCGTCGAAGATGCTCTGGAGCGGCAGCGAAACTCGTTGAATGAACAGGCCGACACACTGTCGCAACGGATGTTTGTTGGACTGTGGATCACGCTGGCCGGTGTGGTCGCGCTGGGGTGGATTGTGTCCCGCATCCTGGCCCGTGCGCTCACGGATCCGATCACGCGGCTGCAATCCGCCACGGCAAGGATCGGCGCCCAAGTCGATGTGGCCGGGATCACCGAGCTGTTGGCCACAGGCCGAGGAGCGAAGGACGAGCTTGGTCAATTGGCAGAAGCCTACCTCGCCATGGCCCGCCGCATCGAGAGGAACATCAAAGAGATCGAAGCGCTCGACACAATCGGCCAGGAGATCAACACCATCGGCCTGGATGATCTCGATGGAGTGCTCCGGCGCATTGCGGACCGGGCCGTGGAATTGGTCTCAACGGATATCTGTCTGGTGCTGCTCCGCGATGAACGGGTGAATTGCTGGATTGTCGAAGCGGCATCCGGCGAATGGAACGAGCGCTTAAGGAAATTGGTCGTGCCATGGGAGGAATTTCCGGTCAGTGTGCAAGCGTTTGAGATGCGCGAGGCGGTCACGCGAGAACGGCTTCGTTCTGATGAGTGGCCGCAGATGGTCCGGCGCAACTTGATCGGGGAGAGCATGCTCGCGATTCCACTGTCGACGGATGGTATTCCGTTCGGCGTCCTGTCGTTTCTGAACGAGCGACCGCGGGCCGCGCATGAGTGGAGTCAACGCATGGCTGAAGGGCTGGCTCAAGAGGCTTCGCTGGCCATCTCAAATGCGCGGTTACACGAAGCGGCACAACAGAAGCAGCGGGGGTTGGTGTCCCGCCTGCGACAGCTCGAGCATCTGGCGGAAACCTTGGCTCATGATCTCAAGGGGCCGGGGGCCCGCATGGAAGAACTCGCACGGTTGCTGGTGCAGCAAGACCGTGGGCAATTCGATGACCGGACGAAGCGGTGGCTCTCTCTTATTGAGGAGAATGGCAGGGATCTTGTGCAGCGGGTGGAAGGGATCTTGACCGTGGCTCACGTGGGTGCGGATCAAGGAACCATCACGGCGATCAATCCACATACGATTATTGGTGAAGTGTTGAAAGCGCGGGCTGGTGAGATTGAGCGGCTTCGCGCCGTGGTCTACGTTGAACCGGGGTTGCCGCTCGTCGCCTGTCACGGTGCCTATCTCCGGCAGGTCTTCGATAACCTCATCTCGAACGCCCTTAAATTCACTCGAGAGGGAGAATCACCCATGGTGAGGATCAGCGGGCGTGGCCACGGTCCTATGGTGGTTTTCTCTGTGGAGGATCACGGGATTGGGATTCCTTCGACCCAACGCGCGCGAGTGTTTCAGCCGTTTGTCCGGTTGTTGATGTCTGAGGCGCCCGGCAACGGGATTGGCCTGACCATCATCCAGCGCATCGTGGAACTGTATGGCGGTACGGTGTGGATCGACGGAGCCGAGGGAGCGGGCTGCATCGTACAATTCACAGTCCCGAGTTTTCAGGAGCAAGGGGAAGCGGTGAATGTCAAACCCCAATCGTCGAAGGGTCTCGATGTGGTTGATGTCGTTCGACGAGAAGTGCTGTGAGGAAGGGGAAGATGATGGCTCGTGACGGAGTTTCAGCCATGCGATCGACCAGAACCAAAGCGCCGTTCACGATCCTGATCGTCGAGGACAACGCAACGGATGTGGAGTTGATGTTGCACGCCCTTGAAGCGGCGGATCTGAAATCGCTTGATGGAGACTTCGATATGGAGGTTCGCGCCACGGCAGAAGGAGCCTTGCAATTGCTCGGGGAACGGGCCGTCGATCTTGTGCTCACCGACATGGTGTTGCCGGGCATGGATGGGTTGGATCTTGTCAGCCGCATTCAAAGGATCGATCCAAATTTGCCGGTTCTGGTCGTGACGCGGATGAACGCGGTTCCTCTGGCCGTGGATGCGATGCGGCGAGGCGCCTTTGACTATGTGCTCAAACCCGTCAACACAGAGGATTTGGAGATGCGCCTTCATCGGGCGATTCGAATCTCTGAAATCCTGCGCCGGCATGCGATTTATGAGCAACAGGACCGGCGAGAGTTCGAAGCCAACAGTTTCGTGGGGAATGGCGCCGCATTCCAGCAGATTATGCGAAGCATTCGTGAGGCGGCCCAGGTCCACTCGACGGTCTTGATCACCGGCGAAACCGGAACGGGAAAGGGGATGATTGCACGGGCGATCCATCAGCAGAGTCCGAAGTGCGATCGCCCGTTTCAAGTGATCGATTGTACGACCGTTCCTGAGGGGATGATGGAGTCCGAGCTGTTTGGGCATGTTCGGGGCGCCTTTACGGGTGCGATCGTCGATAAGCCGGGGCTCATTGAGTTAGCGAACGGAGGCAGCGTGTTCCTCGATGAAATCGGGGAGCTCCCCCTGCTCCTTCAAGCGAAACTCCTGCGTGTCTTGGAGGAAAGCGAAGTGCGCCCTGTAGGTGGAACCAGGGTTCGTCGTGTGGATATGCGCGTTATCGCGGCGACCAACCGGGATCTCGAAGCGCGAGTGCGCGAGGGAACCTTCCGGAAGGATTTGTATTACCGGCTCGCCGTCGTCTCGATCCGTGTGCCCCCGCTCCGCGAGCGTCGCGAGGACATTCCCGTGATTGCACGCCATTTGCTCAATCACCTGGCTCGAGCGATGGGGAAGGCGCAGTGCCATTTTGATGAAGAGGCGGTGGGGGTCTTGTCGTCCTATTCCTGGCCGGGGAATGGACGGGAACTTCGCAATGTTGTGGAACGGATGGTCATGCTTGCAACCAGCGACATCATTCTGGCCCGAGATGTCCGAAGCGTGCTGCCGCAGAACGAGAGCGAGAGTCTCGCATCAGCCGATCAGGGGCTGACCATTCTTCCGTACATGGAAGCGAAGGAGCGAGCGCTCGAAGAGTTTACGAAGTCCTACCTGCGTACCAAACTCGCGCAGCATGGTGGTGTCATCACGAAAGCCGCCGAAGACAGCGGCATTCCACGGCAACATTTCTCCCTGCTCATGAAACGATTTCTAGAAAACGAGGGCATCGAGAATCAGTAGCAGTGTCGCCACTTCGTAACGACTCTTTTGTTTGCTGACTTTGTCTTCCGTTTCTTCCTTCGATTACGTTTCTTCTTCGTAGCATAACCAGCACGTAATGACCTCACGATCGATGTTTTCAAAAAGTATGCAGCATATTATTGCGACGAATATGCTGATATGCGCACGTAACAAATTGATATTATAAGCAAAATATAAGACATATCAAACGATGCATATCATCATATTCGATTAGTGATACCGCTTCCGTTTTTCCTTTCTCAGCATCTGTTGGAAATTCAATTTTTATCCGTTCAATTTCAATGTGTTAAGGAACGCGATTCTATTGGCAACACGTTTTGTCAAGACTGGCAACCCTCTTGCTATCCAAGCCGGTGTTATGGCCGACATTTTCATGACAGTCTCTCAAGATTCTCAGAAGCAACGGGAGTGATACGAATTTCAACCGTGCGTCAGACGACGAAGCACGGGCGTGGGGAAGCTCAACTGGTTAGGAGGTGTCCACAATGTTTTTGTCACGGCGACAGTTTTTGAAAGTCTCCGCGGGGACGGTGGCGGCGGTGGCGGTGGCGGATCACGTCCTGGCGTTGACGGCGCTGCAGCCGGTCATCGAGGTGGGGAATCCGCTGGGGGACTACCCGGATCGGTCGTGGGAGCGGGTGTATCACGATCAGTACCGGTACGATTCGTCGTTTACGTGGGTGTGCTCGCCGAACGACACGCATGCGTGCCGGGTGCGGGCGTTCGTGCGCAACGGCGTGGTGATGCGGGTGGAGCAGAACTACGATCATCAAACCTATGAAGACCTGTATGGCAACCGGGGGACGTTTGCGCACAACCCGCGCATGTGCTTGAAGGGGTTCACCTTCCATCGGCGGGTGTATGGCCCGTATCGGCTCAAGGGGCCGTTGATGCGGAAAGGGTGGAAGGCGTGGATGGACGAGGGCGCGCCGGAGCTGACGCCCGAAACCAAGCGCAAGTACAAGTTTGACAGCCGGTTTCTCGATGACATGCTGCGGGTGTCGTGGGATACGGCGTTTACGTATGCGGCGAAGGCGATGATCATCATTGCGACGCGGTACAGCGGGGAAGCGGGGGCCCGGCGGCTCCGGGAGCAGGGGTATGCGCCGGAAATGATCGAGATGATGAAGGGGGCGGGGACGCGCTGCTTCAAGCACCGCGCCGGGATGCCGGTCCTCGGCATCATCGGCAAGATGGGGAACACCCGGATGAACGGCGGGGTCAACGCGTTGCTGGACACCTGGATTCGCAAGGTGAGCCCGGAACAGGCGCAAGGGGGCCGCTATTGGTCGAACTACACCTGGCATGGCGATCAGAACCCGGCCCATCCCTGGTGGTCGGGAGCCCAGGCGTCGGATGTCGATCTCTCCGACATGCGCTTCTCCAAGTTGAATACCAGCTGGGGGAAGAACTTCGTCGAGAACAAGATGCCGGAGGCCCACTGGAAGCTGGAATGTATCGAGCGCGGTGCCCGCGTCGTCGTCATCACGCCGGAATATAACCCCACGGCTTCTCGGGCCGACTACTGGATGCCATTGCGGCCGGAGTCGGACGGCGCGCTGTTTTTGGGGGCCATGAAGATCATCATCGATGAAAACATGCACGACACGGACTTCTTGAAACAGTTCACCGACGCGCCGATCCTCGTCCGCACGGATACGCTGCAGTATCTGGATCCGCGGGATGTAGTGGCGGGCTACCAGTTCCCGGACTTCTCGAAGAGCTACTCGGGGCGGATTCAATCCTTAAAGCCGGAGCAGATCGCGCGCCTGGGCGGGATGATGGTGTGGGACCTCACGAAGCAGCAGGCAGTGCCGCTGCACCGGGAGCAGGTGGGGTGGCACTATACCAACAGCGGGATCGATGCCGCGCTCACCGGGACCTACCGGGTGAAGCTGCTCAACGGGCGGGAGATCGACGCGATGCCGGTGTGGCAGCTGTACCTGGTGCACTTTCAGGACTACGACCTGGACACCGTCCATCAGATTTGCCGCAC